>JACCEC011727537.1_pt1 | contig 10476 bp, 7 predicted proteins | sample 7450121 | NCBI WGS metagenome assembly JACCEC01 (sample SAMN15323455, study PRJNA562643) | freshwater metagenome | isolation source: river surface water | place: USA:Blue River Watershed | collected 2017-08-18 | reverse complement strand
TTTGTTTTAGTTCAGAAGAACTATAATAGTTAGCTAGAGTCGCTTTTTTCGCCATGATCTGTTCCGGGTTTCTTTTCTTTGATTATACACAGCTTTTGGCAACCGGATTTAGTATTAGTGGTTCCTAGTTTTGAACCTGTGGCTGCCACTGACCGCAGCTAAGATTAAGCGGGTTTCAGGATATTTCTGAAGCGAACAATTTTATCAGTTTTATCCCTCTGTATGATCACGGAGGGATTTTTATTGGAATTTCAGTCTATCAACAACGGTTTGTTATCCTAGAAAATGCCCACTCACTAGCCAATTAACTTAACTCCATGACTCAGCCGATTTATCAACCGCCTTTTCCTTTAAAAAATGGCTTGACAATGACGATTTATGCTGCATTAAAAGCCAGTAAAAACTGGGAACAAACGATTGATTTACCTGAACCTTATTATCAAGATATCCTCTTTTCTGGCGCGGGTGGAGTCCCTATTTATGGCATTGTTGCAATACCTCCTCACCCTAGAGGAACGATTGTTTCTACCTATGGTATTACAGGAACCTTAGAGAATCAATGGTTTTTAAAATTGTGGGGAAGAAAAGCTTTTGCTGCGGGTTATGCAGTGGTTTTATTTGATTGGAGAGCCCATGGAAAAACCGCAGAATTATCCCCAACTTTAACCTCTGATGGTTTATTTGAAGGGGAAGATTTTGTCAGAATTGCAGCACAATCTAAACAAATCGGTTGTCCGACTCCTTTTTGGTTCGCAGGATATTCTTTAGGAGGACAATTAGCATTATGGGGAATTAAAGCCGCCCAAACGGTTAATGAATGGGGTTCAGATTTAAAGTTAAAGGATTCAGATATTGCTGGGGGGGCTGTGATTTGTCCTAGTTTAGATTCTCACCGTTCTTTAAGCTACTTAATCCAACATCCTTTGGGGAAATATTTAGAACGAGCGATTACAAAAGAAGTCAAAAAAATGGCAAAAAACTTATATTTTTATCATCCTAATGAGTTTGATTTAGAAGCGATTAAACGGATTAACTCGATTTGGAGTTTTGACCATGAGTTAGTGATCGAACGATTAGGATTTAACAGTGTTGAAGCTTATTATGAAGCGAGTAATGCGTTACAGTTGATTTCGGAATTGAAGAAACCAACTTTAATCTTATATGCAGAAGATGATCCGTTATTTGACCCTACTATTATTCCTGATTTAAAAGTTGCTAGTTCTCAAAATTCTGCTATTGATTTAGTCACAACAAAATATGGAGGTCATGTTGGTTATATTAGCAGTAAATCCTGTCAAAATCAATTTTCTGATCCGGATCGGTGGTGGGCTTGGAATCGAATTTTAGATTGGTTTATTGAGCAACAACATTCTTTTAGTTTTAAAGATCAACAATTAGCGACATTTAATTAATCGGTTTCCCTGGTTGTACCAGGGATTTTTTTGACGTTTTGAAGCCTTAATATTTGATTGAAGAGTATAAATAATAAAAACTACAACCGTAATTCTTCGTAAAATTTGACTCGATTAAAAGACAAAAATTAACAATCCTTACTTAAATTTACGGTTGACAAATATTAAAAAGTATGAATTCAAAAAGTTTTTAAATTTTTGCGTAATTTTATCATTTGGCACTGATATATCCATTAAAGCTTAATCCAGAAGCAGGCTTTCTCACTGCTTCTGTGTCTGTGTTAGAAAACAAACTTAATGGAGACCTAAGTTATGTTAGATATTCTCTTATCCTCTCTCTTCAATTTATCCGTTATTGTTCCTCAATATTCTGGAATTGTCCATAATCGAGTTGAAGCAATTTTTATCACAGACTCAACCTCCGATCCCTTACTACCTATGATTGTAGGGTTGGAAAATAGTGATCCTATTGTTCCTCCTAACTAGAAATAGGTTATCAAAGGTTAATTTTTAGAAGTCGCCAAAAATTAACCTTTGATAAAATAGAATTAAAATTGGTTTTAAACGAAGTTTTAGAAGTCCGTCTCAAATGAGGATTTGAAACCGTTGATTTTCAATTACCAGAGTGCAACCTAGATGGAAACCTTGATTATTCTTTTCGGATTATCTGCCGGAGCAGCCCTTGCGGCTCAATTTCATCAACCCAAACCTAAACCTCCTTCTAAAGAAAAATGGGATAAGGAATGGGAAGTTAAGACTAAAACTCGAATTAAATATCGCCGAAATCACTAATATGATTGTGAGAATCAGGTGTAGGGTGTGTCAGCGCTTACCTACCCTTCAACACCCTCTCAAATTTTATCCCTGGTTTGATGAGAAAACCCCCTTTATAGTAAAATTTTAAAGGCTGGGGGTTTTCTTATTTTTGGATCATTAACAATGAATATTATTGAATTTTTTGAAAAAAGTACAGGAAAATGGTTTTCACAACGCACTTTACACAATTTAAAATCAGGAGAATTACAAGCGGGTAAATCGAATTTAATTATTGAGCCTTTACCCTCAACGGATGCAAAGATTGTTCAGCTTTGTCAGCAATATCAGATTGATCCGTCTACTATTTCCGGGGGTTTTCAATTAACTTGGGATGGAACGACAGAAGCAAACCCTAATTCTGTGAAAGGGTCTACTATTTTAATTCCAATTTTGAATCCAGATCATCCTCAACAGGGTCAATTTTTACAATCTCAAGGAAATAATCCCAATCAATCTTTATCGGGACGTTATAGTTTAGGAGAAGATGAAGTTTTAACCTTAATTACCGAATCTCCTAATTTTTATGTTGAAGAACGGTTATGGTATTTGATGCCGAATTTGAGGTTAAGAACCAGTTTAGTTAAAAATACTTCGGGTTTAACTCAAGCGTCTTTTTGTTCAGAAATTCGCATGGGATTAAAATCATAAGCAATAAAACAAAATAAATTGCAGATTAATAATAGCGGGATTCTTCATTCCGCTATCGCTGCATTCAGAATGGCAGTGCAACTAATTTTGTATCAGTGCTGAAATAGGTTAACGGTTGATCTATAGCAAGTCTAAATCAGTTGTAATAAGCTCTATGACTAAAACCCTGACCGTAGGGGTAATTCATGAATTGCCCCCACCCCAAATCAAATAGGATTTGCGTAGCACTATAAAGCAAAACTCGCTATTTTCCAAGGTGATATTATTTCCTGAGTTTCTTGGGGTTCTTCTAACAAATTAACCTCTGTTTTGAGAGTTAATCCGAGAGAATTCTTGAAGTTTAAAATAGTTTCTTGTCCTTGAGATTCATAACATCTTAAAATCCAGCGTTGCGGTTGGGTTTCTGACTGTTTGAATGCCATTAAAATTAATGAGTTAGACCCTAATTGTAGGAAACTTTGACGATCGGATAATTTAAAATTAGAATCAGATATACTAGACGTAAGATTAGGATAAAGTTTAACTTGTAACGGACGATTAAACTCATAGCCTTTTTGAATCGTTTTGGCTTGTTTCCAATCTCCAGCATGGGGATAAAGGGCATAACTAAACTGATGATATCCTAAATCGGCTTCTGGGTCGGGCCAGGTTGAACTTCTTAATAAAGTTAATCGCAGTTGATTCGGTTGCGCATCATAGCCATATTTACTATCGTTTAAAATACTAATTCCATAATCGGATGTACTCAGATCTGCCCAATGAATAGCCGGAACTTCCCATTTAGCTTTTTCGGTATCGGTTTGAGGATTGGTTGAGCGTTGAATCACGCCGCAGGGTATTTCATAACTGGCTATATCCGCAGAAATCGTCAGGGGAAAGGCGGCTTTGATTAAAATATGACGCTCTTGCCAATTCACGGTGGTTTCGATTTTTAATATCGGAGAATCTTGTTCTAAACAATAATCTTGATAAAATTCTGATTGCTGGAATTGTCGAATAATTCTTAATTTCCCAACTATTGGCCCTTGTTCTATCCATTCAATGGATTTAACTTGGGGAGAAGTTAAGGGATATTGTTGATAATTCGGATCGATATTCCACCCATCCCAATATTGTCCAGAATCTTGAAACACTTGTAATTGATTTCCTTCTCCGGGTTTAATTATATCTCGTTGATGAATTAAATCAAAAACTTGCTCTAAATTTCCGGTTTCTGTATTAACAATGACTCGCAAAATTCCATTTTCAAAGCTAATCTTTTTGCCTTCTAACTGATAACTATTGACAAACTCATTTTTTTCTGTTATGCTTTTACTAAAATGGGGAATATGTGTGCGCATATAGGGTCTGTTCCACGAATTTTCAGGGGTTTCAGCCTCCTTCACCCCCAACCAATAGACGCGATACCCCACACTCGGAACATTTTTTGCTAGAAATAACAATTGCGGATTTTCCGACCTTTCCCCCCGGAGTTGGGAGGGTTGGGGTATTCCGTGACTATCGTAAATTTCCCAAGCCTGATGGGAATTGGGAATGGTGACCGCAACGACTTCTGAGCGCGACCAGTTGAGGGAATTAAAAATTACAATAGCTTGGGCGTTGGTTTGGGGTGGGGAAGGTAGGGGAATGGATTGAGCGATCGCATCGAAGGCTTGTTGTCGAATCTGATTTGCATGGGTAATAGCTGTTTCCCAGTCTTGATTGGCTTGTTCGTAAACTTCCCGAATCGAAGAACCGGGTAAAATATCGTGAAATTGATTGAATAAAACTTGTTTCCAAGCTATTTCTATTTCCGGTTGGGGATAGGAAGATTGACTGTAAAGAGTAGCAATAGCCGCAAACAGTTCAGCTTCATATAATAAAGTTTCACTGTGGCGGTTATAGCGTTTTTGATCAGCGTGGGTTGTATAGCAACCGCGATGGAATTCTAAATATAATTCATCTCGCCAGACGGGAAGGGTTAAGTTAGGATGATTGAGGACTTCTTGTAAATAATCGGTAACGCTTTGAAAGGTAAAATTAGGAAAAATTGCCCCTTGATTCCAACGTCGAGTTATTTCTAACATATCACGGGTCGGGCCTCCCCCATGATCTCCGACTCCTGGCAACCATAAACTGTGATTTAATCCAGTTTGGGTTTTCCAATCGATCGCCGCTTTAAACATTTTAACAGGTTCAACTCGTTCTCCAATTAACGCCGTCATGAAACTAACGATTTGAGTTCCATCTAACCCTTGCCATTGAAATAAGCCGTAGGGAAATTTTGTACTATCGTTCCAGCGTAGTTTTTGGGTTATAAAATAGTCGATACCGCCTTGTTTGAAGATTTGGGGAAGTTGCCAACAAAATCCAAAGGTATCAGGAAGCCAAGCAACGGTGGAAAGCTGACCCATTTTTTCTAAAACATAACGTTGTCCGTATAATACCTGACGGACGATAGATTCTCCGTTAATTAGATTGAGTTCTGGTTCTACCCAAAGTCCGGCGGTAATTTCCCAGGTTTTGTTTTGAACTTTATTTAAAATTTGGCTAAATAAATCAGGACGATTTTGCTCTATCCATTCATAGAGAACTGGGGAAGAATGACAAAAAATGAGTTCGGGAAAATCCGTTTGTAAGTTGAGAACTGATGCAAAGGTGTTTTGAGCGGCTATCCAAGTTTCTGCTATCGGCCATAACCAAGCTAAATCTAAATGGGCGTGACCGAGTAAGCGAATTTGGTAGCTGGGTAATTGGGGAATAATTGATTGTAAGGTTTGACGAAGTTGCCGAAGGTGATTTTCAAATTGGGGAAGTTGTTCGGGAAGGTTATCGCTAAAAATAATATCTAAATTTTGGCTTAGGGAAATTAACTCAGGTTCTAAACTAGGAGGTAGAGATTCTGCGTCTAAAATTATCCCCAAAATTTCTAATTCATCCGCTAAGAAGGCGGGATCAATTCGGGAGAAGTCGGAAACTTCATAGCAACACTTTGAAGCGACTAATGCACCGAGGTCATGACCCGGACTGACTAACTCGATTTCGACTTCAAATTCATCTCCGGGTTGTACCGACGGACTTAATAAAATTCGGGTATAATTATCAAACAAGTCCCCCGCTTGAACAAATTCATGATTAATATAGATCTGAGCGTCTTGTGCCCACCAACTTAAGAGAATTCTTAAACTTAAACTCGTTAACGGATAACCGTGTAAGATGGTAGGAACAATAATTTTTTGTCTTAATCTGAGTCTTTGTTTTCCCTGCTCCCAAACAATATAGCCTCGTTCATCTAATGCTATCGGTTCAGTAGCCGACATCTTGTTAACAGCTTGCCATTGGGATTGGAGATTAACTTGAGTCAACTGACGCAATTGATTTGCAATTTCAGTGAGTTGGAGTTGGAGAGTCGCTGTAGAAACATTCATGATTCTGCTATATTGAATGGGGGAGAATACCGCATAAACCCATTGTTGCCATGTCTGTTACTGACTCCGGGCCGTACAAAAGTCGATTCTTTAATCTTATCTCTCAAACGACTCAAAAATTGACCGATGAGGGAAGTCGAACTTGGCGCTATGTTAAGTTTGCCACTGAAATCGCGCTGCAAACTGCTCTTTATCCGGTTTATTTTCTCTTACAAACCGTTCGTGTCACTCACCACAAATTAGGGACGGCGATTAAACAGCATTTTCCTCAACTCGGAGCACAGAAAGATTTAACAACACCTCAACCTGTTAAGGTTGGTGATGCTGGGGTTCAAATTTTGGATCAGGTTATCCCTCAAGGGAAGTCTCAACCCCAAAATTTGAGTGAATTAGACCTTCAAGGAATAGCAAGTCAAATTGACTCCCAAACTTTAGTTATTGTTCAAAACGATAATGTTATTTTAGATAATCTGACTCTGGAAGCTCAACCCCAATTTCAAGACCTCCCAAACCCGGAGTTCACTTCATTTCCTCCTTTACGCTGGTTTGGACAGGTTATGGGTTGGGTACAAACTAGCCCTATTGCGGTGAAATTGAATCGTTTTGGAGAATCTAATGTTACTGAATCTGTGGCGTTTCCGTTACCTTCTCCTGAATTAATTCAGAGTTTAGATGGAGCGATCGCCCAGGTTGAAGATTATTCTATTATTCCGCTTTCTCAAGTTACCCATCGTTTAGCCATCCAAAGTCAAACTTTCGGAAAAACGATGGTTCAAGTTTGGCAAAAACCGTCTCATCCCGATTTATCTACTCCCCAAAATCCGTCTTTAGAACGCGGAGTTGATGAATATTTTTATAAAATTCAGTGTTTAATTTTAGCGGCGATTGATTATTTCTTTGCTGACCGTCAAGCTGCTATTGCTTCTGAAGATATTTCTGAACCTGTTTCTGGAATAATTGCAGGTACAAAGTCGAAATCATCTCCTCAACTGACACCTGTAGAAGATCCTTGGTTAACCGCCGATGAATTAGCGAATAATATTTTATCCAAACTGAAAAAAACCAAACCCACCTTATCGCAAAAACCGATAAAATCATCGCCGCAACCGTTGACACATCCAGGTTATCTCATTGACAAAAATCAAGTTTCGTCCAAAAAAGTTCGCTCTTCTTCTCGTCCCGTCACCTCAGAAGCAACTGCTATTAGTCCTAGAATTTCTGAAAAACCCTTGACAAAAACGAATTCTTATGTTAAAGATTCTCCTCAAAGGGTAATAGCCTCTCCAACATCCTCCAGTCCCGAATCTCAACCCGACTGGCTAGAAGCGAAAGTGACCGACACAGGATATATTAAACACCCCCTAGAAAAGATTTTAGGGTGGCTGGATCAAGTCATGGTGAAAGTTGAAGAAGCGATTTTTAAAGCTTGGTATTGGTTAACCCACTATGAGAAGAATTAGGCAGGGGTGACTGATGCCTGGGGGGAAAGGTTTTCGCAAAAAATGACCCTATAGGCGCGCACAGATTCTCTATCATAATATTAGCACAAAGACAATGCTTGTCAAGAGGGAAAAGCCAAAAAAGAAACCTTATAAGGAAAGGGTATTTTGAGATATGATGATAAAGTTGTGCTTCCGGCATAACAGCTATAACATAGACTCTTGCAGCCCCGGAGACATTAATCAATGCTGACCCTAAAAATTATCGTTAATATCGTCGTTCTGTTCTTTGTTGCGTTATTCGTGTTTGGATTTTTGTCCAATGACCCAGCCCGGAACCCCAAACGCAGAGACTTAGAATAGAACTAGGTGGAAGTTGTCTCAACAGAAGTTGGGGCATAACCAGTAACAATATGCCAACAACCTCTGGGAACAAAACCCCTGATATGATAAAACCTTTAATGGTCATTAGTCATAAAGCCGAGGGCTTGTGACTAATGGCTTCCCCAGTCCCTTACACTGTCGAGTTCGGGCTATTTTGTGGAATTCTATTGCTAAAGTATGCCCTACCCGGTATCGCCCCCTGAACCGCCACCGTTAATTCGTACCCTGCCTTCATCAGAGCCAACTTCAGCAGGGAAGATCACAGCCCTGAACGAATTAGGGCAATCTTCGTCATCATCCTCTAGTTCTCCTGAAGTTACCACCCACGCAACCCTTCGTTATTCCTTTCCCCCCCAGGACTCTAACTTCGGATCGGCTGATTTGCTCGGCCCAAGTGTGACCTTAACAGAAGAGTCCCAACCCGATGAATTTAAGTCCAGTCTTTCCTTTTCCTTCGCGCAACCGCCTTGTTTACCTGCCACTTGTACCGAAATCGCCATCACGCCAGGGAACCCGCAACAACCCACCGTGATCCCAGTCCCCACCCCGGAAGATATTGTCGAAATCACAGCCGATCGGCAAGAATATGATCAACAACGGCAAATTGTCACCGCCACAGGCAATGTCATGGTGCGGTTTCGTCAGTCCTTGATCGAAGCAGAGCAAGCCCAAATTAATTTAGTCAACCGTCAAGTTACCGCCGCAGGCAATGTTGCCCTAACTCGTGGAAATCAAGTGATTCGGGGCGATCGCATGACCTATAATTTCGTGCAGAATACCGGGTCTGTGTACGAAGCGAAAGGCACCGTTTCCGCCCGCACCGCCGCCACCGATCTTGCCATTGTTGATCCCTTAACCACAGGAGTCACCTCCGCCCTTCCCAGTCCCATTAGCGATCGCATTACCGCCGCCCAACCCGTGCAAAACGTGAAAGCGGATACAGGATTAAATGCGACGGTATCCGCCGGAGGCGGGTCACTGTTTGGAGTGCAAGGAACTGTTAATCGCCTAAGATTTGCCGCCGAACAAATTGATTTGTTTGGGAATGGGGGATGGGAAGCCCAAAACGTGAGAATTACCAACGATCCCTTTTCTCCTCCTGAATTAGAAGTTAGGGCGGATACGGCTCGATTTAACCGAATTTCACCGTTACGAGATGAACTGATTACCACCCGATCTCGCCTGGTATTGGATCAATCTTTTACGTTACCTTTATTCCGAGAACGTACCGTTTTTGATCGTAGTCAAAAACAACCCCTCCCCTTCAGCATTGGTTATGACCTGAAAGATTTTGGGGGCTATTTTATTCAAGGGAATTTTCCCAGCATCCCTTTAGGGCCTGTCACCTTAGAGGTTGCACCCCGACTGTTACTCCAACGGATCTTTCAAGAGAATCTCACCCCGTTTGAACCCGCTTCTTTCGGGTTAGAAGCTCAATTATCGGGTGCAATTACCCCAACGACGGAATTAAGAGGATTTTTATCCCTCAATACCTTAGAAAACTTTCCTGATCTCGATGAAGAAGCGCTACGGGGAAGTGTGCGAGTCCGTCAACAATTGGGGGCAGGATTTGCCCTCAACGGAGAATATAGTTATCGCAACCGTTTATTTAATGGAACTTTGGGTTATCGTACCGTTCACAGTAGTTTAGGGGCTGTGCTAACTTCTCCGACGATTCGTTTAAATGATCAAGGAGCTCAATTAAGTTTTCAAACCTCCTATCAATCGGTGAATGCGAATACCGATCGCCCGGAATTATTACAACCAATTCGTCCGAATGATCGAGTTACTTTAGATCGTTATGAAGCGTTAGGAACCTTAATTTATCCGATTTTATTATGGCAGGGAGAACGGCTTCCGGCAACGGCCAGCGAAGGGTTACGATATACGCCTCAACCCGTGATTCCGTTTTTAAAATTAGCGTTTATTACCAGGGGAGTCACCACCCAATATAGTCAAGATTATTCCCAATCCTATCTCAGCGCATCGGTGGGATTACAAGGACAATTAGGTCATTTTTCTAAAGACTTTTTAGACTATACCGGATTCAATGTATTTTATACTCAAGTTTTCTTAGATGGACAATCACCTTTCTTGTTTGATCGTTTAGTGGATCAACAAGTCTTAACGATGGGATTAGTTCAACAAATTTATGGAGGATTAAGGGCTGGAATTGAATCTGCTGTAAACTTAGAGACGGGTTTATCTTTAAATAATGAATTTACCTTAGAATATAGTCGTCGTACCTATGGGGTGATTTTACGGATTAATCCGGTGCGTCGAATTGGTAGTATTAATTTAAGAATTAGCGATTTTAATTGGGTAGGAACTCCTGACCCGGATTTTGGGTCTACGCCGGAGCCTTAAGGG
>JACCEC011412439.1_pt1 | contig 10477 bp, 10 predicted proteins | sample 7450121 | NCBI WGS metagenome assembly JACCEC01 (sample SAMN15323455, study PRJNA562643) | freshwater metagenome | isolation source: river surface water | place: USA:Blue River Watershed | collected 2017-08-18 | reverse complement strand
GTAAATAGCAGCATTTTTGCGACTTGTATCGGGTTTACTGAGGGGGTTGACGGTTTGCCCTACGAAGGCGCGAACGCCCCAAAGCGTATCCAAAAAAGCAATTACCACAGGCTTCGGCTCTACCATTAAATCCATTGTGATTGTTCGCTCTTGACAGCCAAATAGCCCCAAAAATAGCCCACATAAAATCAATAAATAATGTTTCATATTTTTTAATATTAAAATTTTAAACCATAATTGATAGAAGGAATTAACCCTAAAAATGAAATCGCTTTCATTTGCGTAGGTTCTTGAGTTTGGGTAAAGGGGTTAAAACCTCCTTGTCTGATATAGGTAATGACGGGATTAAATTGATTATAAGCATTATAAATATTAAAACTAAACTCTCTAACTTGGTTGCGCTTTGTTTTTTTGCTATATATCAAATTGATATCTAAGCGATGATAATCGCGCATTTTAGCATTATTGATTTGCGTATAAAGTAAAATATCTTGACTAAAAAACGGAATCCCCTGCGTTTGTCCATCAGGAATAGTCATACGAATACCTGTGCTGTATGTCCACAAAAGCCCCATTTGCCACTTAGAAGAAAATTTTATATGATTGTGCAGGGTGATAACATTTCGGCGGTCATATTTGTCATAAAACCAATTTCCATTATTAATTTCTTCATATTTTCGCTGACTCCACGATAGCGTATAACTCAAAGAAGTGTTGATAAACTGACTATTATAATTTAAAAAATATTCTAATCCATACGCACGTCCCAAACCTTTCCCCAAAACATTTTGCTCCCAATGATATAATATATTTTCTTCAAGGTCTGTAAATAAAAAATTGGCTTGAATCAAATTATTCATTTTTTTATAGAAAAAAGCAAGACTTGTTTCCCAATTTTTATGTTGCCGTTCTATCCCCAATGAATATTGCCAGCTATACTGAGGGGGTAAAAAAGAAGAGGACGGAACCCATGTTATTTTATCTAAACCAATACTTGGGTTAATAAGTGCATGATTATATTGTGCTGTTTTAGTAACTGCGGCATTGATAACGGCTATATTTGGAATATTATATTTCAACGAAAATCGCGGCTCAAATGCGCTAAATAATTTGTCGTGATAAAACGCACTCCACCGCAAACCCGAATAAAGCGTCAAACGGTCATTGATGGAATAATCATCTTCCAAAAAAATACTATGTTCTTGAGCGTGTAAAGTTGGACGGTCTAAAATGGTTCTTTGTTGAAAAAATAATTCAAATTTATTAGAAAAAGTATCCACCTTTACAGTATCTACTCGATTGTCAGTAATTCCTTGATATGTTTTATATTGATGCACAATGTTTTCTATGCCAAATCGCCAAAAATGTTGCTTCCATAAGTTGCCTTCTAAGTAAGTTTTAAAAGCATAATCTTGGATAAAATTGAGTGAACGAACTGTATCCATAGACCGCTTTGTTTCGTTAGACATAGCATAACTGAACTTGTTTTTACCACCGTTGTTAACATAACTTCCTAAAATATTAAGCGATAAATCATTAGAAATCAGATAATTATATCTTAGATTTACTAAACGATTAACGACTTTTCGAGCAAGGTCGGAATCGTCATAAATAGTTTTTTGAATTAAAGTCAAACCGTCAACGCCTTCGTAATAGCTCAATGATAATTTGGACGCATTATTAAATTCATGTGTTAGTTTTGCGTTTATATCATAAAAATTATAATTTATGTAATTTCCCGATGCGCTAAATCGTGCGTTAGTGGCACTATTCCCTATGAGCCATTGCACAGCCCCAAGATACATGCTTCGGGCGGCAAATAGGTAAGACGTTTTGCCACTTTTGCCAATCGGACCTTCCAAAAGCAATTTGGAGTTAATCAAACCAATCTCAAAACCGCCTTTAAATTGTTGTTTGTTGCCCTCTTTAAAGGTTATATCCGCCACCGAAGAAAGCCTACCCCCAAAACGAGCAGGAAAACCTGCTTTATAAAAAGTTAATTTTTTGAGTGCTTCGGGATTAAATACAGAAATTAAATTAAATAAATGCCCTGAATTATAAACCGCCGCACCGTCTAAGATGAATAAATTTTGGTCTTGCCCACCTCCGCGCACCAAAAGGCTTGATGTCCCTTCTGCGCCGTTGCTGATGCCCGGTAAAATCGTAAGTGCTTTTAATAGGTCTTTTTCGCCACCCAAAGCAGGTATAGTTTGCAGTTTTTCGGGCAAAAAAGTAACTTCATTTGGGCGGCGATGCGCAAGTTGGGCATTTTCGCGTATGGTTATGGTGGAAAGTGTGTTTTGGGTCGTCAATAAAAAATATTGCGCACTTTCTTGCATTTTTTTACTAACTATTTGATATTGTGTATTATACCCAACATAAGAAATTTTTAAGGGTATATTATCGTCTTTCAAATACATCACAAAATACCCATATTCATTCGTGGTACTTACTTGCTGCGAAAGGCTATCCCAAATTATTGCGCCAATGAGCGGTTCTCTGCTTTCAGCAGCTAACACATACCCAAAAATTTTATTTTGCGCCCAGCTACTGAGGGGGGTTGCCAACATAAGCAAATAGAGAAAGAGATGCCTACCATGCAAATTTGCAAGTAGGCAAGTGATTTTGATATTCATATTGAAAAATTTTGATTAGAAATCGCCTAATTGATAGGTCAAAAAAATGCTGGTGGTGCGCCAATATGAGTTAGAAGTTTTAGATAAGGTATAAAATGGGGTAACGTACCTTGCGTAACGTGCGCCTAATGACCATTTCTTGAATTGATATTGCAATTCGGGATTTATTGCCCAACGTGCAAAAGGGCGAATTAAATTATTGGCATCAAAGGCAGTATTGAACATCAAGCCACAACCAATATTGAAATTATCAAATATTCGATATTGTGGTGTCAACATTGCATAGAAATTATGTTCATTGTATTTCTTCCAATGTGTGGAAATGACATAATCGTACATCATTATTTGATACCCTAAATCCAATCGAATACTAAGGTTCTCGTTCAGATTTCTTTTCAAATAGCCGCCTAAACTGCTACTGTAATTCGGTTTTTGTAAAGTAACAATTACGCCATTAATATTGTTAAGAGTTTTTATATCTACAAAATCATAGCTCAAAGAAAGCCCATAAGTATAGGGCTTTTGCGCAGGAAGTTGTAAGGCAAAGAAGATAAAAAATAGAATGTAAGGTGTTTTTTTCATGATAAAAAAGAAAGCTGAAAATTTATTCATTTAAAATTATTACGCCACAAAAGTACATAACTTATTTTGAAAGAATAAAAATTTTAACATTTTAAAAGTGAATTTAAGAAAGTTTTAACATATTTTAACTATTCATGTTTGGGTAACAGTATTTTGATTGTGAATAAAATTAAAAAACCACAATTTTTTTAAAAATTGTGGTTCTGTCAACAAAAACAAACTATGAGAAAACGGTAGTTAAAACACCCCCGTATTTTCTTTACTTATCAATTATTTATATTTTTATAGTGTAAAAACAAATTAAACAATGTTTTACCAATTATTCGGAGTGAGAAAAGCGGACATTAAAAGTCTGCTCTAATTTGTGTAAAGTAGCAGGTTGCGGGTTAGCACTGCCTTTTTCGATTTGCTCAATTTCTTCAGGCGTTAGCCCAACGCGCGCACTCACATCTTTTATCGTCCAACCACGACTAAGACGAGCATGGCGAATTTGCTCACTCAAAGGGCGAATGACATCAGTTTTAATTTGTGGATTGGCAAGATTGGCAGTATCTCGTGAAGGCAAATTGAAAATGCCCACCAACAAGACCACCAAAACGACAGATATAACCGCTTTCATGTTATTTTAGCGTTTTTGTGCGTAGTTAAAAAATGTTGTTCTATAGATGTTTGTTAAAAATTCTTGATTAAGATATTGGTTTTTCTATGTTTATAGAACTAACAAAAACAATATCTTAAATCATAAATTATTTATCTAACTTATAAAGTTGATAGCGTTCAATGACTTGTATTAATTTTTTATCGTAATTAGGGTCGGTTGCGTATCCGTATTCACGCAACCCACGCGCCCACGCTTGATAATTATTTCCACACATGAGCAAATTTTTATACCTATTTTTCATCAAAAATTCGCTATGCTCGCGCCAAGACTCTTGTGGCGACTGATATATGCGAAAAAAATCTTTGTGATGATCGTCCGTAAAATTAGAGCAATGTCCTTTCGGACAACTCCGCGAAAAGCATTTTATACCAAACTGATTGTTATTTCGCCTTGCTAAGGTGCTTGTGCCAGCGCGACTCTCAATAATGCCTTGCGCCATGCTAATGCTTGCAGGAATACCGTAGCCGCGCATTTCTTGAACGGCTATAGCTGCGTATTGCTCAATATAGGTGCGAACCTGCTGCTCATGCAACTCCGTAAGAGACGCAGGGGCAAAATCGTTAGTATGTTGACCGAAAGAAACAGGCGTAGCGGACGAGGGTTTACTCGATGCGTTTGTTTTTTCGTGTTTGTTATTTCGATTAACCTCCGCAAAAATACCACCCTTTGCTATATTTTGCAAATCTTTATAAAAAATTAGAAACATAAATATTAATATAATGCAAACTTTAACAATAATTGGTGATTTGCTTTCTTTTTTTGTCTCAAAAATGCCGTAGGTGTGGCGGTGAAACTGATAGCGAAATGCAACCCAATATTGCTCAAGCCCATGCCCCAAACTACTTACCCACTCCCAAAGCGCAGTTACTGAGGGGGGGAGTTTAAAGCGTTTCGGCGTTTCGGGTTCGGGCGTGTGGGGTTGTGTGGGGTCAAATTGCTTCGGGTAGCGCGAAAACGAGCCACGAAAAGGCGGCTGTCGGCTGTCTTGATTAAAATTTTCCATGACTACCTTTTTTAAATATGAAAAAATATTTGTATAATGTATTGATTTTTTTTAAATTTTAACGTATGCTAAATGCAAAGGTTGGGGTAAAATTAGGTTTTATTCGACAAATTTACTACAAAAAGTTTTTAAAAACCAAATAATTTGCAACAAAAAGTTTTTAAAAAAGAAAAAAAGTTGAGAAAGTAGCTTTTACTTTTTCAACTTTTTGCAGCAAAAAACAAGGGTGGTAAAATATTAGTTGAAAAAGTTATTCTTTTTCAGCTAATAAGGTCTCAATGTCGCGCATAAATCTATCCACTTCTTCGGCTTCTGTGCCACGCGCAATAGACCGAATTTGGCGTTTTTTATCAATCAAAACGATGTAGCCCGAATGGTCGAACCCCCCGGGAGCGGTCGCATCTTCTTTGGCAACGGCATTGTAATAGCGGGTGAGGTTATATATCGAGTCTTTATCACCCGTCACAAATTGCCAACGATTTGCGTCTGTTACCCCCAACTTTTCGCTATATGTTTTCAGCCTTCCAACGCTGTCGCGCTTAGGGTCAATCGTATGAGAAAGCAACGCGAGGCGTGGCTCTTGTGCAAAGCGGTCGTAAATGCGTTTCATTTGCGCTTTTACCTTCGGGCAGATAGTAGGACAACTCGTAAAGAAAAAATCTGCAACATAAATTTTATCTTTAAAAGTTTGATTATCAATAATTTGACCGTTCTGATTGATGAATCTAAAATCAGGAATGGGTACTACCTGCGCCCCTTGATTAGGCAAAACAATGGGGTAAACCGTCAGTTTTTGGGGCTTTTTTTCGCCACATTGCCACAAAATCAGGGCGAAAAATAGTCCGATTGCGCAGTTGCGGAGGGGGGTATTTTTTAAAAAAATGGTCATTGGTATCAGTCTAAAATTATTAAAAAATATTATTTATGGCGTTCACGTAAAACATTTAACACATCTTCTAAGGCAAACCCTTTGGCAGCCAACAACACCAAATAATGATACATCAAATCGGCAGCTTCGCCTAAAAACAGTTCGGCGTTGTCGTCTTTTGCCTCAATGACCAACTCAACGGCTTCCTCGCCGACTTTTTGCGCTACTTTATTGATGCCTTTGGCAAAAAGCGATTGCGTATAGGAAGGTTTCGCGCCTTCGGTGAGGGGTTCGTCTCGGCGTTTATGTATAATAGTTTCTAAATATTTAAGAAAATTGTCGTTTTTATTTTCTTCCTCAAAACACGTATCTGCGCCCGTATGACACACGACACCTACAGGATTGACGTGTATCAAAATAGTATCAGCATCACAATCTATTTTAATGTTTTCGACATATAAAAAGTTGCCCGAAGTTTCGCCCTTAGTCCAAAGGCGTTGTTTAGTGCGACTGAAAAAAGTAACTACCCCCTCAGTAAGTGTCTTTTCAAGCGCGTTTTTATCTTGAAAACCAAGCATTAACACTTTACGAGTTTTTGCATCTTGGATAATAACAGGAATTAATCCGTCACCATTTTTATTAAAATCTAATTTTTCAATATCTAAATTATATTGCATATTTTTAATTTTATATTATCAATGAAAAAGGAGAAAAATGGAAAAACATTTAATCTAAGTAAATGTATTTTTTCAACACCTTACACAAATATTTTTATCAGATAAATATTTTTTCAATTCTATAATAGAAATTTCTTTGAAATGAAAAATACTTGCAGCAAGGGCAGCATCTGCCCCCCCCTCAGTAAAGGTATCGTAAAAATGTTGCATATTACCTGCTCCCCCTGATGCAATAATCGGAATCGGCAGCGTGTCTGAAAGTTGGCGTAAGGCGTGGTTTGCAAAGCCGTTTTTAGTGCCGTCATGATTCATCGAAGTAAAAAGAATTTCGCCCGCACCGCTATCCGCTACCTGTTTTGCCCATTCAAAAAGTTTAATATCTGTTTTGATTCTTCCACCATTTAGATATACAAACCATTCGTTATCAATGATTTTTGCATCAATAGCAACTACCAAGCATTGAGAGCCAAATTTTTGAGCGATAGCCTCTACGAGCTGCGGACGGCGCACCGCAGCCGAATTGACAGAAACTTTATCTGCCCCTGCTTCTAACAAACGATGTACGTCTTCGACTGCCCCGATGCCGCCGCCTACGGTGAAAGGAATATTAAGATTTTGAGCAATGCGAGTAACCAAAGAGGCAAAAGTTTTGCGCTGTTCGTGGGTGGCGGTGATGTCCAAAAAAACGAGTTCGTCCGCGCCCTGTTCGGAATACCATTTGCCCAACTCCACCGCATCGCCCGCATCGCGCAGGTTTTCAAAATTGATGCCTTTAACGGTGCGCCCGTCTTTGATGTCGAGGCATGGAATAATGCGTTTTGCTAACATTCTATTGCAAGAGATTGAATTTTTATGAAATAACCTCGCACTTTTTCGGTTTTTAACAAGAGAAAAAATTTAATTTCGACTAAAAATTTTTCTTATCGGCATACCAAAAGCGAGTATGCTATTTTATAAAAAATACATTAAATTTATTTGATAAATATAATTGGTTGAAAAGAATAATTGATTTTTAGTAGTTTGAAGTTCTCACCCTTCGCGTAGGTTTGAGCGATGCAAAATTATGAAAACTTGGCAAGTTGCCCCAAATTTTGGCGGATATTCCGAAAAATAACAATAGGTTTACAACTCGGAAAGTTGCAAACCTATTTCTATATGATTGCTTAACGCATTATTTTTTCTTTTTAGGTGTAACGGTCACTAACATGCGTTTACCTTCCAATTTTGGCATTGCTTCGGGCATTCCGTAATCTTGTAGCGACTCCAAAAAGCGCAATAACAAGAGTTGTCCGTGGTCTTGGAACGTGATGGCACGCCCTTTAAACTGCACATAAGCCTTTACTTTTGAGCCTTCTTTGAGGAACTCAATGGCGTGACGAGTTTTGAATTCGAGGTCGTGGTCGTCAGTGTGCGGACCAAAACGGATTTCTTTGATAATTGTTTTTTGTGCATTCGATTTGATTTCTTTATCGCGTTTTTTACGCTGATAGATAAATTTATTGTAATCAATCAAACGACAAACGGGCGGGGTGGCGTTTGGAGTGATTTCGACCAAATCCACTTCCAATTTTTCTGCCCATTCTCGCGCCTTGCGTGTCGGGTAAACGCCTGCTTTGACTTCCTCGCCAATTAAGGTAGAAAGTTCTTCTAAATTTTCGCCTACCAAGCGCACATCGGTCGCCCGAATATGCTCGTTGATACGAAATTCCTCTTCTTTTTTAGGTTGATTTTTATCGAATGTTTTAGCCAAAATAAACTGAATTGGTTAAAAAATAATAATTATATCTTACAATATAATTTTTTGAATAAAATAATAGCTCTACAAATACACTTTGATGATTGGGCGATACCTATTTCTTAACAATAATTTGCAAAAAGCATTGATAATAAATATTTTAACGCCTTGATAAAAGAGTTTAGCAAAAATAAGGCTATTTACGGATATGGAAAGCCTATTTTTATAAAAAAAGTAAATTTTCCACAAATTTTTTTATGACATATATTTTTCTTAGATTTCCATAATGCGTTTTGAGCATTTATGAAAACGCATTTTTTAGAAAATTCAAAAATCAATTTAATTTTCTCTTTTCTTAAAAAAGATTTTTTCGATTGAATCGCCAAAATACGTCAAATTTTTTCAAAAAAAATAATCAATTTTTAATACAAACTGAAAACTACTGAGGGGTATTCATCAATAACGTTTTCGGATAGTTCTATAAGTAAATGTTAAATTTTATACTTTTTAGAAAAAAAATTGTCAAAAATTTGGATATAAAGAAATAGTCACTTAACTTTGTGGCATTAAGTTTTCAATCATACATTCTAAAACTGATTAAAACCTTTACGCCAATGATAATCTTTATAAACAGTAACAAGTTAATCCATTTTCCATTTTCCATTTTCCATTTTCCATTTTCCATTTTCCATTTTCCATTTTCCATTTTCCATTTTCCATTTTTGAAAACGGAAAAGCTACTATTTTGATATTGAAAGCGCATCAATATATAAAAAACCCGCTACTGCTTTTTGTCGACACAGTAACGGGCTTAAAATTCATTTATTAATTTCACAAAATTACAATTTTATTATGAAAAAACAAGTTTTTCTTTTCGTTTCATTTATTTTGATTGCTATCACAACTTTTATCACGGCTTGCATTAAGGAAAAATCACAACTTGAATATAAGCAAACAAATGTGATGCCACAGGTGGTTAAATCTGAAAGGGTAGAAGTTTCTACTGCCGCTCATTTGAAGCAAATGTTTGAGCGTATGAAGCAACAACAAAATGTCAATGGAGACATTGATATCACTCGTTTCACGTTTAATTTCGAAGAAGCACAAATGCATATTTATGCTGGCGATAGTATGCGCACTATTACTTGTACGATACGGCTTGATAGCATTTCTTCCGTTGATTTTGGTGTTTATTTAACCCCTAATGGGTCAATATCAAATAATGCGCTACTAATAAGTAGAACTTTTACAAATGAGGAAAATTTCCAAGTTATTTATTATGATGCTCAAAACAGCACACGTTTAGGAGGACTAAAAGCGATAGGTGGACGTTTATCTTCGGTAGAAGGAACTAATTTAGCTACACCAAGAGGTTGCTTCGGGCGTTGTGTAGGAGATATGATAAATTCTTTTACCAATGGGGGAACTTTAGAAACGATTACAGGAATTGGGTGCATAGCCTTCGGGTCACAATGTGCAATTGCAATGACAGCCGTATGTGCATGGAACTGTAGATAATATTACTGAAGGCTGGGCATAACCTCTTAGACTAAAGATATTTTAATTGCTCTCATGGCTGCTTTGTACAACTGTTCATATTCATTTGTGAAAATGAGTTTTTAGCTCACAGAGCATGTTGTCAGAAAAATTTGAGTATTTTTGTAAAAAAATCATAACTTATTGATTTTCAACACTTTTAGGTTATGCCCACCTCTCATATCTTATTTGTTTGCGGAAACACTATTGTAATTCAAATGTTAATCTACAATAATAAATTGATTTTTGCAAATTATCACCACATAATTAGTATCAAACCCAGTAATCTTCTACGTAAAAATAAAAAATATGAAAAAAATATATTTCTATATAGCTCAACTTGTAGCTATAATGATAGTAGCTCTTGTATACGATTATTTTAAATCACAAAAAATACTCATGTGGTCTTTTTTGATTTTATTTTGGTTTTATTACCCTGTATTGTTCTATTTAAGAGCAAAATATCTTAAAATGTCAAATAAAGAAGTTTTATCTTTATTTTTCTCTAGGGAACTCAGACGTAGGTTATATTTCGATTAGTAAATAAAATGCTAATCTTGGGTTAAAACCCAAAAACTATTTTTTTTGAAATAGAGAGAATTGAATATAAGAAAAGGTTTAGCATATTTTCAATTATTCTGTCTCTAAAAGATACGTTTTTTGCTGGCTTTTTAGTCCAAGATTCGCTATTTACATTGATTTAGTGAAACCAATATTTTTTAATTAAATAAATTAAAAACTATGAAAAAAATCTTCTTATTTGCCCTCTTGTTCCCTAT
>JACCEC010319673.1_pt1 | contig 10478 bp, 8 predicted proteins | sample 7450121 | NCBI WGS metagenome assembly JACCEC01 (sample SAMN15323455, study PRJNA562643) | freshwater metagenome | isolation source: river surface water | place: USA:Blue River Watershed | collected 2017-08-18 | reverse complement strand
CTGGTGACGGCCATGCTGGCTTTTTGCGTTTCGACTTCGATGACGTCTTGGTCTTGGTCGACTTTGTCACCGGGTTTGGCGAGGAACGCGAGAACGGTGGCTTCGGCGATGGATTCGCCGAGTTGGGGCATCACGATGGGGATGAGCGGCATGGGGCGTGTGAGGGTTAGAGAACCAGCATTTCGCGGAGGGTGGATGCGATGGTTTGAGCGGTGGGCCGGTGCGTGCCCCAGAGATTGGGGTGATAGGGGACGGGGGTGTCTTTCGAGTTGAGGCGGCGTGGTGGCGCGTCCAACAGGGCGAAGCCTTCGGAGGAGATTCGGGCGAGCACTTCTGCGGTGACACCGCCCCAAGGCCATGTTTCGCCGACGGCGAGGATGCGTCCGGTTCTGGCGACGGACCCGAGGATGGTATCGGTGTCGAGGGGCTTTACGGAGCGAAGATCCACGACTTCGATTTCCCAACCTTCGGTGGCGAGTTCTTCTGCAGCGGCGAGGGATTCGTGCAGCATGGCGGAGTAGGTGACGACGGTTGCGTCTCGTCCGGCGCGTGCGATGCGGGCTTTTCCGATGGGGAGCGCTTCTGCGGGAAGGCCTTCTGCTTTGAGGTGGTAGTAGAGGTATTTGTGTTCGCAGAAGATGACGGGGTCATCGAGTTGAACGGACTCGAGGAGCATGGAGTAGGCGTCCTCGACGGTTGCGGGGCAGACGACGACGAGGCCGGGGTAGTGGGAGTAGAGGGCTTCGAGGTTTTGGGAGTGAAACGGCCCGCTACCGGGGGTTCCACCTGAGGGGAGGCGGATGACTATTGGGCAGGGCACGCCGGTACGCCAGAAGTGGGTGGCGGCTTGGTTAACAATCTGGTTGAAACCGACGGTGGAGAAATCGGCGAACTGCATCTCGATGATGGGTCGCATGCCGTGGATGGCGGCACCAATGGCGGAGCCGACCATGGCGTCTTCGCTGATGGGGGAATCGAGCACGCGACCGGGAAACTCGGTGGCGAGATTTTTGGTGGCTTTGAACGCGCCGCCGAAGGTGGCGATGTCCTGTCCGTAGATGTAAACGGAAGGGTCGTTTTGGAGTGCTTTGCGTTGAGCTTCCCGGATGGCTTCGAGGTAGGTGATCACGGTGCGGGGAAGGGTCAGAGTTTAGCGCGCGAGGTTTTCGTCGAGATGGCGTTCAGAGAGGGCGCACCAGTCTTCTTTGGCGGGGTCGGGTGCGGCCTCCCGAAGCGCTTGTGAAACGGCGTGTTCCACTTCTTCTTCGGCTTCCTTGCGCCATTGGGCGAGTTGGGCGTCGTTGGCCCAGCCTTTGGAGCGGGCAGTGGTTTCGCCGAGGGTGATGCAATCATTTCCGACGGCGAGTGTTTTGAATCGTGGGTCGAGGTAGCTGAAATCGTCGTGTTCCCCGTGCCCTGCAAGGCGAAGGAGAGACGCGACGATCATTTGGGGGCCGCCTCCTGCGCGGGCCTTTTCAACGGCTTCGGTGACGGTTTCGAGACAGGCGAGCAGGTCGGTGCCGTCGACGGAATAGCCTGTGAAGCCGTAACCGATGGCGCGGTCGACGAGGTCATTGCACGCAAACTGTCGATCGTTGGGTGTCGAGTAGGCGTACTGGTTGTTTGCGATGACCACGACGAGGGGGAGCTTTTCAACGGCTGCTTGGTTGAGAGCTTCGTGGCAAGACCCGGTGGAAGTGGATCCGTCGCCGATGCTGGTTGCGCCGACGGTCCCGTGGATGCCTTTGAATCGGTGGGCCATGAGGGCCCCGTTGACGACGGAAATCATGGCACCGAGGTGGGAAATCATGGCGAACATTCCTTCCTGCGGGCGGCCTCGGTGGATGTTGCCGTCGCGCCCTTTCATAGGGCCGGACCGAGATCCGATGTAGGTGCGGGTGTAGTCGAGCACTGCTTCACCGAAGGCGAATCGCGCGCCTTGATCGCGAATGAGTGGGGCGAACACATCGCCACCGCGTAGGCAGAGGCCTGTTGCAACGCTGAGGGCTTCTTGTCCGCGTCCGAGAAATACGCCGCCGGTGATTTTGCCAGCGCGGTAGAGGCTTGCGATTCGTTCCTCGGCGGTTCGCGCGAGGAACATGAAGCGGAGTCCCCGGAGAAAGGTTTCCGGGGCGACTTCAGACCGGGTGGAGGAGTTTTGAGGCACCGCTTTACAGAGGGTTATGAAAGTGTCGCTGGTGTGGGTTCACCGGAGCAAAGCGTGGATTGTAAAGAATCGGGGACGCTCACAAAGCCTTTGTTTTTCTGTTGGTCAATGGGGCTGCATGTTGCAGTTCGTGTCGGGTTCGACTGCGGCGCCGGTTTTGTCCACGGGGTGATTGAACAGATAGTTCCAGACTTTCTCATGGATGAAGTTCCCGTTGGCGTCTTTGCCGGCAGAGCCTCCGGGGACGACGGCGGTGTGCGCGCGTTTGGCGTCGTTTTTGACATCAAAATCTGTGACGAGGCGGCGCGAGTTTCCGAATGGAAGGGGAGTTGATTCTACGTTTACGATCGGCCCGAACTGTTGAAGGCGAAGGAGTTGCCAAGAGCGGCAGTAGTGATCAGCGGTCCATCCACCATCGAGGACGTGGGTGAAGCCGAAGAATCTGTTCAGGGGTGTTGCGGAGGGGAGCGATTGCCACGATTCCGTGTTGTCGCGCGGGCCTGAGAACATCACGACGCGGTCGACTTTTTGGTGGAGCGCGAAGCGCGCGGCAGTTGTGGATCCGTGAGAGATTCCGGTGAGGATGACTTTGTCCCAGTCGAGTGTGGTGGAGCCGGGTTTGATGAACTGTTCCCAGCGTCCTTGTGGGTGCTCAGTGGCGAGCCATTTCACGAACTGGTAGGCGCGGCCTGCGATGCTGTCGGGTTGGGCGATTTCGACGAGGGGGCTGTGGTCTTCGCCGGTTGCGGCTTCCAGTCGGATTTTGCCGAGGGTGTTCCCGTCGTTGAGTTGCTCTTTGGTGAGTTTTCCGAACCAGCGGTTGGCGTAACTCACTTGGATGGAGTGGAGACCGTATGCCGCTGTTCGTTCGAAAAGACCGGCGTTGTGATCCATGAGCCAGACGACCAGTTTGCCTTGCGGACGGACTGATGGGTCGACGGCGGCGTGTTGGAGATCCCTTGGTTTATTGGTTTTGGGGTCGGTGAACAGGAAGTCGATGTCGGCGTATTCTTTGCAGCGTGAATCGATTTCACTGGCCCGCTTGGTGAGATCGACACGCGTTGTTTTCGGGGCGGACGTGGCGGGTTTTGCGCCGGTTGCGGGAGCGGCTGATTGTGCGAAGGTTGCGACGGATACTGCGAACGAGCATGCGGCGATGAGCGGGGCGGATTTCATGGTATTGGGGGAGGGTGGTGTGAAGAAAGGGAGACTGGCGAGCGCTTTTCGGCGCTGTCATTTGAAACGGTGAAGGAACTTCAATCGGCCGGTGAAGTCGCCGTTTGTTCCGATATCGCCGCTGACGCTCCAGTCTTCACTTAGTCGACGCGTGACGCGGGTTTCTTGTTGTCCGGTTCTGGGGTTAACGCGCGAGAATTCGACGTCGACCCTCCCGATGCCTTCGATCATGCGTCGGTCGACACCAAGGAGGGAGCGCGAGATATCTTCAGCGATAGCCTCGGTGGCGCGAGCGGCGATGACTTGCGGACCATCGTTGGTGTCACTGGGTAGCACGCCGGTGGTGAGGAGGGAGAGGATATCGGTTTGGTCGAGGGCGGGTTTGCTCGTGAGGAGGAGGTCGGGTTGGGAGAGTGGACCGGAGATGTAAGCGGCGATTCGGTAGGCGCGGGCGGTGGTGAGGGCGTTGACATCGAGCGTGCCTTGGAAAGGGGTGTCGCGCTTGTACCACAGGTACCCGTCGGTCACTGCGAGGCGCACGGAGGGCAGAAAGGCGACGAGGTTTTTCGAGTGGTAGTAGCCTTCGAACCACGGGCGCAATCCGGTGCCGCCCCAAATCATGTCCACGTCGGCTTCGCCCTGCCATCGGTTGCCGCGGACGAGCATGGGATCGCGGGGACGGCTTTTGAAATGAATGTTGAACTTCCAGTCTGAGTACGGCGCTTGGGTGAAGGAGAAGCCTGGGGAGAGGCCTTTGAGGCGGTCCCTTGTCTCACCGGTTTTGGTCAGGTTGATGGGAAGTATTTCGATGTCGTGAAGATATTTGCTTTGAACGGGTGCGGCCTCGCCGCTGATGGATGCTTCTTTCCAGGGTCCCTTAAAGGAGAGGTCAGAGTCGGCTCTGAGGAGCAGTGATTCATTCCGATACGCGAGCACGTTTCGTGTTTGAATCGAGAGATCGAGATCGGGGTTTGGGGAGAGAGGCGCGCGGATATCGCCTCGGATTCGGATGGTTCCGCCGCCGGATGAGGTGAGGAGATCGACGGAAGTCTTGTTGGAGTCGTGAACAACTGCGGTGAGGGTGAGGTCTGTGAGCCCGGGGGCGCGCGGGGATTCGAAGAGAATCTTCGGCGCTTTGACGGAAGATTTCCCAGACCATTCCCAGTGTCCGGCGGAGCGTTTTGCGGAGAGGGCAACGTCGACGGAGCCAGTGACGCTCTTGAAGATATCGTGGAGTTTGTTGAGGGGGTGGAGAGAGCCGCCTTTGAGGTTGAGCGAGAATGTGTCGGGCTCCGTGTTGCTTGATGGGGAGGAGGTTCCGAGCAGCGAGTGGATGGACCCTTTGTAGGCCATCTCGACTGGGGCATTGAGGGCTGAGGTGAGTTTAGCGGAGAGAGAGATGGTGCCGGGCGTCGGATGGGCTTGAATATCTAGGGTGACCGGATTGAGGGGGGCTAACCCATCGAGCAGCAGGATGTTGGACGAGGTTAATCTTCCACGGACAACAGGTTGGTCGAGGGTTCCGTTGAGGGTCAGGCTCCCGCGGATTTTGCCGGAGAGCGGCGATGATTCTCCGAGGAGAGTAGCGAGGTCGAGTTGATCGGCTTCAAGTGAGGCGAAGAGGGGGGTATCGGGGTTGGGAACTGCCGATTTCGTGATGGGGTGGTGGATGGACAGTTCGCCGTTAAGCACGGGCCGGTGACGCTGAAGAATCCGTAGATCTTTGATGGCGAGGATACTCGACCATTGGAGGCTACCGGTTGCGGTTGTTTCGCCGAGGGTGAGGGTGGTGGTTTGGGTTTCGATGGATGATCCGTTTGATTGAACGGTGGATTTCAGGTCGATTGGGCCAATCTTGCCGAAGCTGATTCCGGAGGCTTCGCCGGAGATACGTCCGATGGGCAGCGGGTGTTGGTGGGAGAGTGTTGCGGTGGCACTCCACGCGATGCGGCTAGCTGGGGTGGTTGACAGGTTAATGAGCGAAAGGATGTTGCGAAAGTTGTTCGCGTTGGCGAGGTTGCCGGTGGAAGTGATGGTGGTTTCGGACGTGGACGAATCCAGTGGAAGCGTGATTTCGGCGACTGCGACACGGGAGGTCGGTTGGACGAGCGTGGCGTTGAGTTTCGCAGGGGTGCCTTTTGTTCGACGGATGTTTGCCTCGAGGTGGGCAGCGTTGGTTGGATCTGTGATGCGAATGAGAGCAGAAAGGTTTGGGTGCGAGTTTTCAGTGCGCGCAAGGGTGCCTTCGGCTGACAGGGTGCACGGATTTTCGCGAGGCAAGTGCGGGAGGATTTCGCTGAGGGGGATGTTTTGAAAGTCGAGTTTCCACGGTGCGTCGGTGCCTTGTTGGGTGAGGATGGGGATACTGCCTTTGAGGAGGTGAAGGCGGAGGGTGAGCTGCCGGTCCGGATGATGGCTGATGACACGCAGGCTGCTCCTCGGGAAAGAGAAGGGAACGTTGCAGAACATGGTTTGGAACGCCTCGGTTTCGATTTCGAGCGTACCGGTTGATATTTCGTGGAGGGAGGGGGCGATCCAGAGGAGGGATGCTTTCGCCGGATGCAAGGGGGGGGGGCTTTCTGCTGCGGTGGAGAACTCGAAATCGGCTTTGAGGGTGAGGGCGTTGTCTTTCGGTTGAGTGAGGTTGGCTGCGATTTGAGTGGAGGGTAACCATTCGGGTAAAGGGTTCCCGAAGTGTTTTGCAATTTCACGGAGCGGCGACGTGGTTGTGGCGGAGGCGTATTTGATTGAGCACTGGCTGGCCATGCTGGAGAGGCTCTCACTGAATGACTGAGCGTTGCTTCGGATGGACGCCGAGGCGGTTGCGTTCAACTGCAGGGATGCGTCTGCCACCGAGAGTTTTTCGAGGTTCAATGCGCTTTCGGAGAGGCTCATTTCGGTTACGAGCACGGACTTTTTGTTTGAATCGTTTGCGTCGATGAGAGCGCCTGAAAAAGAGGCCTTTGCCCGCCACGACGAGGGGTGATTGAGACGTCCCTCGAAAGCGGTGTGTGTTTCGTGGATTTCCAACTGAGGCAGCGTGTTGGGCGTGATGGCTGCGAAGGGGTCGAGCGGGAGGGTGACGTTCTCGGCATCGGTTCTCAGCGAGAGGGAAGGGCCATCCTGAGACGAGGAGATGGATGCTTTTGCGGAGATGTAGCCGTTTCCGCGGAGAAGCAGGAAGTTGATGGACGGTTGGTTGGATACGGTTCCGAAGTCGATCTGAAGGCGTTCGATGAAGTTGGCTGCCGACAGCTTCAACTCTTTAATGGAAAGTTGTTTGTCGAAGAAGGTGGTTTCTCCGATTACTTCGTTGAGGAGGTCGGAATCTCCCACCTTAAGATTGCCGATGTGGAAGGTGCCTTCTCGGGTTGTGGAAGCGTCGAGCGAGAGGTCTTTGATGAGGACTCGTCGGACGGGGGCTCCGGGGGTTGGTGGAAGGGTGAGGCTGAGGTCTTGGATGTTGATTTCAATGGCGTCTGGAACGTGTTTTGGAATCGGAAACTTGGCGGGGGCGGCAAGGTTGGTGTCCGGTGGGGTTGAGCGGAGGTTCCAGGAGCCGCGAAGACCTTGCAGTGAGATTTTGGCAAGTCGCTGAGGGTTTCGATTGAGGAGGGCGGATGCGCGGAGAGTGACGCTGATGCGTTCGGCGGACACGGCGTTTTCCTGCGAGATGCTTTGGATGTGAACGTTGCTGAGGGTGAGTTGGTTGGGGAGCGAGACGCGGACTGATGCGGTCAGTTTGAGACTGGCCGGCGCCAGTTGGTGGTTGATGGCTTTCAGCGCGACGGCGGGGAGGAGGAGTTGGAACGCGAGGAGAAGGAGAGCTCCGGCAAAGAGCGCGTAGAGCGCTCTGCGGCGGGTTGATGGTTTCTCGAGCGGTTCGGCCATGGGAAGTTAGTCTCCGGAGGGTTGGCTCCGGCGCGCAGACTCGAACTGGCTGCGCCAAAAATCCAACCGTTCCTGAACCCGCTTTTCGTGTCCGTTGCCGGAGGGTTTGTAGTAGCAGCGACCCTCGGGGAGGTACGCTTGCGGGACGAATCCGTCGGGGTAGTCGTGAGCGTATTTGTATCCGGTGTGGCCGAGCCGTTCGGCGCCTTTGTAATGTTTATCTCGAAGGTGAAGTGGGACGGAGAGGGTGACGCCGGTTCGGACGTCTTCGCGCGCCGCGAGGATTGCTTGGTAGGAGCGGTTGCTTTTTGGCGATGTAGCGAGATGTACAGTTGCTTGAGCAAGTGGGATTTGACATTCGGGTTGACCGATAAACTCGACCGCTTGCTGGGCTGCGACGGCAACGACGAGCGCTTGAGGGTCGGCCATGCCGATATCTTCGGCTGCGGCAATCACGAGGCGTCTGGCAATGAAGCGGATGTCTTCACCGCCTTCGAGCATTCGGGCGAGCCAGTAGAGGGCGGCGTCCGGATCAGAGCCACGGATGCTCTTTATGAGGGCGGAGGCGGTATCGTAGTGTTGGTCGCCGTCGCGGTCATAAACGACGGCTTTGCGTTGGATGCATTCTTCGGCTTCGTGGAGCGAGAACTTGATGACGCCTTCGGAGTCGGGAGGTGTGGAGAGGATTCCGAGTTCCAGCGCGTTGAGGCATTTACGAGCGTCGCCTTCACTGACGGTGGCAAGGTGTCGCAGCGCGTCGGCCGAGGCTTCGATGGGACGGGTGCCGAATCCGCGCCGAGAATCTTTGATGGCCCGCTCGAGTAGCCGAACGAGGTCGTCAGGAGTGATGGGTTGGAGTTGGAAGATTTGGGATCGAGAGACGAGGGGAGAGTTGAGATAGAAGAAAGGGTTGTGCGTGGTGGCGCCGATGAGGAGGACGGAACCTTTTTCGACATCGGGGAGGAGGACGTCCTGCTGGGATTTGTTGAGTCGATGGATTTCATCCACGAAGAGGATGGTGCGTCGTCCGGTGCTGGCAGTGCGGTTTTCGGCGTTGAGGAGCGCTTTACGGAGGTCCGCGACATTATTTTCGACTCCTGAGAGGGAGGTGAACGCGGCGTTTGAGTGGTTGGCGATGACTCTGGCGAGGGTGGTTTTACCGGTTCCAGGCGGACCGTAGAGGATGAGGGAGGAGAGGCGGTCTGCGTCGATGGCGCGGCGGAGGAGTTTGCCGGGTGCAATGATGTGAGATTGGCCGACGATTTCGTCGAGGGAGGCGGGGCGCATCCGTTCAGCGAGGGGGGCATTTTCGCTCGGTTTGCGTGGCGGGGTGTCTTGGGGTGAGAGGTCGAAGAGGTCGTTCATGGTGCGCTGCTCTTCATTCGCAGGAGGTCGAGCCATGCGAGAATGAGTAGGATTCCCCCGAGGGGCGTCACGGCGCCGAGGGGTTTGATGTGGGTGAGGCAGAGGAGGTAGAGGGATCCGGAGAACAGGATGATTCCGAAGAGAAAAAGGTTGAGCGTGCGTTTCGGTATTTGGGGGTGGAGGGCGAGAAGAAGGAGAACCGGCGCGTGAACAAGGTGATACAGAGAAGCCGTTTGCCAGGTTGCTGTGGTTCCGTGAGCGGTGAGGGTGTCCTTGAGAGCGTGTGCACCGAAGGCACCGAGGGCGACGGCGGAGGCACCTGTGAGGGCGGCGATGAGGAGGTGGGGTGACCGCATGGGGTGGGCGATTGATTCGCTACGGGGAACTGTGGCACGCAGTTGGCTTAAAAAAAAGGGTGCAGGCGCATGAAAGAACGGGAATGCGTTTGACAGGTGGGATGTGTTTTATCAGTCTCCTCGTTCTTTCTAGGCACGCACATGGGTACATTCTCAGCAAAATCAAATGAGGTTCAGCGTCGTTGGTATGTCGTCGACGCGGCGGATCAGGTTCTTGGTCGGGTGGCAGTGAAGGTTGCAAACCTTCTCAGAGGCAAGGGTAAGGCGATTTTCACGCCTCACGTTGACACGGGAGATTACGTGATTGTTATCAACGCCGAAAAGGTGCGTGTGACGGGTAAGAAGGAGACCGCGAAGAGCTTCATGAGTTTCTCGGGCTATGTGGGAGGTCACAAGAGCGAGACGGTGCGCCAGCGCCGCGCCCGCCGTCCGGAGTTGTTGGTGGAGCACGCGGTAAAGGGGATGATTCCTCACAACCGGTTGGGCCGCTCTGTCTTCACGAAGTTGAAGGTGTACGCCGGATCTGAGCATCCTCATCAGGCGCAGAACCCGACCACGCTTTCCGCTTAGTTGTTTTGCGGAGACAGTTTTAACGTTTAAAGTCAATGGCTACACAAGAGTTTGTTACGGTAGGGCGCCGCAAAACGGCGACGGCGCGTGTTCGTTTGAAGGAAGGAACGGGTTCAATCACGGTCAATGGCCGTCCGTTCGACGATTACTTCAAGACGACGGTTCTTCAGAACACGGTTTTGAAGCCTCTCGAGGTGGTGAAGCAGTTGAATCAGTATGACCTGCGTGTCCTTGCGGATGGCGGTGGGGTTGCTGGTCAGGCTGGAGCGGTTCGTTTGGCGGTTGCGCGTGCCTTGATTGAAGTGAACCAAGAGTTTCGTGCGCCGTTGAAGGCGGAGGGCCTTTTGACCCGTGATCCTCGGATGAAGGAACGTAAGAAGCCCGGTCAGCCTGGTGCTCGTAAGCGTTTCCAGTTCTCCAAGCGTTAATCAGAGCGTTTTTATACGAACCCGGAAGTCCAAGAGGGCTTCCGGGTTTTTTCTTTTTGGAGATTGCTCAACTGAGAGCGACACCGAGGGCTCGGAGGTTCCTCGGAACTTGATTCTGCATTCTACCGCGACATTGATGTGCGACGAGGGGGAGGATTGCTTGGTGAGGGTGGAATGGATTTGGATTTTGGTGTCGCGTTTTGAATCGATTCCGCGCGACCCTTCTTCTTGTCGTTGAATGAGGCTTGGTCGGAGGGTGGATGTTGGTCCCTCCATGAAGAGGCGGAACTTTATGCAGCGCACGGTTTGCGAACCTTGGATTTGCTTTGCCCAAATCCAGAGGGGGGAATGTGGACGGAACAGGACAAAATCCAGAAACAGTTTTCCCAGATGATTTTGGGTCAGGTTAGGATGCCTTGGATGACTTGGCCGTGGACGTCGGTGAGGCGGAACTGGCGGCCTTGGTAGCGGTAGGTCAAGGATTCGTGATCCACTCCGCATAGGTGCATGATCGTGGCTTGCATG
>JACCEC013264214.1_pt1 | contig 10480 bp, 9 predicted proteins | sample 7450121 | NCBI WGS metagenome assembly JACCEC01 (sample SAMN15323455, study PRJNA562643) | freshwater metagenome | isolation source: river surface water | place: USA:Blue River Watershed | collected 2017-08-18 | reverse complement strand
CTTATATGCGCAAACATCGACCAAGAGTATCGCAACTTGGCGGCGATGTATTTTTTGACGTGTTTAACAATGGTATCACGAGAGGCACGAACAAGTATGCCATGGTTGTTTGATAACTATTTGGCGATTATGAATCGAACCATATAATTGCGTGGATGAATATCTATTTCTTGCCTCTCAAAGTTCTTGCACGTTTCTTTCGCCCATATGTGCAATATTGTTTTTGCGAGAACCCTTTTGGCTTAGAACAGTCGATGCTTCTCTTGTATTTTATCGACCATCTATGCTTTCGTTTATGTGTTTTCTTATTTTCCATATATATATGAAAAATATAAAAATCTAGAATCCAAAATGTCAAATCTTTGCTATTTTTGCTCGTAATTCCAGGCTAAATATATAAATGGCTTAAACTACTTAAAAACGAGAGACTATTAAGGTATATAAAATGGTTAGAACTTCCAAATCCACTACTGCTACTGCTCCCGCTACTGCCCCTGTTGTATCTGTCGCTATCGAGGTCCCCGCGCCCGTTGCCGAGAAGAAGGCCAAGAAGGCCACCAAGACCGCCCCTGCCCCCGTTGTTGAGGCTCCCGTTGTTGTTGAGGCTCCCGTTGCTGCTCCTGCCGCCGAGGCTGTTGCCACTGAGGCTGTTGCCGACACCTCCGCCAAGCTCGCTGAGTTCGGCTCCAAGATTAACCAGGTTGCAACTTTGTTGGCTTCCATGAAGGCTGATTACAAGTCTTTGGAGAAGAGTATTGCCAGAGATATCAAGAATGCCAGCAAGTCCAAGAAGGCCAAGAAGTCTTCTACCCCTAACCCCAACAAGCAGTTGTCCGGATTTGTTAAGCCCTCCGTTGTGAGTGATGAGCTCCTCGCTTTCCTTGGAAAGGAGAAGGGTACTATGCTTTCCAGAGTTGAGGTCAGTAAGGAGATCACCGCTTACATCGAGAAGAATGGTCTCAAGGACAAGGACAATGGCAGACAGATTAACCCTGATGCCAAGCTCACCAAGCTCTTGAAGATTGGCGCTGGCGAGGTCCTCACCTATTTCAACTTACAGAGATACATGAAGGTCCACTTTGTTAAGGAGGTCAAGGCCTAAAAGAATTGACATAAAAGAATTGACATAAAAGGATTGACATAAAAGAATTGACATAAAAGAATTGACATAAAAGGATTGACATAAAATAACAAAAAACAAACAAGTTTATTGTTATTACTCAAAACACTTAAACAATAGTCACATTAAAATAATATATTACAAATGGAAGATAGTTGGTCATTTATTGAGCCGTCACCAAAAACATATATAAAAGAAGGCCCAGAATTAATAACTAATATACAACAATATCTGGAAACCGCAAAACCCAATATTGTGATTTTGACTCCATGCTACAATAGCTCAATGTATGCCGGATACACCGAATCATTATTAAAAACAATGTTTATGTGTAAAGACCTAAATATTCCTGCCACCGTATTTTTTTGTCGTAATGACAGCTTGGTGAGCCGAGCACGAAACAATTTAATAGCAAAAGCAATGTCTAAACCGGAAGTAACCCATTTTCTCTTTATTGATGCGGATATTACATGGGACCCACAAGATATTTTGAAACTATTGATGGCAGATAAGTCCATTGTTGGTGGTATTTATCCCATTAAAAACTACCAGTGGAATAAGGTAGTCGAAAATCCAGCACTCATCACAGAACTCCTTGAACGCAAAAAAAATAGCCAGCTCAACAATATGGTATCAAATGAAAATTATGTGAAGATGAATATGGTTCGATACAATATTAATTATATGTCAAATATGTTATCGATTCAAAATAATTTGACCAAAGTCAAACATTTGGCCACTGGATTTATGATGATTAAGCGGACAGTCATCGAAACTATGTCGAAAGCATTTCCGCAAACCAAATATGTAGATGATGTTGGATTTTTATCCGGAAGTGAAAATGACTTTGCATATGCTTTGTTTGATTGTGGAGTTGAAGAGGGGCATTATTTTTCGGAGGACTGGTTGTTTTGTCATCGATGGACAAAAATGGGTGGGTCAATTTATGCTGATGTGAGTATTAATTTAGACCACACTGGAATCGAAAATTATATGGGGTCATTTATTTCCTCGATCATGTAAAAAAGATTACACTTTGGTATCGGTGTAATCTTTTTTAAATCTTTTTTATTTGGATTTTTTATCTTTTTTATTTGCTTTTTGTTTGGAGTTTTTCAAATACTTATTTACCAATCATCATCCTCAGCCAAAGCTCTTTTGACTGGGTCATAATTAAGAACCGTCTCTGTCTCAATATGTTGCCAATAAGTCACACCAGTGTCAATATCTATTTTCTTCTCCCATCCTTTTGCCTCTCTTTTTACTTCCACTTCCTGGAAGTTTGTTTCGATTTCATCTTCACTTTCGCTCTCGCTTTCCTCATAAATCTGGAACTTATTCTTCACTGGTAAACACACTTTCACAACAATATTGGTGTTCTTGTTCTCAACTGCTTCCAACTTTCGACACTTATCTTCGGTATGATTGCCACTAGTACACTTAGTGCAGATGCGCTTTATCAAATTAGGGCACACGATTCTACTGTTAGGACTTGATGTTTTATGTACAAAATGCGAGTTATACATGTCACTTGACTCGCCAATCGATTTACAATAGGCACAAAAGGGGGTCTTCTGCTCAACGGCTCTGGGTCTCTTGGTGTTGGAATACATTTTCTTCGTTAGGTCGGTCTGGTTCTTGGTTATAATTCATTAATTTCTGGTTTAACTTAATGCTGACAATATTTTTTAGAAAAAAGATTTCAATTTTTTGACCAAATGGATAGTATATGGCAGGAATCTTTTTATTTCACAGAGACCTTCGTATTATTGATAATATTGGGTTTTCCGCAGCAACCCATCAATGTTCAAAATTGTATCCAGTTTTCATTTTTACCCCAGAGCAGGTGAGTGATAAAAATGAATTCAAATCCACCAACTCAATTCAGTTTATGATAGAGGCACTAGATGATTTGGATTCACAGTTGAAAACGCATGGATCTAGATGCCATTTTTTTTATGGAGACACCACTCACATTATACGCGACTTGGTAAAAACCCTGAATATACAAACTATATTTTTTAATCGTGATTATACGCCATATGCTATAAAACGCGACAAACATTTAGAAGAAAATTGTGGATGTAAGTGTGAAACATTTAGCGATTATTATTTAGTAGAACCGGGCACTCTTATGAATGGATCGGGGGAAACATATCGCAAGTTTACGCCTTTTTATAAGAGGGCACTCGAAAATAATAACCTCGACAAGAGGGCACTCGAAAATGGCATAGTCACCGACACTGCACCAAATCCAAACTGGAAGTCTCTCGCTAAAACAGATTCACCCATATCTTTGAGAGAGGAAGCATATTTTCGTTTCACCAATGGCCATCTTAATCCCGACATTATTAGCCACGGAAGTCGCGCCGAAGGTTTGCGCCATATTGCCGAATCTCACTCAAATTATGAACGAGACCGTAATACACTGGCTATTTCCACAACCGAATTATCACCATTTATCAAGTTTGGTTGTGTCTCAATACGAGAGGTATATAAATCGATGCCCGAACCGATTCGCAGACAACTCTTATGGCGAGATTTCTATGCCCATATTTTGCTCGCATATCCAGATTTAGATAAACCGATTGACTCCAAATATGAGAAGATTCGGTGGGATAATAATCGATCACATTTTAATGCCTGGTGTGCTGGCAAAACTGGATTTCCCGTGGTGGACGCATGTATGCGTCAACTGAACACAACCGGATACATGCATAATAGAGGAAGACTCATTGTCGCTTCATTCCTCGTGAAAACACTGCTCATTGACTGGCGCTGGGGAGAGAAATATTTTGCCACACATCTAGTTGATTATGATGTTGCCAGCAATCATGGCAACTGGTTGTGGATAGCAGGTGGAGGAGCCGATTCCCAAGAATATTTCCGTATATTTAATCCGTGGTCGCAGTCAAAGGAAAATGACCGCGATGCAATATATATCAAAAAATGGGTGCCTGAATTGGCAAATGTGCCTAGTCGAGACATTCATTCACCGGAACGCATAGCCGGTCAATATATTGAACCCATTGTCAATTATGTCGAACAGCGAAATAAAGTACTTGCCGAATACAAGAAAATATTCGCATAACCAGTATAAACATTAATTATTTGGTAGAAGTATAAACGCCCCATCTACATCAAATGTCATTCTTTCAAAATATTAAAAATTGGGCAAACCACATAGTTCACGCAGTTCAAGTAAAAATAACAAATATATTGCTGGATTTGTTCTGGAAATACAATTATGTGATGATACAAATAGAGGATAGCAGAATGAGCCAATTATGGAAACCGACACCCACAAAATTGGTCGAACCATTATTTGAAACTTGGATTTGTGTTGCCTCTATTGAAAATGGATATTTATTGGAGAAATATGTATTTGGAGAAAATGAGATAACGAGTGCTAATGAAAAATCCATCACTATTTACAAAATGAACGACCAATTACGGGTCAAATTGTCAACTGACAAAACCAAATATAACTCAGGTTTTGAGCCGAGTAAAGTGAAGTTTTTATCGGTCTTATATGAACACCCACAAGTAAAGGAACCACTGCGACTAACTATTGACCCCAAATATATGTTGGTGGGCAATTATTTGCTAAATGACGTGTTTGTATTGCGACTATTACGTCACCAATATAATAAGGGCGATTTTGTATTTGACAATAGATACAAGTTGCGAATTATGGACTCCAATATTATGATGAGCTGTATAGAATCCAACCAAGCCATTATTCTTGATGACAATAAATACGTTATTAGCCCACCTCCAAAAAATTGATAATTTTATGTGAAATATAACTTGATGTTATATTACATCTACAAATATACTTAAAAAAATAATGTCAGTATCTACTATACCGGAGAACATGGACGAAACCCAGTCATACCAACCATTATCCAACAAATGGAACCTCTTCTACCATTTGCAAACCGATAATCGATGGACGCTAGACAGCTATCGCGTCATTATGCGTGACATTCAGTATGCTGAGTCAGTAGTCGCTTTAAATCGTCAAATTCCTGACTATTTATTGTACAATACTATGTTCTTCTGTATGAAGGATGGAGTGGGACCCACATGGGAAGACAAAAAAAACCGGGATGGCGGGTGTTTCTCATATTGTGTTGCAAATACGGATATCGGTAATGTGTGGCGCCGATTATTGTGTATGATGTGCGGAGGCAGTTTGTGTACTAGTCCCAAATACGAACAGCACATCAACGGAATTACTATTTCGCCAAAAAAGAAGTTCGTGGTTATCAAAATATGGCTCGATGTGTGTAAATATCAGGATCCCAATATTATTCGTGATATTCAGCATTTGCCCAAGGTCGGTTGTTTATTTAAGAAACACGCACCAGAGTTTTAGTATTGTCTATGGTTTTCAACATAGACAATAATTGGTAAATGGAGTTTTTTTTGGTGTTTATCTCCTAAGTAGGTGGCAAAGGCGCCAAGCATAATTTGATTTCACCGAGCGATGCGACATCATATTTCACTACAAGGGGTAAATCATTACCCAAATACATTTCAAGATGACTACATAGAGGCGTACATTTAATGAAATTATTTAGACTCTTCACAGAGAACTCGCCCTGAATAATTACGGATGGGTCAGGTTTGACAATAAAATCCATATGGTGGTCTGATTCTGATCGCTTGAACTTTGTTTTAGCAAATGTGCCCATACATGAGAAAATCAGGTCATCACCCACCGATTTGATTTCGACACGATCCGTAAGCGCATTGAGATCACGCACAATTTTCTGGAAGTCGGCCGTAGGTAAATTGATGATGGTCGAATATTCCACATCGGGAATAACAAGTTCTTCGGTGTCGGGTTCAATCAAACGCAATTTGTAATCGTAGGTCTGGCCAACATTACGGTTGTCGAACTCCATACCAAGATAAGATACGATTCCATCTTGGTAATCTTCCTTGTCAATATACATGGTGAGTGTATCGTCATTTGACAGAGTAGAAATGAGTTTAAAAAAATGCATAGTATTAGTACATACTACGATTTTGTCGGGAACACAACGATACATTTCGAACTTATTGGCGTGGAGAACGACACTCACCAACATGGTATGAGTCTTGTCAAAATTGATAATACGCATTCCTTCCTTGGTAAAAGTGATAGTGGCATCTGTCAAAATATCTTTGAGAGCCGTTGTTAGATTTCGAATTGGCTGAATACTTACAGTCTTGATGGTCAAAACATGGTTATTTTCATTTTTTACGGAATCCACATTGACTGGCTTGTTACCCTTGTTCATTGATAATAAGAAAAGAAGTGCGTTTGTTTTTATATGTTTTTGAGGAGAGTTATTAAAAGGAACAAAGGAAACCCAGGTTTCCTTTTGATCCTTCCTTCAAAGGGAACTCGTCGTTCCCTTTTAATCCCATACTCAATAATATCAAGCAAACCTCTATTATTTTTATATAATCTTGATATCTAATCAGCATTATATTTTTGAAAAAGCCTCAAAATACTTGTGCATAATGCAAAAATTGAAATCTTTTTATTAAATTATATTTTTTATAAAACACAGATTGAAATAGATTTAACATATATCACAAATTGGAATAAAATTAATAAACTAACAATTTTCTATAAAATACAAAATGAAAGAGATATTTGACAATTATTTAACATTTAATCAGTATAATAAAATTTGTAAATATTGGAAGATAATTGAGAAAATTTCACATAAAATTAATCAATTTAAATATGTTAAATATAAGACTTATGATGTTTATGATGATGAAGAAGAAATATTAAAATGTATTAAATATAATAAAAAATTAGATAAATATTTTGAAGAACAAAATGGAAAATTAAATTATTTTCAACAAGAGTATGAAAAATATATTAATAGCATTGGATTTAAATTGAATGACAGAACATATGACGAATCAATATTTAGTTTATTAAATGATGGAATTGTAATAGATTAGGCGTTCCATACAAAGGGAACTCGTCGTTCCCTTTAAATCCCATACAAAGGGAACTCGTTGTTTCCTTTTAAACCCATACAAAGGGAACTCGTCGTTCCCTTTAAATCCCATACAAAGGAAACTCATCGTTCTTTTTTTTATACAAATGAAATCCAGGTTTCCTTTTAATCCTTTATTCAAATTAAACACTCAATAACAACACTCAAAATAAAAATAATCCCATATAATCTTGATATCCAATCAGCATTATATTTTTGGAAAAGTGTCAAAATACTTGAGCACAACGCAAAAAGTTGCGAACTCTTTGTTTTAAAGGGAACTCGTTGTTTCTTTTTTCTTATACAAAGGAAACCCAGGTTTCTTTTTAATTATTCCTTCAAATTAAACACTCGATAACAACACACAAAATACTAATAATCCTGTATAATCTTGATATCCAATCAGCATTATATTTTTGGAAAAGTGTCAAAATACTTGAGCACAACGCAAAAAGTTGCGAACTCTTTGTTTTTCTTGGGAGGTCTTTTTTAGGGGGTCTTCGATCCCCACCTTTTGAAAAAGGCCGGCCTTCGGCCGGCATTATTTAGGCATTTTTAAAGGGAACAAAGGGAACTCGTCGTTCCCTTTTAATCCCATACAAAGAAAATCTAAGTTTTCTTTTTAACCATCATTCAAATTAAATACTCGATAACAACAATCAACCCTCTATTCATTCCATATAATTCTTGATTATCAATCAGCATTATATTTTTGGAAAAGTGTCAAAATACTTGTGCACAACGCAAAAAGTTGCGAACTCTTTGTTTTTCTTGGGAGGTCTTTTTAGGGGGTCTTCGACCCCCCGCCTTTTTGGAAGGGCTGGCATATTTAGGGAGTTTTGGGAGGATCAGCCCTATTCAATCATATCCATATGACCCCAATTCATCATTTTCATCACAACTTTCATCACTATCACCCCCTTCATCGATGTAGGAATCATATATATCATCATCCGTATCAGGAACAAATAATGGTCGTAAACTCATATTATATGGACTATTATAATCCTCTCTGTGTGTCATTGCCAATCGAAATGCATCTTGATCTTCAACAAATGGCGTGTTCAAAAACTCACTAAAACTCAAATGGCGATCATCAAACCCCCCTTCACCCTTTGTTCCAAAATGCGGATTATATATCGAAAACGCACGCAATGCTATATCCAACTCATCCTTACTCCGTGAACAATATAGTATATTCCATTTATAATAACGAACCACATAGGGTCGAAAAATCTGGTACAATCTCTCTTGTGGAAATTCGCTGTGTATATTAAAATACCCATAACACATTTCATAAATATCATCAAGCGAATCTATGTTGGTATTATTTTCCGTCGCATATTTCATCAATAGCTTGCGATGATATTGTTTCAGCATTTGTATAGAGAATTGACAATCAAAAAAATGCCATAATAATAGAGGTACTTTCACATTCTTTATTTTTGCAAAAATCGAATACAAAGTCGACATACTAAACTCTTTGTTTGTATATGGATTTGCCGGCATTTTTGGTTTTATAAATCCAAAAGAGTGTGTAGTAAGTGCGCTATATATGATTTTCACCAAGTCCGACATATTAAATACATATATGTGTCGGTCTTCTACAATTTCGATTTTTCTAGTTTCGCGGATTTCGGCAAAATGCGTGTATGTAAGATCGTACTCATTATTATATTTAATAAACCATCGAGACGCTTTACATTTATTTATAAATCTCAACAAAATATGATATTTACGTTGCGCCGAAAAAAATAAAGGCCAAGCCTCTTTTTCCATATTGTTAAACTTGGCAAATTTGTACGCAATATTTGTTCTGTACCATTTTTTGCGGTCCAAATCATTATAATATGGATTATTGTTTATACATTGATTAAATATTTGGTCGCACATATACTATTATTAATTTTGTTTTATATTTATGTTATTGTAAAAAAACAATAACATAGATGTTATTTATTCGAGCGTAACCATATCTAAAATAAGCTGTAATCATCATCATAGTCGCCACAGTTAAGAGCACTCAAATTGCTCACATTGTTATTGACCGCGATCTTATCCATTTTACACTTATCATCCTTTTCAAGTAATTCCGCAAAATTGGCATCAATGTTTTCGCGCACATTTTCCATTTCAACACCAACGTCTTCGGTTTCTTCAATTGCCTTCATATCTAGCAACAACCCAAATGCATTAGTGCCATAATATCCTGGTTGACCGCACATAACATTTGCTGATACACCGCGCATTTGGTCAAACTCACCGTGTCTACTCGCATCCAAGAACATCTCTGTATGCATCTCATATGTACCCTTGGAAATAGGACCAATATCGTCACTAATAATACCAGAACGGAACATTGGCACTAAATCCGCTTTCACCGTCATTCGATCACATAATATACTCAAATGATGGTAATTCACATATGCGTCGGATGCCTCCATCACCTCAACAAATTCATTCAATATGTTTTGTCTCGCGGCTTCAATTCCCAATATATTGTGCATTTCGCGAATATCATTACTATATGTGCGAGTGTAATCAATGAAATCCAACATAAACAGGTCCATAATATTTGTGCCGGTGGTATCCAGAACCCACATTTCTTTGCGAACATATTTGTTATCTTCCTTGACAACATTGTCCTTTATCAATCGCGGGTTTACATTTTGAATGCCAGACACTCCTCTTAATACAATATTATTCAAAATATTATCTTGGAATGTCTTCAATAAATGAATTTCATCCGATTGGTCAAGCGATTCCGGTGTGCCTTTCTTCTTGCCCTTATTGAAAACCGACGAATTAAGACGAATACGAAACACTAGATTACTCGAATTCATATCCGAAAACACGCAACTCACTTCCGAGCCGTGGCTATTGGTTATTGCAAAATTAATATCGTCCATGGTGATATTCTTGTCGAGTAATATTTCGGCATCGATTTCCATTCGCACTATCCATTTTGAATGCTGGGTATTGTCAACATCGGCACCCTGATTACATTCTAGGACAAGATTTTCGAACTGATAGAATTGCTCAATGATTTCAATGTCTTTATGGATTTTGGTGGCGCGGTCATTTGGGTCAAAACAGATTTCTATGGATTTTACCACATCGACCAATTTTGTATGTTCAATCATTACACATAGTTTGGCCGCCTTGTCCTTATCATATCGGTCACTGGGTTTCAAGAATACGGTTGCCGATGGTTTATCGGGATTGCGCGTGAGACGCAAGATTTCCTCAATACGAGGTACACCACGAGTCACATTGGATTTGGTTGCGACACCAGCTAAGTGAAATGTATCTCTTTGGCATAATCCATTATACAAATTAAAATTTCTAG
>JACCEC012703738.1_pt1 | contig 10480 bp, 7 predicted proteins | sample 7450121 | NCBI WGS metagenome assembly JACCEC01 (sample SAMN15323455, study PRJNA562643) | freshwater metagenome | isolation source: river surface water | place: USA:Blue River Watershed | collected 2017-08-18 | reverse complement strand
CTGAACAGAGCGATACGCAGCCCCCGTAGCGCAGCCGTTATGGATGCTGATAGCGTGCCCTCATAAAACGGTTCAACACAAAGGATTCGACCGTCACCGGCATACTCACGGAGCGTTTCTGAATCAAAGGGAGTCAGCGTTGTGTAATAAAGGATGGTTGAGTCCATGTCGCCCACAGCCTCAAGGACTCGATCTAGAAATGGGCCTGTGGTGATCACAACCGGCCCACGTCCTGCACGAATCACCTCCGCTTTTCCAAATTTTACTCGGCGAGCCTCACTATTTGAACGTTCTGAGAGGCGATAATAGGTTGGCTTTCCGCTTCCAAAACATTCCGACATCAAGGCATCGAATTCAGCGGGATGACCGGGAGTGATGATTTGCACACCAGGAATAGCCTGCATGAGTGTGATGTCACCAGGGCAATGGTGTGTACATCCAAGAGCGGCGTAATCATAGGAGCTACCGACTGTCACAAAGTGCCCCCCTAGAGCTTGGTATCCGAAATCCACCTTGATTTGTTCGAAAGCACGCTCGCTAACAAACGGGGCAATGCTGTGAAAAATAGGAATATAGCCCTCCTTTGCGAGCCCTGCTGCCACGCCTACAGTAGCCTGCTCGAGAATACCAATATTGATCACGCGCTTTGGATGCCGCTGCATGGCGTGGCGGAACGCGAATACACCGATATCCCCAAGGAGAACAACAAGGCGCGGGTCACTATCAAGCAGTCGCTCAACCGTGCGAACAAATTGCCTTCTCATGTCAATTGCTCCAGTATGCTGTTTAATTCCTGCGAACTCGGGGCTTTGTGGTGCCATGCAGGGTTATTTTCCATTTCACTGCATCCCTTCCCTTTGATCGTGTTCGCAATCACGACTCGCGGAGAAATACCGGAGTATCGAGTCATTGAACTTTTGATCTGTGCATGATCGTGGCCATCAATTTCTACAACGTCCCAACCAAAAGAACGAAACTTTGCCGGCAGATCACCGAGCGTTAATGCGCGATCTCCAGATCGATTGAAATCCACAATGCATGTAAGATTATCAAGTTTGTGATGTGCTGCCAGCAGTGCCGCCTCCCACACCGTTCCTTCATTGCATTCGCCATCGCCCACAATGCATACCACACGGGGACTGGACTCGCGGATTTTAAGCCCAAGAGCCATTCCTACTGCCATTGGCATGCCGTGGCCGAGAGATCCAGTCGAGGCTTCGATCCCTGGAACTTTAAGGCTGTCTGGATGGCCGCCAAAACGGCCCCGGAAAGTGCCGAATGTTTTCAGTTCTTCAATCGGAAAGAAACCTCGTTCGGCTAAAATTGCATAAATTCCCAAAGAAGCGTGGCCTTTGCTCAACACAAACCTATCTCTCTCGGGATCAGAAGGTTGACTTGGATCATAACTGAGAATCTCGCGGTATAAGACCCACAAAATATCGAGTATTGATAACGCGCTGGGGATGTGCCCCTCTCCCGCAGCGCAAGCCGCCCGGATAATCTGCTCTCGAAGATCTCGCAATGAATGCATGGCTTTTATTTAACGACCACGTTAGCAGATCAGCCCTGCAAGCTGCGAAAAATTAAATTCGCTGAAATGTTCACCGCGTCCCTGATTGAGTGGCGCGCAATCCGGATAAGCAGGTGGCAAGCAGATGACATGCCGTGACGGTTCAAGCATCACAGCGTGGTTGTCCTACCGTTCGATTTGCGTTTAGACTTTGTTCAGAAACAACCTGCTAGAGTCGGGAAGTTGCCGAATTCTTGAGCACCGAACTCGTCGAATAAAAAGTGCGTTAATTATCACAGCAAATACATGAACTTTGTTACTTCATGAAATGAAATCAAAAATAACTATGCATAAAAACACATTGATTGAAGACTCTTATTAAGCAAATCCAGTCAGCGCGTGATTCTCGAACCCGTCAATGTAACAAACATAGTTGTAAATCTGGCTACCAATCTTAATGCACCTTACTTTTTTAACATAAAACCGTTCGGCACAAAATACTGGCGCACCGTATGGGAAAATAACCCGGAGACTAAAATCTCGCGAACGCACGCTAAGCTTTTGTTCAGTAAAGCCGAGTCCCTCGAAAGTTTTTGAGTGCACCGAAGCTTATCCCGGTAATTTCACCATAGTGATGTGAGCTATGGAGTGAAGGAACTCGGAGTTGCGATTTTTGGTGCGCAACTGGAAAGGCTTTGACCGCTTCCAAATTGTCACAGCATTCACTCAAAACGGGCGATAGGCTCCCGCGAGGATTCAGCGATTCCAGCTTTCCTCGAGACTTTGAGCATAGTATGCCTCGCGTCTTGAGTTTTAAATAACACCGGCGCCGTCACCCCGAAACGCTGCTGCAGCGGACTGTGATGCTTGAGTTCGGCACTTGGCTCGCATCACTTGCGATAATAACGAAACCGTAGAGCGACTTCACTGGGCAAGTCGACAGTCGACAAAGGCACCCACTGGTTTCGGGCTTCGATCAACGCAAAACTGGGACCAAGGACGGCGAAATGCCAATCTTTGGTAACGCAAAAAGAGAAGATTACCGCTGGAAAGTTTTCCGGCCGGATTCAGAACACAGGCTTGAATCGAGATAAGCGCAGCTCATAAAAATCTTAGCACGAGTGCATTGATCCCGGGGGTCGGATCAAGCCCTGCGGTTGAAGCGCGACAAACGAATCCTCAAAACGATCGGTCAGAAAAATCGGTCAGCCAGTTACTGGTTAGGCGTAGCCTTTCAACCATAGCGGACTTAGTTTGAACGTACCCCATCACTGCCTGCACAACCCGTAGTTTCGTACGTAATCATATAATTATAATGAAACTCTATCGAATCCGATGGGCGGCCGCATTGCAAAGCTTACAGCGGAACTTCGGCGACTGCTCGAAGGCGAATCGCTGACTGCGTAACAATCGGAATGGACCATGAGTTTACCGCGTCGTCACGTGGCTCATGCACTCTGCAAATCGCATCACTCTACACCCCCTTGCCGTTCCCGGAATTCACCTCCGGCGCTCCGGCGAGCATGTCATGTGGCCCTTGCAGTGCGAACAGTAGTGGCGAAGATCCCCCGTTTTCATCCAGTGCTCTACTGCGGACTCACAGTCCTCGCACACCATTACTTCTTTCCGGGAATACCTGGTCAATTTACCGAACGGCTCTCCGCGCGAAACCCAAGTCGTTCGGCACTTGTCGCACATTACAGCCCCCTCACTTGTTCGCCCAATTGGATGCGGCTCATGCACTCCCACGCATCCGGCCAACCCCAAGTAAAGCGCAGCGCCACCCAACACTGCGCGCGACGCTGGAAGACCAAATTTACCAGCAGCAACCGACATCAACATGCCAACGAACTGTTTAAGTATTTTCGCTCTCATAACTGATTGTTTTGTTTTTTGACTCCACCGTTTCAACACCCCATACGTCATTACGCGATCTAACCGTCTCCGCTTTTGAGCACTTATAAAACAGCAATTAGACCGCAAAAAACCTCCGCCGAGATCACCTCCGGCCCGCGTGGGCAGGTCACCTCAGACCTCACTATGATCTTCGCTCTCGGTAACGGTTTGGCCGGAAAAATTCGGCGCGCTGTATTTTCAGCCATGCGAATGACCGGTCGTTGAACAAAAAAACAGCCAAGCAGCCGCCTCGAGAAGCTTCGGTTACTCCTGAGTACTTACAGACAGGATGAAGAGCGTCGCGTGATCCAGATTGTGCTCGGACTCGAAAACACAGTGCGGTTCACAATGAAACACAGCGAAGCTGTGTGATAAAAAAGACTCTGCCAGCGCATCCGAGCGGACCCACCGCTTTTATAGCAAGCTAAATGGATTTACGCGGTTCTCCAGCGGCAAAGACACTCGGCGCCCCCCATGACGGTGCGACTCAAACACCGAGGCGATCATTTCAATAATCGTAGTCGCCTCCACTACTCCGCACAACGGATCACGACCGTCACGGATCGACTCAAGTAGATCCCACGCAGGGAGCCCGTGCCCAGCCACGAGCTGCTTGATATCTTTCAACGGTTCCACGACTCCAAGGCCACCGCTTGTCAACGGCACCCAAGGTGTTGCTTCCAAGGCCGGGTTGAATGGATTGCCCTTTCGAACATGGATCATCGGCTCCATATCCATCCGCAAATCCACGACCGCCTCGCTGCAAATCAATTGAACCCCGAAGCCAGACGTTTTCTGGCCGTTGTTTTTCACCGAGTCGAAAAACAACGGAACACCGCTCTCCAACTCAAAGCGCGCGTGGACTTCGGTTCCAGCCATCAGACCGATTCCCTCCTCCCCCTCCTTCACATGCTTGCGCTCTACAGGCTGTCCGTCTTGAAACACTCCAGCAGAACACGCCGCCGGTTTTCCTCCCAGAAAGGCCGCGAGGTTCAACACGTGCGATCCAAGCACCCAAAGATCCAGAACCCCGCCCCGAGCGTCCTCCTTGCCGCGACACCGGATCTCCACCAACTTGCCGAACTTTCCGTCGGACAGCATCCCTTTCAAAAGAGGCAAAGCGGGGTGGTATCTGTTGCGGTGCGCGACGGCCAAACGCATACCGGTCCGCCCGCACGCTGCAGCCAATTCATCAGCCTCGCGAAGGTCGCGCACAAAGGGTTTTTCCATGTACACCCCACGCACACCAGTCTGCGCCGCAGCAAGACTCATATCAAAGTGTTGATCCACATGGCGCGGGCCGATCGCCACAATCTCAGGCTTAACCTCCGAAAGCATCCGACGGTAATCCTCATACGGCTTTGCCTGCGGATACCCCGAGGTATCGACACCCTTCGCTCCAGCCCCCGCGTCGCAAATGGCGACCACTTGGACACCATCCACATTCGCCCACATTGAATCGAGACCGTGCCCGAAATTCCCACGCCCAGTGTGACCAATCACGGCAACCTTGAAAGATCCCGCGCGGGCAGCGGCCGCCGTTACGTTTGGAAGCGGCAAGCATTCCAGAAAGGATACAGCCGATAGGGAGCGTAGAAACTCTTTCCTGTTCATAGAGGGGGCGTGATGGTTTGACTCTTGCGCAAAGCGGCCGCGCAGCCCCGCAATTGCAACCGACAACGGAAGCGACTCCAAGCTTGAACTCGACCGAAGACTCTTCACCCTCCTCAAAACCAGCACTTCCAATGGAAAACACCACGGATCCCATCGAACTTAAAACGCGCGAACTGTGCGCAGCCATCGTTTCCCAGCCCGGTTTTCCCGAGCTTTTCAAAAAAGTCGAGCGCTACCTCGGCGACCTTGGCGCCCAATACCAACTCAACCAACTCACGCAACTCACAGATCTTCTGCAGCAACGACAGTCCATGGGTTCGGAGATTTCAGAGGAGGAAATCGGCAATTACGAGGGCACCAGAAATGCCATCCTAAAATCCGATACGATTCGTGAATTCATCGAGGCACAGGAGCAGATCCAAAAGACGCAGCATCAAATCATGCGCCTTGTCACGAAAACCTTCGAGGTGGGACGCGTCCCGACCGAAGAGGATTTCTACGAGGAAATGTGCAACGCCACCTGCGGCACACATAACTAATCCGCAGTCGCGCTCCCGAGTCGAATCGGGGATTCTTCACAAACGTTCACAAACGGCTGGCAGAAACCAGCCGCTTCAAGCGCCGTAAAAGTCCGCTATTTTTGAAACCACGTACTCCTGCTGGGCGTCCGTGAGTTCCGGGAAGATCGGGAGCGCAATTGTTTCGAGCGCCGCACGCTCGGATTCGGGAAAATCACCCCTTCGGTATCCGAGAGAATGGAAGCATTCCTGAAGATGCAGCGGAAGCGGGTAATAAACCTCCGACCCAATCCCTGCCTCCTTCAAAAAAGCCCGCAAATCGTCACGTCGAGGTGCGCGCACGATGAATTGATTGTAGATGTGGTGGTTCTTGAGACCTGAATCACTCCACGGCTCACGCGGGAGTTTGAGCAGTTGGTCGAGCCCACTCCGCACAAATGCGCTTCGATAGAAAGACGCCTTTTCGCGACGTCCAGCACCCCAGGCATCAAGGTGCGGAAGCTTCACGTTGAGCACAGCCGCCTGAATCGCATCCAACCGGAAATTTCCACCGACCGCGTGATGGTAATAACGCGGCTCCATCCCGTGATTGCGCAACGACCGAATCTTCTCCGCGAGCTTCGGATCGCGGCATGTCACCATTCCAGCATCGCCGAATGCGCCGAGATTTTTGGTGGGATAGAACGAATACCAACCCGCCTCCGCAATAGCGCCAGCCCCTCCCATCGGATGGGACGCGCCGAGCGCCTGGGCCGCGTCCTCAAGCACCGGCACCCCGTGCTCCGCCGCGAGCGCGGTAATGCGCGCCATGTCTGCGCAACACCCGTACAAATGCACGGGGATGATCGCCTTCACGTTCGGCGTCTGCCGTAAAACTGCTGCCAGCGCGTCGGGGCAGATGTTGAACGTCACGGGATCGATGTCCGCGAAAACAATCCGCGCCCCAAGCCTGGCAACACAACCTGCGGTGGCAAAAAACGTGTACGGCGTAGTAACCACCGCGTCCCCAGGACCAATCCCGAGGGCCATCATCAAAACCAGTTGCGCATCGGTTCCGGATGAAACACCGATCGCATGCGCCGCGCCCGAGTACTCACAGACGCTGCGCTCAAGCTTCTCCACCTGCGGCCCGAGAACAAGCGTTTGGGAATCCGCCACCTGTTCGATTTGCCTCATGATCTCCGCCTTAAGCGGAGCGTACTGAAGCCTGAGGTCTAGGAGCGGAACCTGCATCTTGAAAAGTACCTCGATCCAATCAAATCCGGCTAAAATTGCGAACAACGTCCAGTCACCGCACACCACCAGCAATCATTCCGTCCCTGGACAGAAATAATGTGCCGTGCATTGTGCGGTCACTTACCGCGCAGCAAACTGCTTACAGGCCGCTTCCAGCCTCGAGCTTCTTCGCGCCCTTGTAGATCACGTCCTTGTATGTCTGGCCGCTCGGGATCATCGGCAACACGTGCTCCGTGTAAGGGACCATCACATCAAGCACGTACGCCTCCTTGGAATCGAGCATACGCTGCATGGCCGCCCGCAGATCTTTTTTATGGATCACGCGCTCACAAGGCACCCCGAATCCCTCGCACATTTTGACGTAATCAGGGTAAATCCGGTTCAAGTCGGACGGGTCGCCAAGGAACGTGTGGCCGCGGTTGGAGTTGTAGAAGCGGTCCTCCCACTGCACCACCATCCCCAGCCACTGATTGTTCAAGATCAGTGCCTTGGCGGCGATCTTCTCAATGTGTGCAAGGGCCAGTTCCTGAACGTTCATGAGAAACGAGCCGTCACCGTCGATGTCGACGACCTCCTTGTCCGGGCAAGCCACCTTCGCGCCGATCGCAGCGGGGTACCCAAACCCCATGGCCCCCAGTCCGGCTGAGGTGATGAATGAACGCGGGTTGTTGAACTTGTAGTACTGCCCAGCCCACATCTGATGCTGTCCCACACCGGTGGTGATGATCGCGTCCCCCTTAGTGAGCTCCCACAGCAACTCTATCGCGTACTGCGGCTGGATGACATCGGGCGTGTCCTCGTACTGAAAGGGAAACTCGTCACGCCATACCGCAATCTGGCGGTACCAGTCCGGGAATGCCGTGAAAGCTGTCAGATCCTTCTGGTCCACCACTTTTTTCCCTGCCGAATCCAGCATCTGGTTCAGTCGACCCAAAGCGTACTTCACATCGCTGAGAATCGGCAGGCGCACCGGCTTGTTCTTGTTGATCTCCGACTCGTCAATTTCGATATGAACGATGGTTCCGTGCTTCGCGAACTCCGACAGCTTTCCCGTCACTCGGTCATCGAAACGGACGCCAACGGCGATCAAAAGATCCGCCTCGTTCACCGCGTTGTTCGCGTACACAGTGCCGTGCATCCCAAGCCAACGCAGCGAAAGCGGGTGCGTTTCCGGGAAACAACCAATGCCCATCAACGTTGAGGCCACTGGGATCTGTGTGCGCAGCGCGAACTCCTTCAGCTCCGCCGAGGCTTCCCCCGAAATCACACCACCGCCGACGTAAAGCATCGGGCGCTTGGAGCGCGCGATCAGTTGCACCAGCTCCTGCAGATCAGCGTCGTCTGCTTTGCGGACGGGATCGTATCCGCGCAGGTTCACTTGTTCGGAAAAAACGAGCCGTCCCATCGCCTGCTGGATGTTCTTTGGAATATCGATCAACACCGGACCCGGCCGCCCCGTCTGCGCGATGTGGAAGGCCTCCTTCACAATCCTCGGGATGTCCTGCACGTTCATCACAAGATAATTGTGCTTCACTACCTGCGCCGTCACCGAGAACACGTCGGTCTCCTGAAACGCACCTTTTCCAATCATGTGCTGGGGCACCTGCCCCGTGATCGCCACCATCGGAATCGAGTCCAGGTAGGCGTCGGCGATGCAAGTCACAAGGTTGGTCGCGCCCGGTCCGGAAGTCGCCATGACCACGCCGGCCTTCCCGGTCGCGCGGGCATAACCTTCCGCGGAAAAACCACCTCCCTGCTCGTGTCGCGGCAGGTACGTGCGAATCTTTGAGGAACGGGTCAGCGCCTGATGCATGTGCATCGAAGCCCCACCGGGGTATGCAAAAATCGTATCAACACCCTCCCGCTCCAAGCATGCTACCAGAATGTCGGCACCGCTGATCAATTCGCCTTGATCTACAGCGCTCGGGGTTTGCGAACGCTCGGGAGAGGAAATAGTGTTACTCATATATAAAGCACGTAAACAAAGTCGTGGAACCCCATAGACTATCCTCTTTGCTAAAATACAGCAAGCTTGCGGAGGTTCCGTCCGCCAATAAGCCCCAATAACCCGCGCGGCCAGATGGCAAGGGGCCCGAGATCAGACCAGCCCTTTGGCGGCAAAGTCGGGGGTCAGGCGTCGCTGGATTGCCCAAAGCGTTTTGCCTCCAGCACCTTACCGGACTCTTCCTGCAAACTGTAGAGCGGCACACCCTCCCCCCGGGACAAATCCTTGAAAGCGGCCGGCGCATCCCTCTTTTGAAGAACGACCTCTGCAAGTCCTCCCTCCCCGCACCGCAAGACTTTGAGGTATCCCTTAAACTGCCGCGGAGCGCCGATCACCCTGCAAAAACCGTCCGCCGCGCCCAGGGGCTCAATGCGCTGCCCGCCGACGCCCCTGTCCATCACAAGAAAACTGTAAGGCAGAACCCGGAGGTCCACGCCAACCGCGGCCGAAAGCTCCTTCCATGCGGGATCCTGATGCGCAACCGAGGGCACCCGCGCAAAGTGATGGCACCAGTGCCGCTCGTTCTCCGGAGTCAACATCGGACAGCGAGAGGAATGTGTGCAAGGGGCCACCACACTCCATCCCGCCCTCAGGAGAGGTTCACGGACGAATTCGACCAGCCGCCTGCTCGCATCGTGCGTTGCCGCCTCCACCCAAATCAAAGCGCTGGCTCCCGCGACGCAATCCGTCCATTTCGCGAGTTGAGCTGGACTCAACTCCGTGACCACGTGGCTCACAAGCACTAGGGAATCCGCAGCGACTTCCGGCGACAGATCCGTCCCACCCTCACGGACATTGACACCATCCGCAGGCAGTAATTTCGCGGCGTACCCACGGGCCATCGGCGAGCGATCCAGCAGCACCACCTCCTTCACCTGCCCGCTCCATTGCCCCAAGACCCTGCGTCCTGCAACCCCGGAACCGCACCCGAAGTCTACAACTCTCGATGCGGAGGGCGCCCACTTCCGTAATTCCAGTTCGCCCAGCACCGCATCCCACTTCCATGCGATGCGCTGCGCGAAAGTTTTTTCGTAAAGATCAAGGTCCTCCATCGACGTCCAATAGTCCGCATCGCCTGCGGTTCCGCCGATGAACCCTTCGCGCATTTTCGAGAGGCGCGAAATCTGATGAGCGCTCCAGTATTTCATTCGTAGGTTCCCTGCAAAAGTTCGACCAATCGCTGGCGTTCAATTCCGAACTCGCGCAGCACACGATGCAAGTCATCCGCAGATTTCAACGCAGCGGGGTTACTGTTTGTTCTGCGCATCGCCGAGAGCATGAGGTTTTTGCCCGAATGTTCCGCATCCACAAACTCAAACACGCGCGCTTCGTAACCACGATTTTCCAACGCCAGTGCACGGATTCCGTCCGTGATGATTTCCGCCTGTCTTTCGCTGAGAATCCCATGTTTCAACACCCCGCGCAGACAGTCAGGTGCAACCAACTGGGCGCGCACTTCCTTGTGACAGCAGGGCGAAGTTAAAATGAGACGCGCCCCCGCTTTGATCCCGTGAAAAAGCGCGTCATCCGTCGCCGTGTCACAGGCATGCAGGGCGACGAGCACATCCAACCCGTCCGCAGGCCCCCACTCGCCAATCAGGCCCTGAGCAAAACTCAGGTTTGCAAAACCCAGCTCTGCCGCGAGCGCATTTCCCGATTCCACAAGCTCCGTGCGAGCCTCGACCCCGACGATGCAGGCTT
>JACCEC012827233.1_pt1 | contig 10483 bp, 8 predicted proteins | sample 7450121 | NCBI WGS metagenome assembly JACCEC01 (sample SAMN15323455, study PRJNA562643) | freshwater metagenome | isolation source: river surface water | place: USA:Blue River Watershed | collected 2017-08-18 | reverse complement strand
TCTTGTTTTTCTTGTTTTTCTTTTTTTTCTTGTTTTTCTTTTTCTCGTTTTCCGTCGTTCGCACAAACAAACACAAACAAACAAAAACGAGCAACGACAAACTCCAAAAAAAATCAAAACAAACGCAATGTGGACCAAAGACACGTTGTTGCCGATCGGCACCCAGCTCGTCATGTCGACAATGGGGCTGGGGTCGCACCATTACGTGTTGGTGCACATGGCGCTGAACGAGGCGTGGTCCAAGTGGCCGGCGTTCGACGTCCAACCCCTCGTCGCCGACTGGTGGTGGGTGTTGGCCGTCGCGGCGGCGTGCGCGGCGTGCGCGCTGTGGTGGGAAGCGAAAGTCGTCTTGCGCAAAGACGACGACGTGTACGACATGTTGCTCGACCACGTGTGTGAGCGCGCGGGCGAAGGGCGCGCGTTGGCCACGGGGTGCGTCGCCACCGAGTGTGTGCGCGGCGAGTCCCGGGTGGGCGCGCGTACGCTGTTCGACCTCGGCGCGATGCGCGTGGTGCACCGCCCGACCGGGCAGTTTTCGACGTGGTGGGTGTGGCGCGGGCGGTGGCCGGTGCACGCGTCGGTCGACGCGTCCGCGGGCGAGTTGACTTTGCGCGCGTGGGCGGGTTTGCGCGCAGGCGCGAGCGCAGCCTTGCTAGGCGAACTGGTGGCGGACGTGTCGCGCGAGGCAGCCGCCAAGTTGGCGGAGGCGCGTCGAGGACGCGTGGTGGTGTTCCGTCCGAACGCGTCCGAGAAAAAGCCGTGGGTCGAAGCGAACGCGCTGCCCGACCGTCCGCGCGCCTCGCTGATGCTGGAGGGCGGCGCCGTTGACTTCTTGACGAACGACCTGCGCACCTTCTTGGACAATTGCACCACCTACGCCAAGACCGCCACGCCGTATCGCCGCGGGTACTTGCTGCACGGCCCGCCGGGCACGGGCAAGTCGACGACGATCTGGGCCCTGGCCGCGATGTTTGGCAAACACCTGGCCTACCTCGACGCGAAGGCGCTCGCCGACACCAGCGTGCCGCTCAGCCGGTACTTCGACAACCTGCCCCCGGACACGTGGCTGGTGATCGAAGACATCGACGAGCTGAGCGCGCTTCGCTCCACGCACCGCAAACCCGCGGCCGCGCGTGGCCGTGGCGGCGACTACCCCCCAGACGAAGACGAGGGCGAGGACGACGACGACGGTTCGTCCGCGGCGCGGCCCGCGTGGATGGAGTCGTTGGTGGACCCCGTCGCGCGCGCCATCGCCGAAGGCGCCGTTGCCCTGCACGCTATCGCCCGCGCCAAGACCAACGCCCGCGCCACCGTCGATGCCAACGCCACCCGGACCTTCTCCCCGTCCGACGACCCGGCGGAGGACGAGTACGACCCTGTGCCGATGGCCGAGCGCGTGCACAACCGCTTCGCCGAGATGCTCAACGCGCTCGACGGACTCACGACGGCCGCGGCGCCGGTCGGCGGCCGCGTGGTGTTCATGACCACCAACTGCCGCAACGTCCTCGACCCAGCGCTCGTGCGCGAAGGCCGCATCGACGTCTGCTTCGAGTTCCAGTACGCCACGCGCGCCCAGATCGTGCAGTGCATGCGCCACATGTTTCCGTCGGCGTCCGAGCTCGACGTGTACGGCGCGTGCCAGCGCTTGTTTTTCGACGACAGCTTGGTGCAACACCGCCTCACGGTCGCGCAGCTGCTGTCCGCGCTGAAGCGCGCCCCGGACAGGTTGGCGGACGTCCCCGGGGACGTGTTCGACAAGTACCGATCCCGCGGTTACTACAGAGCCGACGCCACGGAATGGGTGCGCTCGTGCTACAAAGACGCGCGCGACATACGCGACCACCTGCGCCCCCTCACGCACTTTTTCGCCAAGCGGTTGCTCGGTGGAGAAGGGCCGCTCATGGACCTGTGGCGCATGAGCAAAACGGTGCTCGCGCACATCGAACGTGGATGTTCGTCCAGCGGCTTACCTCCGTACTGTCCGCGTTCCCTGGCGTCCATGCGCATCGGCGAAGACGACAGCGAATACTCGGTGACCGACGCCAACTGGATGTCCGTCGACGTGGCCTACCGACTCACGCGAGGCATCTTGCACACGCACCCCGACCCGGCCCACTGCACCTTCCCCGAGCTCTCGTTCGACACGCTGGCGGACGTCCGCGCGGCGTTGCGCGACCGCGCCGACGAGGTGCACAGCGGCACGGTGTACACCGCCGTCCAGAAACTGCAGATCATGCGCCTGATCGACCAGGAAGCGTGCACCCACTTCGCCAGCCGCATGCACCAAGGCCACTCGGTGTGCGTCCACGACGTCAGCCAGTACGCCATTTGCGGCCTCGAGGCCAAATACCCCTTTCGTCCGTTGCACATCGTGTCCGAGCTCGGGGAGTACCGCACACGCTCGATCGTCGACCGCATTGAGCGCGCGAAAAAGCAGCAGCTCGACAGCACGCCGGATCAAGACATCCAGTGGATGTGGTACCACCATGGACGCGAATTCACCTACGAGGACGATATTGTGTACGACGACACACACCTCTCGTTGCTCCGCGTGACCGATCGTGGACGTGCCCCGAGCGACCCTTGCCCCATGGAGGCCTTCCTCGAATTGTGCGGCCGCACGTGTTTCTGGCCGTACTTCGAGTCGCTCCACCTACACACGGTGCGCGACTGGGCCGAACATTTGTCCGTGCACACCGACGCCGACGACAACGTCGTGCGCGTCGACGCGCCCTTTGCGTGCAGCGGGTCCGACCTCGTCCACCAGGCCACCCAAAACTTTTGCCACCGTCTGCACGTGTGGGCGCGCGACCGGGGCCTTCTCGTGGTAGGGCGTCCCATGGACAAGGACCCCCGCCCCGTCGAATTCCACGACGCCGCCAACCTCGTCCGGCTCCTCGGCGGAGGCCTCCTGGTCCACGCCCACGTCGTCGACGTCCGTCCGGGCATCACGCGGTACCAAATCGTGAATCTCCTCACGTGTATGAACGAGAACCCGAACCGCACCAACGACCGCGCAGAATACGAGATTGCGTGCACGCTCGCCAACCCCACGCTGTTCGTGTCCATGCACCAATTCCGCGCAAACATCCGCGTCCCCCACCCATACTTTGCGTCGCAGGCCCTGTTCGTGCCCCGGTGCCCCCTGGAACACGCGTGGGCGACGATTTGATCCTCCGACGTTCTTCGGGCGGGGTTTTACACGAACGTCGTCGGGTGCGTCGGCGCGGCCACGGCTTTGGCCACCGCCTCGAACGGCGAGGCCACGGCGCGGTCTTGGGCCTGAGCCCGAGCCAGTGTCCACCACCGCGCCGTGACCAGCGCCACGCACATCGTCGCGCCCAGCAGTCCGACGCCCGTGTAAAACAAGTCGCTTGCGGCACGGCGGCCGACGCACTTGGTCGAGCGGGCCTCGCGCACCCAATCGACCGGTTTGCCCACGAAATACTCGTCGACCGCTCGATCTGCCTGATCGCGCGTGCTCGCGCTGTCGACCACCTGGTTTGCGCACCAATCGCTCTCGTTGCCCGCCGTGCGAGCATACGCATAAACCGAGTAACAGTCGTGGCTGCCGCGACTGCACGAAAAACTAGACACCGTCGTTTTGTACACCGTTCCTCGAAATGGGTGTTTCCACACACACAACGCCGGAACGTCCGACGAACACCCCGACAACAACACCGCGACCGCGACGACCAACACGATCGCCGTCGGCGCCGCCCACATCCACCCCTTTGGTTGCGTCATTTTTTTTCGACCAACGAGGAACGACAAAGGGGGGGGAACCGCGAACAGAGAAAAAGAGAAAAAGAGAAAAAGAGAAAAAGAGAAAAAGGGAAAATGAAAAAAAAACAAAAAAAAAGAAAAATGAGCAACTGTTTCCGTTTTTCTTTTTTTTCCGCGTTCTCGTTTTTTTCTATGAGCACGCCCCCAAGCCCACGCCCACGCCCACGCATCATAGGTGGCACAATGCCGTTCACCGTTTACCCAAACCAAGACCCGGCGTGGCTCACAGACGAGGAATTGCGCGCACGAGACCTAGCCAGAGCCAAAATCAAAGTCCAACTTGAAAAAATACGAGCCCGAGAAGCGAGCGTTACCGTGCCCGCGCTCAAAATCGCCACGATAGCACTAGCCACTGTATTCGTCGCGTTGCGATACATGTAATTGTTCATTCAACGTTTGCTTGGTGTTACTCGTTGTTTTTTTTTACTCGTTAGTTTTAGACAACTACTCTACATCTACTCTACTCTCTGTACAAAAAAACGTCAAACGGCCGCTTCAGAGGGTGGAACGGCCGCTTCAGAGGGTGGAACGGCGGCGGTGAATACATTGCTACGTAGTTTTTCGAAATACTCGTCGAAGGCTTTGGGGTCGTCGACGCAAACGTTGTGGTGGCGCAAGTTCTCCACCATCATCTCCATCAACAGCTCGTCGGTGATCTGGATGGTCGATCGCTCGGGATGCACGATCAAGTAAAAATTCAAAGCAAAACGCACGCGATCTTCGGCGTGCACTTTCAACATCGCATTGACGGGGCAGGATGACCACGTGACGGATTGCTTCGGGATCAAGACCGAGGCTAGCGGAGGGGTCGCGTTCACCCTAAGTATTACTGGATACGACGAGTCGTTGAACACGGTCAACGACGTGCAACACAAAGTCTGCGGCTCGTAAGACTGGGCGTCGCGGTCAATGTGGTTGTCGCTCACATAATTTTTTAATCTATTGATCATCGTTGGTGTCATGGTTCCTCGGTCTTGGGGCTGTTCGTCTGCGGGGGGGTTTGGATGTGATGGGATGGGATGTTGATTTGATTTGTGATTGTTCCCCCCGCAACGACACCGAAAAGATCACGATACTCCCCCTCCTCCATTTTTTTCCGTCGTTCGTCGTTGCCGAACGCTGGGAAACAAAACCGTCAAACGGTCTGAAGGGCGGCGAGGAACCCGTCGTTAAGTTGGTGTATCGGGTACGTTTCGACTGCACGTGGGGGGGGCCCAGCGAAAAATGATGGACGACGAGGAGATACGACAAGACGAAGGTGATCGAACGAGACACTGCGTTTGGCGCAACAGGCGAGGAAGGGCGCGCACAAACACCAACGACCTGTTCGTGTACAACACAAACAAACCCCACCGTTTTGTCGTTTGGTTGGTTGGGTTGGTGTATTTTTTTTTGCGCGTTTCAGCCCCCCCCATCCTGAGAAAAATGAACGCCGTCGTGGTGGTTGCGTGGGCGTGCGGCGACCGGTTGCCTTCGGAACTGTGCGCGATCGTCCGGCAATACGTCGGGTATCCTCGCCTTTTCGACCAGTCGTTTTCAATCAGCGTGGATATGTACTGCGACGACGTCGTGCGCGGCCGGTTTCGGTATGGTCCGATCGAATACTGGGACACTCGTCACTTGACACGCATGGATTGTGCGTTTGCCGACAAACGCACCTTCAACGCCTCGCTGAACCACTGGGACGTGCGCAACGTAACTTCCATGTACGGGATGTTTCGGGGCGCCATCGAGTTCAACCAACCTTTGCATGCGTGGAACACGAGCAACGTGGCAAACATGCTGGAAATGTTCAACCATGCTTCATCGTTCAACCAACCCGTGAACTGCTGGAACACGAGCAATGTGATCAACATGGACAGTCTGTTTTGCGGCGCCTCGTCGTTCAACCAGCCCTTGGATGCCTGGGACACACGCAACGTGCGGTACATGAACAACATGTTTCGTCACGCCACCCTGTTCAACCAACCATTGAATACGTGGAACACGAGTTGTACCATCGACATGCGCTACATGTTTTGTAACGCCACCTCGTTCAACCAACCGCTCCATTCCTGGGACGTCGACCAGGTAACTAATATGAGCGCCATGTTTTGCTGCGCCGACTCGTTCAACCAACCGCTCCAGTCCTGGAACACCCGCCGAGTAGTCTCCGCGTCCAACATCTTTCGAAACGCCACCTCGTTCAACCAACCCTTGGACGAGTGGGACGTGCGCGAAGTGTGCGAAACGGACGATGCGTTCAAAGGCGCCACCTCGTTCAACCAACCTTTGCCTGCGTGGGCGAGCGGCGAGGTACAAGACGGAAACTGCCGAAGACGGTGGAAAAAAACAAAGCCGGGGAGGTGGTGAAAGGAAGCAATGTTTGTACGAGCACTGCGGGAAATGTGTGAAAAAGGCGTAGTTATCGTGCGCGCAAGTTGGCGTGGTGGTGGTGGTGGTCGCATGGCGGAAAAAGGGGGAAAAGGGGAAAAAAAGGGGGGGAAAAGAAAAAGGGAAAAAATGAACGGAATACGCAGAGTGCTGGGAACACCTCCCAACACCCCCCAAGACGCCGATTTGTGATCAACACACACCGAATCACAATTCAATTCACCTTGTGGTCGATTGCTTTCCCCCCACTCCTACCTTGCGTCTTTCTTGTTTTCTTGTTTTCTTGTTTTTGTTTTTTTGTTTTTTTGTTTTTTTTGGATGAGTGTCGTCCATCCTGCTACTGCTGCTCGTCCGCGCATTTCGTGCACGGACCGTGCAATTGCCCTCGCGAAACAGTCCAAGTACGAATTGCCCGAGGAATTGTGGCGGATCGTCGTGGCCTACATCGCGTACCAAGACATCTTGGAAAATTTTGGGTTGGTTTTAGCGGTTGATCTGTACTGCAAAAACCGGGAGGAAACGCAGTTCGTGCGTGGCCCGATCGAGTGGTGGGACACAAGCCGAGTGACAAATATGGCGAACTTGTTCCGAGACAAATCGTTCAATGGAAACATCGGGGGCTGGGACGTTTCCAACGTCACGAGCATGCGGTGTATGTTTGCCAACACACCCGCGTTCAACCAGCCGCTGAACGAGTGGGACGTGCGCAACGTAACCGATATGTTAGACATGTTTTGCTGCGCTCGCGCGTTCAATCAGCCGCTCCACTCGTGGGACACGAGCAATGTGAAGTACATGGAAGGGATGTTTGCAGGCGCCACCTCCTTTAACCAACCCTTGAACGACTGGAACACGAGCAAAGTCATCAAACTCACTCGCATGTTCATGGGCGCCAAGGCGTTCAACCAACCGTTGGATCGCTGGGACACGCGCAACGTGATCGAGGCGTATCACGTGTTTCGAGGTGCTTCGTCGTTCAACGGATCCGTGCGTACGTGGGACGTGAGCCGCGTGAAATCGTTGTCCGGGTTCTTTACAGGCGCCACCTCGTTCAACCAACCGTTGGACGAGTGGGACACAAGCAACGTGAAAGACCTGTCCAACATGTTCGAAGGGGCCACTTCGTTCAACCAACCGTTGAATGCGTGGAACACGATGATCGCGCAACACCTGACCGGACTGTTTGACGGGGCCACCTCGTTCAACCAGCCGTTGCACGACTGGAACGTGAGTCGGGTGACACACGCCGCCAAACTTTTTCGAGGCGCCACCTCGTTCAACCAGCCATTGAACAACTGGACTTGGAACGAGCACAAGCTGTTTTACGCCGAAGAAATGTTCGTACGCGCCACCAAATTCAACCAACCGCTGGATCGCTGGAACTTGAAGCCGGCGTTGATCTACAATCACCGGTTGCTCGAATGTGTCCCCGAGTACAATCAGCCGCCGACGGCGTGGCCCCAGGTCGAGTGCAAATCCACACTTTACGAGGTGCGCAAAAACTGGGCTTGTTACTTAGCGGCGAACCCCGAGATGCGTCGTCGCAGCACACGCTTGCGCAAAAAGGAAGAAGAACACGAAGAAGTGTCCGAGGCACCGCCGCTTAAAAAACGTAGTCTAGGCAAGCGATGAAAAAAAAATAGAGAAATGTTTGTTTGTTTTAGGAACATGCGTTTAACTTAACGACAAAAAGCACTGTTCTCGTTTCCTTTGGTTTCACTTGGCAGCAGTAGTAGTCGCGGGGACAGTGTCGCGTCTGGCGCGTTTGAACTCGTCGTACAGCGCGGGGAACAGGTGTGCTCGGTCGGTTTTCGGCGAGGTGCGAAGCATCCAATCGGCGAGTTTGCTTTGCAGACTTTTCGCGGACAACTGGTCTGCGCACGCCATTGCGTCTTCGAGGATGTTGCTGTTGCTGTTGCTGTTGCTGTTGCCGTTGGTGACGGATACACAATACTCGTCGAACATACGTTCCATGTCTGCCGCACAATCCTCGGCCAGTTCGGGCAGCATGTACTTGTCGGCGGCGAGCCACAGTTGGCGCAACAAGCGAGACGACGAGGGCCGAATCGCCGGTTCGAACTCTGCGCAGCAGTGTTTCACGATGGTCCGCATGACGGAAGAGTCTTCGGCCACGACCACTTCGCGCGTCGTCGACTCGTGAAACACGCCGGACGCAAACGCCGTCTTGAAATACTCGGAGCTTTTCGCGAGCACGTTGGCGTCGGCGGACACGCGCTCGCCGTCCGAACACACGAGGGTCACGTCGCCGACGTCGTGTACGCGCGCCTTGAGCAGATCGGCAAACGCCGGGCGCGGCGGGATGACCCACATCACGTCCAAGATTACTTGGCGCTCGTCGTCTGACCGTTGCAGCGCATTCAATGCCTCGCGGTGCGGCACGTGCACGTTTGCGTACGACAGTTCGTTGAGGCGCGTCAACAACAGGTTGTACACCCCGTTCTCGGGCACAGAGACCCACATCACGTCGGGGATGCGCGCCGCGCGCATATCTCCGCGTTTGTCTTTGTGCACCGAGCAGTGCACGACGGCCGACGAATTCCTGGGCCACGACAACGCCAACCGGCACTGCGAATTCACGCAGACCTCGACGGATTTGGACAACCTCGCGCGAAATTCGAAGCGGCGATGTTCCACGGGACACGCGTCGACGATCATGGCAAGAACAAGACAAGAACGACTACACACCAGAAGGAAAAAAAACAATCTGAAGTTTTTTGCAAAGAGGAGGGTTGGTCATATCCTTTTTTCTTCGTTTCCCCGTTTCTCCGTTTCTCCATTTCTCCATGGGCAACGACGCCAGCACCGGTGCCAGCACCCTGTACGTAGAGCGCCACTCGGACCGACGGATGTCCGCGCTCAGGTTTCGCGAAGAGTATCGCGCGGCGGCGTTGCGCGCGAACGACCGCGACGCCCGGGATCGACTCTCGTGGTTCATGTCCACGTTGAAACCCGCGGGCTCGAATTACTACGTATCGGTCGAACCGCCCCTCGGACCAAAGTTCGAGCGCATCATGGGCTCCGGCAAGTTCCGCGCATCCAACATGACGTACGAGCAACACATCTCTGTTCGAGGAATAACAAGCGAGTGCCAGTTGATCATGCACGGTAACGAGGCAGAAGTGTGGAAGACGTTGGTCGGTCCCCAAAACGATGTAGCATAAATCAACGATGGTTTTTTTGTTGTTTTAAACAATCAATGTTTCCACCCTCGTTTCCACATTTGCCTTTGTTTCTTTTGTTTCTTTTGTTTCTTTCCATGGACGTGTTTTGGTCGTTTGTCCAGTGCAACCGACGAGTGGACGGACGGTGGAACCGCCACCGGGTGCGCGTGGCGCGCCCACACCGTGCCGACGAGTTGACCGGCAAATTGGAGACCAAGTTCGGGTCCGACGGCGTCACGCACGTGCGGTACTTGGAGACCCCGTGGGGGTTTTACGTCCAGCCGACCGAACGCGTGGCCAAATGCCAATTCCACCAACTGTTTTTCGACGGCGTACTAGCCACCGAGCCCCTCGACCAAGTCGAAATCTTCATCCCCAAACGGTTGTGCGAGGCCACCGACCAATCGCTGCGCGACAATGTCGGCAACAACGTATGAGAGTAACGAGCTCCCCCCCCCACAAAACAAAAACCACGGAAACAACACCCCCCCCTCTCAAAAAAACATTCGAGTCAACATGGTATGCTCATCGTCGCCGCCTCTGTCCCGCGGGCACACCCGGTGGGTCATTGAATGCGCGTTGGCGCGCGGTCAATCGTGCCCGTTCTTGCCGAGCGACGTGCGACGACACATTTTGTGGTTCGTGGGGTACGCGCGCTTCGACAACGAGACGGTCCGCGCCGCGGTCGCCGCGTACGTGTCCGACCACACCGCCGCCGTTTTCCACCACGGCCCGATCGCGGGCTGGGACGTGGCCGACATCACCGACGCGAGCGAGTTGTTCCTCGAGGCCGTCGCCTTCAACGAACCGTTGGACCACTGGGACGTGCGCAACGTGACCATCTCGTATGGCATGTTCCGGAGGGCCTCGTCTTTCAACCAACCGTTGGACCACTGGGACGTGCACAACGTGACCACCTTGCATGGCATGTTCTGGGGGGCCTCGTCCTTCAACCAACCGCTGAACCAATGGGACGTGCGCAACGTGACCACCTTGCATGGCATGTTCTGGGGGGCCTCGTCCTTCAACCAACCGCTCGAGGCATGGGACGTGCGCAACGTGACCACCTTGTATGGCATGTTCTGGGGGGCCTCGTCCTTCAACCAACCGCTCGAGGAATGGGACGTGCGCAACGTGACCAC
>JACCEC012708752.1_pt1 | contig 10483 bp, 8 predicted proteins | sample 7450121 | NCBI WGS metagenome assembly JACCEC01 (sample SAMN15323455, study PRJNA562643) | freshwater metagenome | isolation source: river surface water | place: USA:Blue River Watershed | collected 2017-08-18 | reverse complement strand
TAAGCCTCCCGACCAGCTCCCAGGGTAAATATTCCTAGGGTTTGTGGAGGTGGGGATCAACCGGAGGCTAGCCGGTTGATCCGCAAACCTTTTTTTACGGAGGGACGACTTAGTGGACCGGCATCCGCACAAAGCGTAGGGCTTCGGCCAAACCCCTAGTGCATTGCCGTAAAAACGTCTAGCATGTACACAGCGGGTTCTAGATGTATTCATTTCATTTCATTTCATTTCATTTCATTTCATTTCATTTCATTTCATTTCATTTCATTTCATTTCATTTCATTACTGTATCCCATCCATAAAGTTCACCGGCAACTCCGTGATACTTGTCCCATAATACGTCTCAATATCCTTCTTGATACGCATATCACGACGAGTGATAAAGTTGATACCGACACCCTTTCGCCCCCAACGTCCCGAACGACCAATACGGTGAAGATAAACGTGGCCGTCCTGTGGCATATCAAAGTTAATCACAGTGCTAACCTGCTGAATATCAATACCGCGAGCGGTCACATTGGATGAAATGAGAACACGATGAACGCCTGCCTTGAAATCCTGGTATGCTTTCTCACGCTCCCCCTTCTCCATACCACTATGAATACAGCAAACAGGGAAACCATCAAAAAGCATCGCCTCGTGAAGGTCCGCTACACGTTTCGTGGAATTACAGAAGATAATACATTGTGAAACCGAAATTGTCTTAAACAAGTCTTTCATCGTGAGGTATTTCTGGACGTCGTCGTCCAATGCGATATAGTGTTGCTGGATACCCTCAAGCGTCAACTGTTCGGCTTTTACCTGAATATTTACGGGCGAGCGCATAAACTTCTCGGTTAGATTATACAATTCAGGTGGCATTGTTGCGCTAAAGAGAACGACCTGAATATCAGATGGCATATACTGGAAAATGTTATAGATTTGGTCATTGAAACCAGCGGAAAGCATCTCGTCGGCCTCGTCCAATACAATCATATTGACAGTGGCGCCCTGAATATGATTACGACGAATCATATCAAACACGCGACCCGGGCAACCCACAATAATGTGAGGGACAGATTTACGCAAATCGGCTGCGTCGTCTGCAGTGGATGTTCCGCCAACAAGCAGGCGGATCGTAAGTCCGGTCATCATTGCACCGAGTCCAGAAATAACGTCGTGGATCTGTTTAGCAAGTTCGCGAGTCGGTGCGAGAATAAGAACTTGTGTCTTGGCGATGGATACGTCAACGCTTTGAAGTGCTGCCACGGTAAATGCGCCGGTCTTGCCCGTTCCAGACTGTGCCTGGGCGATGACGTCGCGTTTCTGAATGATAGATAATATTGATTTTTGCTGGATATTACTGGGCTTTTCAAAACCGTAGGCGTAAATCCCGCGGAGGAGATCGGGGGATATTTCATCAACGTCTTCCCACTGCTTGAATTCGGGATACGACGCGGAGCCAGAGTCAGTCGTGGAAGCGGGACCGGGGCCGGAGCCGGAGTCGGCAGTGGAGGCGAAGCCGGAACCGGAAAGAGTATCGTCGGAGGATGACATTGTATATCGTAAGGGTGAAATCGCGAAAAAAAGTCGGATATGTCTGATAATAATATCAAGATATGTTTAAGTCTGTTTGTAAATAATGTTCTAATATTATATATGAAATGGCAAATCCACTGACCGCAATCAACGCCGATGTGAATGAACAACGTGTAAATACATTGGTAACAAATATAATGAATAGACCAGACTTGTGTGGAATTACGTTATTATCAAGAGGATGTTATGGTTTTGTGTTTAGCATTCGTTTATATGATGAAGTAATGGGTGAACAAATTGATAACCCATTTGATACATTTACATTTGGTACTGATGGAACATTCATTCATACATCTTACGCTACAGATGAAAGAGGTAAGCATAGCACATTTTGTTGTAAATTAGTTCCAATATTAGAACATCCTTTAAGTATTTCAATTACTCTTCCAGGAGAAAGTAGCGACATACAACAATGCACAACTACGAGATTAGCATTTAATAATGAATGTAATAAACAACGACAGATATACGCGTTAACGAATCACAATCTAAATTCGGTATGTTTACCATTGTTTTATTTCAATATAGTAAATTTATCAACTGACTCTATTTGTAAAGAGTTTATTCGTTTTATTTTTGAAAAAACAGGAATAACTATACCATCACCGCCACCGGAGTTACATTATGGTATATCATTTATGCCATTCTCTCCCAATACATATTCAACACGCCAAAAAACAGAAATACCGCCAGCTATAGCATTTATAACAGGAGATCGCCCGATAGAAATCATACGAGAAAGTCTACGTGAATCATATTCGCTGGATACTCTGATTGAACCCCGTGTAATTGAGATATTCCAAAGTAATCCATTTATATATCCATTTGTTTCAGTTGTTTCATTACTTATGCGCCTTTATTCTGTTGGATATTGTCATGGAGATCTTCACGCCAGAAATATTGTTGTATATCCTAATCCATCTGGTATGACATCTGGTATGATAGATGATGACATATCTATTATTTATTTTACGCCAACAATTACTTTGATAGATACTGGATTTGCGTATAAACACGGCCAGCGTGTTCCAGACAATTTTTCAACAAATTATGAGTCATTTAAATTAGTAATAATGGATATTATAACTAGACGAGCACCAAAATTACGTCAGAATATGCTTACACATCCACCATATCATTGGTTTCCGAAAGTTTTTATGGATACGGATAAAATAGACACCTCCTCCTCCCAAACACCGGAATTAAATGATGATATGTGTCGTGTTATTTTTATATTACTTCAGTATCATAATAAATATAGAAGCACTTTTGAAAGACGTCAGTTGAGTAATTTTTCATCAGATATAAAACAACTTACAGATCTACGAGCGCAAAATGATGGTATATCAAGATCTGTAGTAGCATATATTCAGTCATTAAACTCTAAAGGAAACCCGTTAGAATTATTTAATGTATACGGCGGTCGTCGTAATTTGCGTTCACGTTATTGCCATTTTACTCGTAAGAAAACCAACAAAAACAGGCACAGAAAGAAGCACCCTCGCAAATCACGTAAGCGTGGTCGTAAATGACGCCGCAGTCCACCACCCCTCCCGGAAATACTCAAACATCCGCCGATCCGTCTGATACGCCCCCCACTTCGTCGCGCGCACAATCGCAGTAAATCGCGGCGAATTCAGCGCACGCAACATCGCCTCCCCCTCCGCCACTGACCCCCCTGTCGGCAACCCGAATGAAAACTGCCCCATCCCGTATTCCCCCGTGTGGTCCAAATAGGGATATAATTTTTCATTGAAGTTCAAAATGACTTTCGCCTTCCCGAAATGCCCCGTCCCCCGCGTCTTCGTATTAGAATACCAGAGTCCAAGCCCGCGTCGTGTCATTGTATGGACGACCGGATAAATAAATTCCCCGGCGCGGTATTCCGGCGCCATATGCGGGAGGTCACTGCCGTAGGCGGAGCGGTCGTAAATGACGCGCCGTGGGTCGGGTCCTTTTGGGTCAAGTAGTTCTTTTATAGATTCAAATTCCGTGTTGGGAAGGAACGGCCAATCTCTCGGAGATATCAAATTCAAAGTATTTCCGTCCGCCTGACTTGTGATAACACGGCATTCGCCGTCGCCGTCGCCGTCGCCGACTCGGACGATAAAGAGGTCCATTCGTTGTTGGACACATAAATCCCGTATTGCGGTTTTCTTATCAATCATATGAATATACTGTAGAGAACAAGGTTCGCGTGTCATCATCGTCCATAATCCGTGGGGGCTATTCGGTTTTCGCCACGCGGGTGGAGTGATGAAACAAAGAAATCTCTCGGCGCTGGTTCCTGGGCCAGTCGGAGGAGTCTGGCGAAGTATTCCGAGAGATTTTACAATGAACTTATCCCACAGGGTCTGACCTCCCTTACTACTGGTGCGTGCGGTTTCTCTCGGAGATTGGAATGGGGGATTCCCGATGACAATGTCTGCGGACACATCGGCGGACGCGGAGAGAAAGTCCGCGCACGTTATATTCGCCAACGGCCCGAATAAATCTCTCGTGCGGGCTATATTCTCTTCATTGAGTTCTATCATAAAAAGCATATTCCGCAATATGTGTTCGTGGCGCGCGACTTGGTCGGGAAATGCGACGAGCCCGTCCATCAGGCGCATATATACCACCAAACAGAAATTCCCGATACCGGCGGCAGGCTCCAACCAGCGCAAACTGGGGTCGCGCCAGACCCGCGCAGGAAGCTGATCCAGTAAATCGCAGATATAAGCATACGGAGTGAATACTTCGCCATATTTGTTCTTTTCAAAGTCACGCACCGAGAGATTTGCTTGGATGTATGTCCCTGCGCTGCCGTCGCAGCCGCCGCCGCCGCCGGATTGACAGTATAATTCAAATACTTTACTTACAGGATTCGCCATATAATTGATATAAAACAATCATATATATTATAATAGACGCATCGCACGCACGGACGATTCTTATTCTTATGGCAAAAATAACACACCGTGACGACCTTCCTGATTATGCTGCGTTTATGAATATGGGCTTTGATTTGAAATTACCCGATAGTGTTCTAAAATCGGTCTCGGATTTAGCAGATTTGGTAGGTGCTGCAACATATATTAAAACACCAGTCTTTCCGGTTCGTGCTGGGGGCGAATTCAGGTCTTCTTCGGGTGTTCCCGCGACAGATGCTGGAGCCGTCGTCGCGTCCTCTTCTGGATATCATATCGCAGGAAGTAGTGCAAATACATTTCAAAGTAGGTTCGGATACGACGCGGGTGGCGGTGGCGGCGCCGGTCATTCTATCACGCGGTCGTCGTCATCGTCATCGTCGTCGTCGTCGTCCCGTCCACAACAAATTCCAAATCACGAATGGGAGACAATTCTATCCTTTCAAAAGACAGAGCTGAAGAAGAAGGAAGGTATTGAACTGGGGATTGACAATATTCGGTCATATCTCAACAAACTTACCGACAAAACATACGCGACAACGGTTTCCGATATTTTAAAGGAAATCTCGGAATTATTCACCGCATCCGCCGATAATACGTCCGAAGAGCATAATACGGTCGCGGTGATGAACCGTATTGCATTATCCATCTTCAATACTGCGAGTTCAAACGCATTCTATTCCGAGATTTATGCGCGCCTGTTCCGCGACTTGATGGCGCAGGAGAAGGAGGGTGGCCCCTACGCGGTCTTTCGCGAAGTATTTGAACGCAATTTGGCGTCATTTATGTCCCTCTTTGAAACGATTGAATACTGCGACCCGAAGAAGAATTACGACAAATTTTGCGATATCAATAAGGCCAACGAGAAGCGAAAGGCAATGTCGCTCTTCATTGTGAATTTGATGAAATTCGGAATTGTGGAGAAGACACAGGTTATCGCATTGATGCGCCAGATACAAGAACTAATGTATACAAATATGCGTGTGGAAGGCAAGACAAATGAGGTGGATGAACTCGCGGAAAACCTGTATATTATGGTGAAACACAGTCACGCATCCTTCACGGCCACGGCCACGGCCACGGCGGACACCGAGATTTCCGAGTCGTTTAAAACCCGCGTAGACCAAATAACCGAGATTTCCAAGTTGAAACTCAAATCAAAACCGAGTATCACGAATAAAACCATCTTTAGGCATCTGGATATGCTTGACGAGATCTCAGGGAAGGCGAAGAAGTAAACAAATATAGAGGGAAAATGCGCTATTAGATCAACGCCACGCGCAATGACCACGACGACGACGACGACGACGACGACGAAATTCATTGTCTCATTTACGACGAGTCCGACACGTATTAATAAATGTGGCCCGATGATAAACAGTATCTTGGACCAAACGCGCAAACCCGATTTATTTTTATTGAATATTCCGGAGACATTTGCGCGCACAGGCGAGACGTATAATGTTCCGAAGTATATCCGGAAATCTCTCACCGTAAATCGTATTGACACGGATTATGGCCCTGCTACGAAGATCCTGCCGACGGTTATGTATTTACGCGAACGCGAACGCGTAAGCGCACGCACCGGCGACTATGACCCCACGCGCACACGAATTATTTATCTTGACGACGATATCGCATACCCCAAGCGAATGATTGAGACCTATGAGAAAATGATTCCCGCCAATGACGATAATGTATGGACCGCTACTGGATTTGATTTTGTGAATATGAAACTCAGCGGAAAACGCACACACAAGGACATCGCCACCATTGCGGAGGGGTATGGGTCGGTTTGTGTGAAACTGAGTACATTTGGCGATGATTTCGTGGAATATATGACGCGTTATACCGCTCCCGATAACCAAGTATGCCGTCTCTCGGATGACGTCATTTTAAGCAATTATTACCATATGCGCAATATAGGTATCCATATTTTGAATATTCCGGGTTTTATGTCCATCCACGACATTTGGCAGGATAAGAAAATCCTGGATTACGGGAACGAGGCGGATGCGCTTCATTTGGGCGCGGGGGGGACATCGGACAATAATGTGGATCGGTATAAACGCGTGATTACGGCGCTGAATAAAGCGAAAGAACGGCGGTTTAAGATGTCGTTTGTTACGACGGAGGCGGGGGAACCGGAGCGGAGGACGGTGGTTTACCGATAATATCCGATTGCAGGCAACGCGCGTCTCGTGTGTAATTATTATTTGTTGTTATATAATAATTACATCCCACAATATGGTGAAATCCAAACTCAACACACATATCAACTATCACGAGTATTCGCATTTAGAAGAAGAAGACTTTAATTACAATACACCATTATTCCAGGTTCAGTTATTGCGTGACCCGCAAAAAGTCATCATCGGTCTCGGCCAATTGAACTACCATTTCGCAAAACGGTATAATGTCGTATACGCGCCTATTTATTTATTTAATGCGGAAATGGAGTTTATGAAACAGGTCGGTGTGTATGAAATGCCGTCCAATCAAGTCAAAATGGACGAATCCGGCGACTTGGATATCCACAAATTATCACCGCTGTTATATGGATTTGTAAATGCCGAATTATTACGAAAATCCCGTGCCAAAAAGGGCGATAATGCCGTCGCAGCCACCGTCGCCGCCACCGCCGCCACCGCCGCCGGACGCGCAACCGAGGTCAATGAAATAAAGAAATCTCTCGGAAAACCGCCGCAGCCCGCATCCGCATCCGCATCCGCATCCGCACCCGCATCCGCGACCGACGCAGACGGCGACGACAGCAGTAGCGATGACGACGACACCGCGGCCACCGCCGCTTATGACGCAACATTTGGATTAGACGCCAGACAAAAACATCTATTATCCGGCGCATCCATTCTACCACTACAAACCAAGGAACAATCTGAATTGGAACGCCGGCAATATAAATCCAATCCCGCCACCGACCTCTGGATTCAAAAGTATCTTCGGAATAAGTATTTCAACTTCATAGACAACGAAGGCGGTAGTGACGGGTTTTTCGCAGTCATTCGCGACGCACTTCTTACACAAGGTCGCACGACGACGATTTTAGAGTTGCGTCGCCAACTCTCCGACGAAGTGACCGATGAAGTATTTCGGGGATACCGAGAGAAATTCGCGTTGTATCACGGGATCACGCGAACCCAGACGCGTGAAACGAAAGAATTGGTGAATAATTACAATGACATAAAACGCCGGATATCATCTATTCACGACCGCGCCCAACAGCAATTAATGATTGCGGGTGCGAAGAAACTCGTCATAGAACATAATATGAAACACGATGAAATGAAGTATACGAAACTTCTCTCATCGCAATATGATTATATGCGCGACGTCCGGTCTACTCAACAATTAAAAGAGCGAATGATGACCTCGCTTTATTGGCCTGATGCGTGGGCGATCGCCACAATGGAGCGCGTGCTGAATATGAAATTCGTCCTCTTTTCGCGGGACGCATATGACGCAGGTGATATTGATAATGTGTTACAGTGTGATAATGGCGCGGGAGGAGACGATGGCAACGCAGTGGATGCCGATATTCGCAAGCGTGGCATATTTGAGCCGACCGCGTATATTTTAATCGGGAAGGGGACAGCGATCAGGACCACCACCGCCCGCAGTCGTAGCCCGCGAAGCAATAATAATCGTATCATAGACTCAAAATTGTCAACCTACACGCTCATCACGTATAAAACACACGGCGTTCTTGCATTTTCCGAAGTGCCTTATGATATTAAACTACTCATAACAACGAAATGCCTGGAAACACAGGCTGGCGCGTTTTGCCTCATTCCGCAATTCAAACTCTTCCAGCGCGAACTTGGTATACGTATAGATGAGATACCAAATGAGAGCCTGGACGAGTTAATGGAAGAAGTCCATACCGCGGCGGCCGGGAAGGGTGACAGAAATGGCGCACATTTGTATACACCCGATATCGTATTCCAATTTTATTCAAATTCTAATCCGAACGCACTGCCGGGAATGGGTGCTGGCGAGAAAATCCCCGAGACGGAGAAAATCCATTTTCATAAACTCACGGCATTTGACAACTGGCGGCGTAAATTATCCAACTTTTGGAATGAACCATTTATGTTGGACGGTCACACGTGGCAGAGCGTAGAGCATTATTACCAGGGCAGTAAATTCAAAAACAATAACCGGGAATTCTACCTTAAATTCTCGCTGGATTCAAGATCCGAGTTGTCATCGGACGCAGTCCTCGCAAAAGCCGCCGGAAGTAAATCCGGGAAATTAGCCAATCGTGCTATCATCCGACCTGCGAATATATCAATTGACCCCGATTTCTTCAATCACGGACGCAGTGAACGAGAGATGGAGAATGCGATGTTTGCGAAATTCTCACAGAATAAGAACTTAAAGGATATGTTGCTTGCCACGCGAAATGCGAAACTTGTGCATTATCAGCGGGGTGCGCGCCCGGAGGTTTATCAGCACCTGATGAGGGTAAGGCACAAATTACGGACCACAGGCACACGCTGACGCTCGCTGGCGCTCGCACACGCTGACTATTTCAGCAGACGCTGACTATTTCAGCACACGCTGAAATAAGAGGTGAAGAATCCCTGTAGCACCGCGAAAATAAACATAATCACGACGATGCGCACCCAGTCTTTTTCCGACGGATTTGTAAAGTGAAACCCCGCTATACTTCCACTGCCATCGCCTTTTACAGGAGGAGGAGGAGTATTGGCCTCGTGGTATTTCCCGATATTATAATGAATCACATTTTCAATCACATTTAATACGATAAAGACGAGAAACGAGAAGACGAAGATGTGAAGCGTCGCGGGTTTAAAATACTTTTTGAAGATGAGTTCAAACATTTATTATATTATATTATTAGCTTTTTATATAGCGTATTATAATAATACACGAAAATACCAGACAACGGAAGGAATGTGGATTGAAGAAGAAATACAGAAAGATGCGACGAGTCTCCAACGAACCATCCAATCACTTACGAGAGATTATCGTTCACGACATTCGGGGTCACCGCGGACACGCATCCCCGAAAACAAAGAGAAGACGAACGAATTCCTGAAACAGTTTTATGACCGATTACGCAATGCGGAGTATAATATTTATCAAAAAATGACATCCGAGAATGAAGCATCGTCGTCGCCTAGTCTATCCTTTCAACTCACGGAAGTCAAAAACTCCGCGACGGATTTACCGCACCCGCGCATTCTCTCGGATCTACAGCGAACCTATGATATACGACGAAGTAGACGGCACCCCGCGGACAACGACACCGGCGACGATGACCGGTATATTCCGTATAAAGTATATGAATACATCCGAGAGAAATCAGAGTACTGTATACGATTCCAGGCCGATATTCGCGGACGCACAATTTCACTCTTTTTCATAACATTCCCCGAGTCGCATATTTCGGTGTGTCAAAAACACGGGCGACCGCGCGGGGATACGCACGCAAGCGCAAATGTATGCGCGTCTGAAATCGCAACCTACCGAATTTACGCGTATAAAGTATTCGTCTGGCTGTTCATTGTTACGGGTCTGGCGGATAAAGAATGCTCGGAAAAGGGTCTTAATGTATATTTTTATATGACACCGTTTAAGAAAGAGCGACCTGCCGGCGACGATGCGGTTATCTCGGCCATCCACGCGAACACGGGTCTCACGCGAAACTGCGAGACACACGGTGAAATCGTCGTATATCGCACCGAAGAATGGTTCAAGGTATTCATCCACGAATCCATGCATAATTTCAATATGGACTTTATTGACATTGACCTGAAAAGCGCCAACGAACAGCTTCGCCGCACATTTTGTATTCCACACGACGATATTCTCTTGTTTGAAACATATACGGAGACATGGGCGCGTATTATTAACACTATATTTAATACCTATTTTACCACCACCGATGCGACGACGACAACGCGCGCCCACTTTATTCGCGCCGTGCGAGAGAAACTGGCCGAGAATGC
>JACCEC012508846.1_pt1 | contig 10483 bp, 9 predicted proteins | sample 7450121 | NCBI WGS metagenome assembly JACCEC01 (sample SAMN15323455, study PRJNA562643) | freshwater metagenome | isolation source: river surface water | place: USA:Blue River Watershed | collected 2017-08-18 | reverse complement strand
GTAATTCTATTAGTTATATTCTTACTGCAATACTTTTGTATCTTATCGGATACGATGCTTTGGTGCGACAAACAAATAATCTGAATGATAGAAAGCCGACTATTGAGCCACTCGAAGAATCGCTTTTTTCCACAAATTTCACAACAGAAATCAATCAAAATGAAAACCTTAAATATAAAAAAAATATTTTATCTTCCGAGCAATCTGAAATAATAATACAAAAATTAAAACAAGCAATGGAAACAGACAAATTATATAGAAATTCAGAAATTAGGCTTGCCATGCTTGCGGATACATTGCAAGAAAACGCTAACTATGTATCTCAAATTATCAATCAAAAGTTTGGTCAAAACTTTTATGATTTCATCAATACGTATCGAATTGACGAAGCAAAAGAACGGCTCAAATCGCCTCAATACGAGCATTTAACAATAGAAGCCATCGGCTACGAAGTAGGTTTTAAGTCAAAATCTACTTTTTATACTGCCTTTAAAAAGAATACCGCTTTAACTCCCATAGAATTTAAAAATCTATAAGATATTGATAATCAATATTTTAATTTTTTTTGATGTACTAACTTGCAAGTCAGTACATCAAAAAAGTATATAAACTTATAAATCAAGATTATTGCAATATAAAAAAAATATACATTTGCAAAATCAAGGAAAAGTTATTTTTATAAAACAAAAAAAATACAATGCAAAGAAGAAATTTTATAGAAAAAACACTAAAAAGTTTACCTTTATTAAGCCTCTCCCCTACCCTGCTACAGGCTTGTGCGAGAAACAATGAAAACCAAAATTCGGGTAAAAAGTCTGTTATTGTCATCGGGGCAGGCATTTCGGGGCTTGCCGCCGCTAAAAAACTCAAAGAAAAAGGGTTTTCGGTTCGTGTTTTAGAGGCGCAAAATATGGTTGGTGGACGTTTGCGCACCAATCGCAGTTTGGGCGTGGCATTTGACGAGGGCGCGAGTTGGATTCATGGCATCAACGGCAACCCCATTACTTCGCTTGCACAAGAGGCGGGTATGACTACTTTTCATACGGACGATGATAGCATCGTGGCGTATAATGTGGGCGGCACTGCCATTCGTGACACCGTATTTAACAATGCCGAAACGCAATTTTATAACGTTCTCGAAACCATGATGGATAGGGGCGATACAAGCAAAAGTTTTGAAACGGTGTTCAATTCCTTGTATCCGAGCCGAACAAACGACCCACTTTGGAAATTTTTTCTTTCTACCTATTTAACTTTTGATACAGGCGATTTAGATAAATTATCTTCCACGCTCTATGAAGAGGGCGAAGAATTTGGTGGCATCGAAAAAATAGCAACAAATGGCTTCGATACTATCCCAAAATATTTGGCGACAGGGCTTGATATTAGTTTTTCTCAACGTGTGACAAAGGTAGATTACACAGGCGAAAAAGTAAGAATCACCCATAACAACAACCAAAGTGAAGCCGATTATGTGCTTGTGACCGTTCCTTTGGGCGTTTTGAAAGCCAATCGCATCGAATTTTTACCTGCTTTACCTGCTCAAAAACAAACTGCTATCCAAAAATTGGGTATGAATTGCGTCAATAAGTTCCTTTTGACGTGGAATAACGTCTTTTGGGACGATGAGCAATATATTGCTTACACACCTAACACGAGAGATAAGTTTAATTATTTCGTGAATGTTAATAAAATCAACCCTAATGTAAAAGCGTTGATGACTTTTGCTTATGCCGACTATGGGCGACAAACTGAAACGATGTCAGACAATCAAATTATTGATGAAATTATGACACATTTGAAAGATATTTATGGCAACAATATCCCTACGCCAAATGCGCTCTTGCGTACCCGTTGGAATAGCAATGAAAATTCGTTTGGCTCGTATTCGTTTACGGCGGTTGGTACAGAGATGCGCCACTTCAACGATTTGGCAGCAACCGTAAATAATAAACTCTTTTTCGCAGGAGAACACACACATATTGATTATTTTTCAACTGTTCATGGCGCATATTTAAGTGGGCTTCGTGAAGCGGATAAAATTATAGCTTTATAAAAATTTTATAAAAATATGGAAGATAAACTCCAACCTTATCGGCAGCCCATAGTCACTGCTACGGGCATCATTTTAGGTTTTGTGCTAAATTTTGCAGCTTCTTGGGTCAAATCCGAAAGCCTACTTAGCGATACAATGGCGTATTTAGTAGGTTTTTGCGTACTTGGTGGCATCGCCTGCCTCATCGCTACCCTATTTCGCATACTCAGTATTTCTTATGCGAGAGAACAATATGAAGCGTATTATTCGACTACACTGCGCCTCTTTATCGTGGGGCTTTGCTTGGCTTTTGGTGGCGTAATGATAGATATGTTTGCTAATTTTATGCACGATTAATATGTCAAATTGATTATATCTCAAAAAGTATCCCCCCTCAGTAGAGACACAAGGCATTGTGTCTCTATTTTTTTGTAAATAAAAATTGAATTTATGGTCATTTTTGAGATTTAAAAAATCGAATTAAATTCATTTTTAGCCAATTAATTCGTTTTTATTTTTATAAAAAAAATCGTTAAAAAAAATTGAAAGAATATTGAAAATTCTTTTTCAAAATATTTCAAAAAAAGATTTTTTTCAATAAATAATTGATAATCAATTATTTAAACAAACAAAAAGCATGAATGACAAAAAATTGACATTGTTTTTTTATATTTTTATGAAATAAAATTAAACCTTTTAGAGTTTTAAAAGTCATATTCAGCAAGCGAATTAAAAAGCAAAATCAATAAAAAAATAGCTTTTTAAAAATGCTTTTTAATGCAACATTTAATAAAAACTAAAACCATTTTTCGATGAAAATTAGAAAAAATATTGCCATTAGCGAGACAGGTTTTTTATTTAATCCGCTTACAGGCGACTCTTTTTCAACAAATTCCGTTGGCCTTGATGTCATTCAACTGCTCAAAAATGGCAAAACGGAGCCAGAAATTATCACTTTTATTAGTGAAAAATACGCAGTAGAGGCAAGCGAATTTGAAAAAGATTTAGAAGATTTCCGTTTGCAGTTGCGCGATAGTCAAGTGTTAGAAACGAATTAAATACTTTTTATAAAATAAACGCTCATTTGAAATAGTATAACAAATTGATTTTCAAGATTTTAAAGTCCTCTCCTTTGGGGAGGATTTAGGTGGGGCTATTTAAAAAAAGAAACCATCTTTGAAAAAATTATAAAAATTAAGCAATGCGAGGAAGAAAGAAAAAAATAGTAGTAGCTGTAACAGGTTTAAATGCCGTAGATAGTCCGGGGCCTGGTATCGCTGTCATTCGGGCGATACGCGATAGCCGCGAATTTGACGTAAAAATCGTGGGGCTAAGTTACGAATCGCTCGAACCGGGTATTTATATGGAGGGAATGTGTGACCGCGTTTATCAAATTCCTTACCCTTCTTCGGGCAGCGATATGTTACTCAATCGCTTGCGTCAAATCCACGAGCGCGAAAATTTGGACGTTGTAATTCCGAATTTTGATGCCGAATTATTCAATTTTATTAAAATTTCTCCTCAACTAACAACATTAGGAATTGATAGTTTTTTACCAAATTTTGAGCAATTAGAGGCGCGAGACAAAAGTAATTTGTACGAATTTGGACAAAAACATAATCTTTACGTCCCACGCGATAAAGTAATTTTTCGCATCGAAGACCTCCCCTCAGTAGCCGAGCAATTTGGTTATCCGTTGGTGGTGAAGGGCAAATATTATGAAGCAACCGTTGCTTACACGATTGAACAAGCGCAAAAAGCATTTTATAAATTGCAAGCAAAATGGGGCTTACCTATTATTGTTCAAGAGTTTATACATGGTATGGAAGTTAATATTGCAGCGTTGGGCGATGGCGAAGGCAACATGATTAGTGCCGTCCCGATGCGCAAACTTTTTATCACCGATAAGGGTAAAGCATGGGCAGGTATTACGTTGGAAGATGAAAATTTGGTAGAATTAGCACGTAAGTTTATTACTGCAACGCAATGGCGCGGCGGCTGCGAATTGGAGGTGATGCGCACCTTAGACGGCAAGCCTTACATCATGGAAGTAAACCCGCGTTTCCCTGCGTGGATTTACTTGACGGTTGGGGCAGGGCAAAATCAACCTGCTGCCCTTGTGCGCATGGCGATGGGCGAAACTGTGACACCGATGACTACGTATGCAGTAGGAAAAATGTTTATTCGTTACTCGTGGGATTTAATTGCAGATGTTAGCGATTTTCAGAAAATTTCAGCATTTGGCGAAAGGTAGGCAATTAGTAACTCAATTATTGCTTATATTATCTTTACAGTGTTGAAATAATGTTTTTAATGCTGAAAGTAATATATCAGGTTCTTGAATCAAAAATAAGGATTGGTATTGTGTAAATATTTTATCTTCCAATTTGCCAAATTGCCACACTAATCCCGTAGAAGTAATGCCGTAAACAGGTAATTGAGGCGTTTCATTGAGTTGCTGAATGGTGTGCATTTCGTACAAACATTGCCCCCACGCCCCCTCGAAATCGTCTTTTTTAGCTTCCACTACCGCCAAATAAGGTTTTGCAAATACCATATTGCCCAAATTGGAACGCTGCGTTAACACATAATCGGGATAACCTTTAATTTTCAGGTTTAATTTTAGTAAAGCGCGACTCCATAAGTTAAATTCTTCGGCATAAAGTTTTAAAACTTCTTTTAAAGTTGGGTAAATAAAATTTTCACATACAGCAAATTCTGACACATTATAAGGAACGTATTTAAAAGTAAATGCCAAATCTTCCTTAAAAGTCGGCGAAGCTAAAAGCGTTTCTGTAATATCAAAATTAGGTGCTGCTTTGTGTCTAATTTGCGTTTCTTGCAGCACTTCGCTTAATGGTTTAAAGCGTTTGCTAAAATTTTTCATATATAAAATTTTATATCAAAAACACTAATACTTTTATTTTTGGGGTGGTGCAAAATTACATTTTTTAGCTGCTAAAAAACACCATTTTACCCCCCTCAGTAATCCCTCTTACAATCCGTTATTTTTAAGAAAAATTTGAATTAAGAAAAATAACGTTTATTTTCATCTATTAAAAATTCAAAATCAATCAACTATTATTATGGCAAAACTCAGATATGAACGCCCGATTATTAAAAAATTGAATGCGGGCTTGCTCAATAAATTTGGCACACGCACCGAACACACTCCTGTTACCGACATCGAGGGCGTATCTGTCAAACAGATGATTGAACAATATGGTTCGCCTTGTTTCGTGATTTCGGAGCGACAAATTCGCCGAAATTATCAAAGTGCGGTGCGAGCCTTCAAAACGCGCTACCCCAAAGTGCAATTTGCATGGTCTTACAAAACAAATTATATCAACGCCATTTGTAATATTTTTCATCAAGAAGGTTCGTGGGCAGAGGTCGTTTCGATGTTTGAGTTTCAAAAAGCATTGGGTAATGGCGTGTCAGGCGATAAAATTATTTTTAATGGGCCCGACAAAAGTGAAGACGATTTAAAAATAGCTATTGAGCATAACGCATTGATTCACATAGATCATTTTGACGAACTCTATACTTTGGTCGGCTTATTGGAGGGTTCGGGGCGTAAAGCGCGGGTGGCTATTCGCGTGAATATGGACACAGGTATCTACCCTATTTGGGATAGATTTGGGTTCAATTACGAAAGCGGTCAGGCGTGGAGTGCCATTAACAAAATCATGGCTTGCGCCGAAATGGATTTGGTCGGTTTGCATTGTCACATTGGCACGTATATGCTTTCTACTAATGCGTATGCCGTTGCTGCCACAAAATTGAGCGATTTGGCGAAAAATATTAAAATTAAATACAATAAAAATATTCAATATCTCGACTTAGGTGGCGGCTTTCCTTCTGCAAACACGTTGAAAGGGTCGTATCTGATGGCTTCGGACGTTGTGCCGCCGATTGATGATTTTGCCGAAATTATCACCACTACGATTTTGAACGCAGGTTTTCGGCGCGAAGAATTGCCTTTGTTGATTTTGGAAACGGGTCGCGCTTTGATTGATGATGCGGGTTATTTGTTGGGTTCGGTGCTTGCTAACAAACGACTTTCGGACGGAAGAAGGGCAACTATCATGGATTTTGGTGTAAATATTTTGTTTACGGCGTTTTGGTACGACCACAAAATTTCACCTGCTCAAGAGTTTTCGAGTCATACGGAAGACATGGTTTTATACGGTCCGCTTTGCATGAATATTGATTGCGTGCGCGAAAGTGTGAATTTGCCGCTTTTACATCGTGGCGATCATGTGGTCGTGCATAAAGTTGGGGCGTATAACATGACTCAATGGATGCAATTTATTCAGATGCGTCCGAAAGTTGTTTTAATTGACATGAAAGGAAAAACGCATGTAATCCGCGAAAATGAAAGCCGCGAAACGGTAGAAGCACAAGAGCGTTTACCCGATTATTTGAAAAGTTTTACTTTGTAAACTTAATAAACCTTGTAAACTGTGTAATTTTTGTAAACCTTGTAAACTTAGTTTACAAAGGTTACATAGTTTACTAAAAAATAACGCATTACTGAGGGGTCTCAAAAATAGTTAAATATTCAAACTTGTATGTATTCTGTTTTTCAATGTTTTAAGAATTTTAAAAATTGAAAATATATTATCAGACGTAGCAATATAGGGTGAACTAACCGCATAGTCATTATTTTGGAGTATCAAAAAACGCCAATAACGACCCACAACCGTACAGCCATATAAGACTGTATTTGGGTTTTCGTTGAGTTCTCGGCAAACGAGCATCGCCGCTAAACACTGTGGCAAGGGGTCGGCATAAGGCGCAGATTCGCGTTTATATTCGTGCAAGCAAAAAAACGGTTTTTCAGGTTCTTCCCAACCTTTTGCGATGATGCTGTCAGGATTACCTGTAATAGTTTCTTTATCAATCGTTGCTGATATATTGCGTTCTGCAAATAAATTATAGACATTGTATTTGCGAAATTTAGCTAATGACAATACAGGGGCAATGAAATGTATTACTAATTCTTGTTCGTTCCAATACTCAGCACTTAGGTCTAAGTCATTGCTCAACTCTTGCAGCGTTTGACGCTCAAAGTCTGAAATTGGCGCATCTTCATTCAGCCATTCTTCTAAAATCGCTAAATGTTGATGACGAATTAAATTAAAACGCTTATGTAATTTTACTAATGACCAATCATTAAAGGTACTCATTTTGTAATCAAAAATTTAGATATTCAAATACGTTTGTACTATGATTTTTAATGTTTTAAGAATTTTAAAAATTGAAAATATATCGTCACGAGTAATTATGTAAGGTTCGCTAATGGCATATTGATTATTTTGTAAGACCAAAAAACGCCAATAACGACCCACAACCGCACAACCATAGATAGTTAAATTGGTATTTTGATTGAGTTGACGCGCTGCCAACATTGCAGCGAGACATTGCCCAAAAGGGTCGGCATTGGGTGCGGATTCGCGTTTGTATTCATGCAAACAAAAAAACGGGGCTTCGGGTTCGCGCCAACCGCTCGCCACAATGCCATCAGGGTTTCCTATCAACGTTTCATTGTCCACCGTTGCGGTCAGATTTCGCTCGGCAAAAAAGTTATAAATATTATGTGAGCCAAAATCAACCAATGTCAATAGCGGACCAATCGCGTTCATCGCCAACTCTTGTTCGTTCCAAACATCAGCTTTTAATTTAAATTGTTTTTTTAACAACGTTAATATTTGATGCTCTAAATCTGAAATTTCAATAGGTGTAGCAAGCCAACTTTCCAAGTCGGGGAGGTTCGTCCTCAAAGTAAGGTTAAAGCGTTTTTCTAAGGTGCTTAACGTCCATTCGCTAAATGTACTCATTGTGTTTTTTTATATTTATTCGATATTGACGAATTGACTATTAGAAATTATTTAAGTTTTGCAAAGATAAAAAACTTGCTCAAAGGAACGCAATAAAAGTAAAATTTCTTTTTTTAGTTTTCTAAACGCTTGATAAGTAATTATTTCTGAAATAAATATTCATCTGAACTTCACTAATAAATTGATTTTCAATATTTTATAAAGTCCTCCCCTTTGGGGAGGATTTAGGTGGGGCAACTGAATCAATTTTTTATAAAAACATTTTTAACAAAACAACTCAAAACCGTACTCCAAAAGTGATTTTTTGAGGAGATACTGAGGGGGTAAAAACGGGACTTAATGCTATGAAAAATCAGTGGTTTATTAAAAGTATTTTGCATAGTTATTCCACTTTATTTTATGCCGAAAAATCTTGGTTAGGTATTCTTTTATTGGTGGCTTCGGCTTTGCAACCGCAAGCGGGCGTGTGTGGATTGTTAGCGGTCGCAATGGCAAACGGTTTTGCTTGGTTGCACAACTATCCACTTAACACTATTCGTACAGGTTGGTACGGCTACAATGCCATGCTTTTGGGCGTGGGTGTGGGCGCGATGTTCGAGCCTTCGGGCGTGTTGTTTGTCATGTTGGTTGTTGGGAGTTGGTTGGCGTTTGCTTTGACCGTTTTTTTCTCCACGATTTTGACAAAATATGGTTTGACACCCCTCAATTTACCGTTTTTATTGGCTATTTGGTCGGTTCAGTTGGCAGGTGGGCGACTTGGTTCTATTCAATATAACGAAAAAGCGGTTTATTTTCTCAACTTTTTGTATAAAATTGGCGGTGCAACCGCTATAAATTGGTATAATTGGCTGCAAGAACAGCCTTTGCCTTTCATCATTTCCACGTATTTACGCACGTTGAGCGCATTATTTTTTCAAGACAATATTATTGGAGGCGGTTTAATTGCCATATCTATTTTTTTATATTCGCGTATTGCGTTTAGCCTCACTATTTTAGGTTTTACTGTTGCATTTTTGACGCATCTTTTATTGGGTGCAGATATTAATTTATTGCTCGAATTTGACGCAGCATTTAATTTAATGATTCTTTCGATGGCGTTGGGTGCGTTTTATACGATTCCGTCCGTTTGGTCATACGGTTTGGCGGCGTTTGGGGTGTTGGTGGCAACTTTTTTAGGGTTCGCGCTGCAAAAACCGTTTGCTTTGCTCGGTTTATATCCGTTTTCGTTGGCTTTTTCGCTCACTACTTGGATTTTTATTTATGTGTTAAAACATCGTTTGGAAAATAAAAAACCACAACTTTCTTGGCAAATGGGTACAACGCCTGAAATGGCTATTTATAAACAAAACATTTTCAATGAAAGATATAAAAAAATATTTCCTATTCGTTTACAACTTCCTTTTTGGGGTGAATGGATGGTTTCCCAAGGGCATGACGGACACACTACGCACTTGGGCGCATGGGCGAAGGCATGGGATTTTGTGATATTGGATAATGAAATGAAAACTTTTAATACGATGACCGAAAGCACCACATTACAAAACTCGGATTTTCATTGTTATGGAAAACCCATTACTGCCCCTGCTGATGGTTTTGTGATAGATGTTTTGGATTTTGTAGAAGAAAATTTGGTAGGAGACGTAAATACCATACAAAATTGGGGGAATAGCATAATTTTACAACATAAACCCATTTTTTCGGCAGGTACTGAGGGGGTCATTTTTTCGCAACTTAGCCACTTAAAACCCAATAGCGTCAAACTTAAAAAAGGCGATTTCGTGCGACAAGGCGACATCATCGGCACTTGTGGCAGTTCGGGACGCTCGCCTGAGCCGCATTTACACTTTCAGTTGCAACTTTCGCCTAATATCGGCGCACCTACTTTGGCTTATCCGCTTGCTTATTTTTTGGAAAAGAGAAATAATGAAACTGTTTTCAGACAATTTGCCCGACCTACTGAGGGGTCATTTGTGAGCAATATTGAACTTAATTCGTTGATTAGCAATGCTTTTTATTTTATTCCAAAAAAAATATTAACGTTTGATTTTACAGATGAAAAAGGAGAAACGCACCGCGAAAAGTGGGAAATTTTTACAGATGCGTACAATTACACTTATTTTTATTGTCATCGAACAAAAGCAGTAGCTTATTTTGTGAATGACGGCACACTATTTTATATGACGGAGTTTTACGGTAATAAAAAGTCATTGTTATTTTACTTTTATTTGGCGAATTATAAAATATTATTGGGTTATTATGAAAATTTACCTGTCGTTGACCACATTCCGTTGCATTTATTTAGGCGTAAATGGTTGGGGTGGATTGCGGATTTTTTCGCGCCGTTTCATGCGATTTCAGCCGCAACTTACCGCAGCGAAGCCACCGAAACCGATAATTTTTATCACCCTAATCGCATTGTTTTAAAAAGTGCTGTAACGGTTAGCGTTCTAAAAAGAAAAGTACAAAGTATTGATTTTCAAATAGTTCTGAAAGAAAATCAAATATCAGAAATTTTCATACATCAAAAAGGAAAAACTTTTGGCGCAAAAATCATTCAAGACGAAGGTTTTGATAAGTAGCCCCACCTAAATCCTCCCCAAAGGAG
>JACCEC012719329.1_pt1 | contig 10486 bp, 10 predicted proteins | sample 7450121 | NCBI WGS metagenome assembly JACCEC01 (sample SAMN15323455, study PRJNA562643) | freshwater metagenome | isolation source: river surface water | place: USA:Blue River Watershed | collected 2017-08-18 | reverse complement strand
TTGGCAACTGACTACGCTACACAGTTGTGTATCTTCACTCACCATATTTGGATCGGTGGATTCTTGATTGTAGGTGGCGCTGCTCACGCGGCAATCTTCATGGTGCGTGATTATGATCCCGTTGTGAACCAAAACAACGTATTAGATCGCGTGATTCGTCACCGTGACGCTATCATCTCTCACCTGAACTGGGTTTGTATATTCCTTGGCTTCCACAGCTTTGGTTTGTACATCCACAATGACACCATGCGTGCCTTGGGTCGTCCCCAAGATATGTTCTCCGACGCAGCAATTAAACTGCAACCAGTGTTTGCCCAATGGGTACAAAGCTTGCACTCCCTAGCACCCGGCAACACAGCACCTAACGCTTTAGAAGTCGTTAGTCATGCTTTTGGTGGCGGAATTGTTGCTGTAGGCGGTAAGGTCGCAATGATGCCCATTGCCTTGGGTACAGCGGACTTCATGGTTCACCACATCCACGCCTTCACAATTCACGTTACTGTTCTCATCCTGCTCAAGGGTGTATTGTATGCCCGTAGCTCTCGTCTGATTCCAGACAAAGCTAACCTGGGCTTTAGATTCCCTTGCGATGGTCCAGGTCGTGGTGGTACTTGCCAAGTGTCTGGTTGGGATCATATCTTCCTAGGACTCTTCTGGATGTATAACTCCCTCTCAATTGTAATTTTCCACTTTAGCTGGAAGATGCAATCTGATGTTTGGGGAACAATAGAAGATGGAACAGTAAATCACATTACTGCTGGCAACTTTGCAGAAAGTGCTATCACCATCAACGGTTGGTTACGTGACTTCTTGTGGGCGCAAGCTACACAAGTAATTAACTCCTACGGCAGCGAATTGTCTGCTTACGGATTAATGTTCTTAGGCGCTCACTTTGTTTGGGCGTTCAGCTTAATGTTCCTGTTCAGTGGTCGTGGATACTGGCAAGAACTAATTGAGTCCATCGTATGGGCGCATAATAAACTGAAAGTAGCCCCAACAATTCAGCCTCGCGCACTGAGCATCACTCAAGGTCGGGCTGTAGGTGTGGCTCACTACCTATTAGGAGGAATTGCCACCACTTGGGCATTCTTCCACGCACACATCCTTTCAGTAGGATAAAAATCAGTAGAATTTTGGGTTTTGGATGCTAAAGATTTTAGATTTAATCCAAAATCCAAAATCTAGAATCTAAAATTTTGCTGACACTTGATGGCTAAAGGTCAGAGGACATATCACACCTATGGCAACAAAATTTCCAAAATTTAGCCAGGATCTGGCCCAGGACCCGACTACTCGTCGGATTTGGTATGCGATCGCTACAGGCAATGACTTTGAAAGCCACGATGGCATGACGGAAGAGAATCTTTACCAAAAGATTTTCGCTACGCACTTCGGCCACTTGGCAATTATCTTCCTGTGGGCATCCAGCCTCCTGTTTCACGTAGCCTGGCAAGGTAACTTTGAACAGTGGATCAAAGATCCCCTTCACGTCCGTCCTATTGCCCATGCAATTTGGGACCCTCACTTCGGTGAAGCTGCAATTGACGCTTTCACCCAAGCTGGTGCAAGCAACCCTGTAAACATTGCTTACTCCGGTGTTTATCACTGGTGGTACACCATCGGGATGCGGACTAACACTGAACTATATACTGGTTCAGTTGGTTTGCTCTTGTTGGCGGCATTGTTCCTGTTTGCTGGTTGGCTACATTTACAACCCAAGTTCCGTCCTAGCCTCTCTTGGTTCAAGAGTGCTGAACCCCGTTTGAATCACCACCTGGCTGGTTTGTTCGGTGTTAGCTCCTTGGCTTGGACTGGTCACTTGGTTCACGTTGCTATTCCTGAATCTCGTGGTATACACGTAGGTTGGGATAACTTCTTGACTGTAGCTCCCCATCCAGAAGGTTTAACCCCCTTCTTTACCGGTAACTGGGGCGTTTACGCTCAAAACCCCGACACTGCTGGTCATCTCTTCGGAACTTCCACCGGTGCTGGGACTGCGATTCTCACCTTCTTGGGCGGTTTCCACCCCCAAACAGAATCCTTGTGGTTGACCGATATGGCTCACCACCACTTGGCGATCGCTGTCCTGTTCATCATCGCTGGTCATATGTACCGGACTAACTTCGGAATTGGTCACAGCATCAAAGAAATGCTGAACTCCAAATCCGGTTTAATTCCCGGTAGCAAGAGCGAAGGTCAGTTCAACCTGCCCCACCAAGGTCTTTACGACACCATCAACAACTCCCTGCACTTCCAGTTGTCATTAGCTTTGGCATCTTTGGGAACTATCTGTTCCTTGGTAGCGCAGCATATGTACGCTCTGCCTCCCTATGCGTTCATCGCTAAGGATTACACTACACAAGCAGCGCTGTACACTCACCACCAGTACATTGCTGGTTTCTTGATGGTTGGTGCTTTTGCTCACGCAGCAATATTCTGGGTTCGTGACTACGATCCCGAACAAAATAAAGGTAACGTTCTTGACCGGATGTTACAACACAAAGAAGCGATCATTTCCCACCTTAGCTGGGTATCTCTCTTCTTAGGTTTCCACACATTAGGTTTATACGTTCACAACGACGTAGTTGTTGCTTTCGGTACTCCCGAAAAACAAATCTTGATTGAGCCAGTATTCGCTCAATTCATCCAAGCTGCTCAAGGTAAAGCTCTGTATGGCTTGAATGTACTGTTGTCTAACCCCGACAGTATTGCTTACACCGCTTACCCCAATGCTGGTAACGTTTGGTTGACTGGTTGGTTAGATGCTATCAACTCAGGCACAAATTCCTTGTTCCTGACCATCGGACCTGGCGACTTCTTGGTTCACCACGCTTTCGCTTTGGCTATCCACACCACCACCCTGGTACTTGTTAAAGGTGCTTTGGATGCTCGTGGTTCTAAACTGATGCCTGATAAAAAGGATTTCGGTTATGCCTTCCCCTGCGACGGTCCAGGCCGTGGCGGTACTTGCGACATCTCCGCTTGGGATGCTTTCTATCTGTCCATGTTCTGGATGTTAAACACCATCGGTTGGGTAACATTCTACTGGCACTGGAAACACCTGGGTATTTGGCAAGGTAACGTTGCTCAGTTCAACGAAAACTCTACCTACCTCATGGGTTGGTTCCGTGACTACCTCTGGGCTAACTCTGCTCAGTTGATCAACGGTTACAACCCCTACGGTATGAACAACCTATCTGTTTGGGCTTGGATGTTCCTCTTTGGACACCTAATCTGGGCAACCGGTTTCATGTTCCTCATCTCCTGGAGAGGATACTGGCAAGAGTTGATTGAAACCTTGGTTTGGGCGCACGAACGTACTCCTCTAGCTAACTTGGTTCGCTGGAAAGATAAGCCTGTTGCTCTCTCCATCGTTCAAGCTCGTGTGGTTGGTTTAGCTCACTTCACCGTCGGCTACATCGTCACCTACGCAGCGTTCCTCATTGCTTCTACTGCTGGTAAGTTTGGTTGATCTTGACTGCTGGTTTTAGATAAGTAATTAAAAAATCCCCTGCCGCAAGGTGGGGGGTTTTTGATGGAATTCTTCAGTTTTTTGAATTTTCTGATGTAAGCAAGAATAGATTTGCTAGAATTTTATTGAAAAACAAAAATAAAGTTTTGTAAAAAACTACTGTATGAATATTCAGAAAAATATTATTTTGCATTTGTTGTGAGTTTTAAGTTGTTTTAATGCTTTAGGAGCAATATGACAGAACTGCAAATACCAGAAAAATTTAAGCCTGGTTTTAAGTTACTGATAAGCATTGATGAAAAAACTGTACAGAGCTTTATAGATACTTTTCAACAAGCACAGCCATTACAGATTAATGATTTAGTATCAGTAGTGACTTCACGGGTTAATACTTTGACAAAAAAAGAAGTCAAAGATGTAATAGAAACCCTGATTTCTATACATAACCTTAGAGACTACCTTCAGGAAAATAATGATGCTTCTGCAAATGAAGTAATAGAAAAAATTAGTCAAGCTGTTGAAGATGATGAAGAATTAGAGATTACTGATGAACAAAGACAAGAATTTGAGAGGCGTTTAGTTAATTTTTTAGGTCTTGATAATATTCTGAGTTTTAGATCTAAATCTATCGAAGTTATACGCGACCATGAGCGTCTATTTAAGAATTCACGTATTCATACTGATATGCGTCCTGTGTTTGAGTCAGGCTTAGAAGACAGTCCAGCAGGGGTAGCTATAATTAATATGCTGAAAATCGAGTATGTAGATTTAGATGGTAAACACGAGTTTTTTGTAGCTTTGGATGCAAATGATTTAAAACAATTACGCGAACAGTTAGATATAGCAGATAGAAAAGTAAAAGCTATTGAGTTGATGCTGAATCAAGTAAATATTCCATACTTAAATTATCTAGATGTAGAGTAGAGGTTATAAAAATGGCAGTTGCAAACCCTTGGATACCTGACAAAAAGAAAAGTTTACAGCGATCTCAACTCGCTTATTTACGTAGTCAAGATTCTAATGAAATGAATAAAGCCACCCTAAAAAACAAGTTGGACTGGAATTATTTAAATCTAAAAAAAAGAGTCAGTGAGAATAATCCTGACAATTTATTCTTGTTCAAAAGAGGTATATTGCCTACCAGTAATAGTAAAGTTAAAGTATTTACAAAATATGAAGTTTTCGACCTAGTAGGTAAAAACTGTATTACAGTCAATGATGGACAAAAAATTTATGATTTGGTTCATCCACAATTACAAGCTAACCAACCTGTAGAATTAGACTTTGCCGGAGTGGAAATTTTTGCTGCTCCATTTTTCAACTTTGCTATCGGACAATTATTGAAAGATATACAGCCAGAAAATATTAGCAAGTTATTAAAAATTTCTAATATTAAACCTCTTGGCAATCAAATCATCAGTTTAGTAATAGAAAACTCTAAACGTTACTACTCAGATCCTATTTTTCGTAGTAGATTAGACAAAGCAGTCAATGAAAAATCTAATCATCTTTAAATGCCAGCTACAATTAAACCTAATTACAAAGTTGAAGCTGAGGTATTTAATATCCAGTCTGATACTCCCAAAGCAGATGACATTTTTTTAGTAGATAGTAATGTCTGGTATTGGTATAGTTATACTAATGCCAGCACAAACGCTTTACCTTATCAAATATCACATTATCCTACTTATGTAAACAAAGCTAATATTACTGGATCGCGGCTTTTATATTCTGGGCTTTCTTTAGGAGAATTAGCACACTTAATAGAAGAAGAGGAAAGGAAATTTTTTAATCCTACTTTAAGAGCTAAAATATACCGTCATAACTACATATCAGAAAGAAATAAAGTTGTCCATGAAGTTCAAACAGCATGGAGTACAATTACATCAATTGCAGATTGTGCAGAAATTTTGGTTGATGAAAATACTACTAATAAATCATTAATAAGATTCCAAACACAATTACTTGATGGTTATGACTTACTCATATTAGAAGCTATGAATAAGGTAGGAGTAAAAAAAATTATTACAGATGATGGAGATTATTTAACTGTGCCTGGCATTCAAGTGTTTACAGCTAATATTAATTTTATTAATACTGCAAAAAATCAAGGTAAGTTGTTAGTTAGGTAATTGTTCAAACTGGAATAGCGATCGCTTACTTGACTCCGCATATATCATACATACCCGGTTAATTACTCCCTTCCCAGCATAAGATATTAACTAAAAACTGTTAGTTGAAAATCCCCTTACTTTACCAAATACTAATATGTCCTTTGTTCCCTTACATATTCACAGTGATTACAGCTTGCTTGATGGTGCTAGTCAACTACCAGAATTGGTAGATCGAGCGATCGCATTAGGAATGAAAGCGATCGCCTTGACAGATCATGGTGTGATGTATGGTGCTGTGGAACTAATTAAAATCTGCCGCAACAAGAATATTGAGATTATACAGTTTAGCTGCGTAACATCTTATTAGCAACTAACTGCGGCAGCAGTTCTTAATCCTTCAACAGTAGAAATTATATGTTTAGCAACACAATCAATTTCGGTCACTGTGTTAAATCTGCCAATACCAAGCCGCACCGAAGCATAAGCTAATTTATCCGAATGTCCCAAGGCTTTTAATACATAGGAAGGGGCGATATTATTAGAAGAACAAGCAGAACCAGAGGATACAGCCACCACTGATTGTAAACCTAAAGAAAGAGCCGCACCATCTACACCTTCAACACTAATATTTAAGTTGCCGGCTAATCGTTTTTGAGAATGTCCATTGAGATGAATTTTGCCTATGGTTGATAACTGTTGCCAGAGTCTTTGTCTTAATTCTGTTAACCGTTGATTTTCGGTTTCTTGTTCTGCCAAAGCAATTTCTACAGCTTTTCCAAAACCCACAATTTGCGGAGTATATAAAGTTCCAGAACGCATTCCCCGTTCATGTCCCCCCCCATGTTGTTGGGCGGCGAGTTTCACTTTGGGGTGACGACGGCGGACATATAAAGCTCCTATTCCCTTTGGTCCATAGACTTTATGGGCAGTTAAAGACATTAAATCAACATTCATTGCTGTTACATCTAAAGGTATTTTACCAATAGCTTGGGCTGCATCTGTGTGAAAAATAATTTCCCGTTGATGGCAGATTTCCCCAATTTCGGCTATTGGTTGTAAAACCCCAATTTCATTATTAGCAGCCATCACAGATACTAAAATTGTATCAGGACGCAAAGCTTTTTCCAACTGATTTAAGTCAATTAATCCATCTTTTTCAACTGGCAAAACTGTAATTTCAAAACCGAGACTATTTAAATATTCACAAGGGTCTAAAACTGCTTTATGTTCTGTGGCAATAGTCACAATATGTTGACCTTTGGAAAAATAAGCTTCCGCAATACCTTTAATGGCTAAATTATTCGCTTCCGTTGCACCACTGGTAAAAACAATTTCTTCTGGTGTGGCATTAATCGCCTGAGCTAAAATTTCCCGTGTTTTTTTCACAGCAGTTTCCGATTCCCAACCGTAAATATGGCTAATACTAGCTGCATTACCAAATTTTTCTGTAAAATAGGGAATCATAGCAGCCATTACCCTTTCATCAACGGGGGTAGTAGCATGACAATCGAGGTAGATAGGACGACTGGACATAATTAATTCAGAGTTAATTCAAAATTTGACTTAGTTTTTTTAAGATGCGAAAAACCTGATAAAGTTCGTTTTCTCGACGATACAAAGTAAATCTGTCTGATAAAGCATATTGAGGTTGATCTTTTTGCGTAAGTTTGATAAATTGAAAATCTTCGCCATTAATTACTAATGAATATACAGGATAATCAGGATGAGGATTAGCCAGCATATAAGTAAGTGCTTGGGGTATGGCTTCTGCCAGGGAAAAAGCGGTTCTTTTAGATTCAATTACCAATAACCATAATTGTTGCTGAATAACTAAAACATCAATTCTGCCTCGGATAACTTCTTCTTCATCTTCTGCGGAAATTTCTATTGATGATTCACTTCTAATAAAAAAAGGTTCATCATAAAATCCTGCTAAACTGAGTAAGGGAGATAAAACTACTAATTTTACCGTTGCTTCCGATAAAGGAGGATGTTTAACTAAGCGGAGAAAATGAAGTTTTACTTTGTCTAGATATTGCCTTTCTACATCAGAGATTTCTGGCAAATTTTCCCACCATTCTGTAAAGAAGGCTTCATTGTCGCTTTGGGCTAAACCAAATCTTTCTTGTAAATAGGAAATGCCTATATTTTTGGCTTGGATAAATTGAACCATAATACAAATAATAGAATTGATATTTATATTATATCAGTTCAGATTTGTTATCTGATTTCATTAACAGAATTCGGTAAAGGTAACAGGAAGGATAGAAAAAAATGTTCTTTATTCTTCCTTCATTCTTAGCTCCTTAATTTTCTTAAATACAGCTTCAGCATGACCTTTTGTTTTCACATTTGGCCAAGCGTAGGCGATAATTTTATCAGGTGAAATTAGAAAAGTTGAACGAGCAACTCCCATATATTCTTTACCCATAAACTTTTTTAAACGCCACGCCCCATAGGCTTCTATTAATTGATGTTGGGGATCAGTTAATAGAGTAATTGATAAATTATGTTTAGCGATAAATTTGCAATGGGAGGCGGCAGAGTCTGGACTAACACCGATGATTTTTGCTCCCACATTGGTAAATTGCGAGGATAATTCGGTAAAGTCTAGAGATTCAGTAGTGCAACCAGGGGTATTATCTTTAGGATAAAAATAGAGAACTATCCACTCATTCAAATCAGCAAGGTTAACTATATTATTGTTTTGATCTGGGATAGAAAAATCAGGGGCAGGTTGTCCAATTTGAGGAATATTGCTCATACTTAACTAAAGTAGATTGGCGTTAAAAATTGTGGAAATGGTAAGCGATTTCACTTTTATTCATTTTCTCGTCGTCTAGGGACATCGTAAACCATAAAATCATGAGCCATAATTGTTTGGGGAAAAATCGCCTTTGCTTCTTTAAGTAAATCTTTTAATTCAATACTATTTCCTGGAGCATAACGAGGACTAAAATGAGTCATGATTAGTTTACGCACTCCAGCACCATAAGCTGTTTGTGCTGCCATTGTGGTGGTAGAATGTAGTCTTTGAAATGCCATTTCTGCATCTTGATGAGCAAAAGTTGCTTCATGAATTAATACATCTGCATCTTTGGCTAGTTGCACCGCACCATCACAATAAACCGTATCTGTACAATAGGCAATTTTGCGGCCAATTTCTGTCGGTCCACATAATTCAGCACCATTAATGACTCTGCCATCTTCTAGGGTGACTGTTTCTCCCCGTTTGAGTTGTCCATAAATTGGACCTGCTGGAATTTCTAAGGCTTTAGCTTTTCCTATATCAAAGCGCCCACTTCTATCTTTTTCGGCTACTCGGTAGCCAAAAGCAGTAATACGGTGATGTAAAAGACCACAGGTAACAGTAAATTCATTATCTTCATAAATTACCCCTGGCTGCACAGTATGGACTTTGATGGGGTAAGAGAAATGGGTATGGGAGTAGCGGGAGGCGGCTTGTAAGTATTCGTTTAAACCTGATGGACCATAAATATCAATTTTTTCTACGTTGCCAGCTAAACCACAACTGGCTAACAATCCCATTAAACCAAAAATGTGATCACCGTGCATGTGGGTGACAAAAATTCGGGATAACTGGCTAATTTTTAAGTCACTTCGTAAAATTTGATGCTGAGTTCCCTCTCCACAATCAAATAACCACAATTCTGCCCTTTGGGGCAATCTCAGCGCCACGCTGGAAACATTGCGTGATCTTGTAGGTACACCGGAACTCGTTCCTAAAAATGTGATCTGCACAGCGTTTTTTAATTTTCCTTTTGCTCAGTATACTCCTTTATTGAGCAAAATGTGATCTGTGATCGGTTTTATCAGAATTTGATTGGTTTTTGTTGCCACCAAACAGAACTTGTTAAAGGCCAAGATAACTCACATAAAGTACCTTGAGGATAGAGGGAAACTCGTCTAAATTTACCTTGGATTTGTTGGGCTAAATTTTTCAATTGTTTTGTTCCCCAACCTTCTTGTGATGAACAAATTCCTAAACCATTATCTATAATACTCAGCATATATTCACCTTGGGATATCGAATAACTAACTTGTAAACAAGTGATACCTATAGCGTGTTTACCAACATTACATAAAGCTTCTTCTAAAAATCGGCAAATTCCCCGTTTATGTTCAATACTTAAACTAGTTTCTTCTATAGGTTCAAAATTGTGGATTTTTAATTTAAGTGTTTGAAAACAAGGAAAATCTCGTTCTAGTGTATGGTTATAAACTTGATACAGAATTTCATGTAAAGGATTTTGCAAATCTATAAGTATATTATTACCTAAGTAAAGACTAGTATCTTGATTCAGATTTTCTTGTTGCCAAAAATCGTACATTCCCCGTAATTCTTGGTTTAATTCTTCCAGTTCTTGTTCAATTAAAGGCAGTAGTTTATGGCTTGGTAAATCTTGCCCTTTAACTAGACGTAAAACTTTAGCTAAACTTTGCAATGGTCCGTTATGAATTGTTTCTAAGGTTGTTTCCATCATAATTTTACGAGTTTCATCTCTAGATTTAATGGTTTGACTATATTGATATAAAACTATTAAAATCAGAAAATTTATAACTAGACTAATAGTTGATAAACTCCAAGTTAATAAGAGATTAGTGATTAATATGACGCAGAACAGACTAATGATAACTTCTAATAACTTTTCCCAAGAAATAAAATAAATTGCTTTAGGAAGTTTTTTCCGAAATTGAGTTTGCATAAGTTTGTACTTTCGTATCAATATCTGTAAGTATTTAGCTACGGTAATCAATGGTTGATACCCAGATCCCCGACTTCTTTTATGTATTGTGTCCATAAAATATAAATTGATCTAAGAAGTCGGGGATCTTATCACCTCACCTGGCTTCTTACTTTATTTAATCAATTAATCCT
>JACCEC010298071.1_pt1 | contig 10486 bp, 7 predicted proteins | sample 7450121 | NCBI WGS metagenome assembly JACCEC01 (sample SAMN15323455, study PRJNA562643) | freshwater metagenome | isolation source: river surface water | place: USA:Blue River Watershed | collected 2017-08-18 | reverse complement strand
TTTTTTTTGAACTGCTAATATTCTGACCCACACCACAATCCTGCTGAGCGGACTAAACCGTTCCCCCCTTTCGCCCTCACCGCGCTGTTTCGCCAACCAAAACGCGTCCCCGATGCGTCCCCACTTACTCCACCCACCGTCCCCATGTCCTCCCTACCCAAACTCTCGTTCGCCGAATCCATCCGACAACGCATCGCCTCGGTCGTGGTCGGACAGGACACCGTCGTTGAACGCCTTCTGATTGCCCTCCTCACGGGCGGACACATCCTTCTCGTCGGCGTGCCCGGTTTGGCAAAAACCCTCCTCGTAAACGCGCTCGCCAAAGCCATCGACCTGCGATTTAGCCGGATTCAGTTCACCATCGACATGCTCCCCTCCGACATCGTCGGTTCAGAAATCCTCCTCCCCGGCACCAGCGGCTTCACCACTCAACTCGGTCCCGTCTTCACCAACATCCTCCTCGCGGACGAAATCAATCGTGCCGCGCCCAAAGTCCAAAGCGCGCTCCTCGAAGCCATGCAGGAACGCAAAGTCACCATCGGAAAAGTCACCCATCCCCTCCCAACGCCCTTCCTCGTCATCGCCACCCAAAACCCCGTCGAACAGGCAGGTACCTTCGAACTCCCCGAAGCCCAGCTCGACCGTTTCATGCTCTGCCACCGACTCTCCTACCCCACCCCCGATCAAGAGGAAGAAGTGCTCCGACGCCAACTCGCCCTCGGCCTCCGAAAAACCGAATCAGGAGCCGTCCCCAAAAGCGCCTTCGACGCCATCCAAGATCAACCGGTCGCGACCGCTGCCGACCTCCTCCACGCCATGGAAGCCGTCCAAAACGTTCACGTCAGCGACGTTTTCATCAAACACTGCGTCGCCGTCGTCGACGCATCCCGAAACCACCCCGATCTCGAACTCGGCTGCTCACCCCGCGCCGCTCTCTCCCTCGTTCAGGCAAGCCGCGCACGTGCCTTCCTGCACGGACGCGATTACGTCGTGCCCGACGACCTGTTCGCACTCGCCGAAGATACCGTGCTGCATCGCATCCGCCTCCGCTACGAGGCCACCGCAAACGGACAAACCCCCGCATCCGTCCTTCACCACCTTCTCGACCATCTCGCCTAAACGCCCCCTCCGCCACCCCGCGCCATGGCACCCAGCCAATCCCACTCTCTGGATCCAAAAACCTTCGCCCTGCGCATCCGCGCCATCGCGGACGCCCTCGTGTTCGGACAAGAATCGTCGCGCTTCCGAGGCGCCGGCATCGAGTTCGATCAATCCCGCCCCTACCAAACCGGAGACCCCGTGCGCCACCTCGACTGGCGCGTTTCAGCCCGCACCGGAAGACCGTTCCTCAAAGAATACGAGGCGCCCCGACAGATTCCCGTCATCCTCCTCATCGACGACTCACGCTCCATGCGGGTTTCGTCCGTGCCCGACACGTCAAAGTTTGAGGAAGCCTGCCTCATCGCCGGTGGCATCGCTCTCGCCGCAACCGACCGCGTCAATCCCGTCGGGTTCGCGGGCCTCGGTTCCCTCGGATTCCATCGTCCCCCCTCAGCCTCACGGACCCAACTCCTGAACTCACTCAACGAAATCCGCGCCCTTCCCCCCTCCCCAAAAACCGCCATAGCCCAGCGAATTGACGCCCTCCTCCCCTCGCTCCCCGCAAAAAGCCTTCTTATCGCATTGACCGACCTGCACGACCCCGACGCCATCCCCGCCCTTCGCAACGCTGCCCAACGCCACGACCTCCTCGTCATTCAACTGACCGACCCCTCAGAAGCTTGCCTTCCCAAACACGCCATCCTCCGCTCCGGCGAAGCCGAAACCGGCCGAACCTTCACGCTCGGCCTACAGTCCACCCCCGCGCCCATCCCCTCCCTCACCCCTCTGGCTCAATCGGCCATCGACAGCCTCCACATCCCCATTCACCGCCCCTACCTACCCGCCCTCGCAAGATTCCTCTCTGACAGGTCGCGCCGAAGATCCTCCCGCGCATAATCATCCCATGACCGGTCCCTCCCCAAACCCCAAGCCACTGGGTCGCCGCCCCTCCGCGAACCACCCAACGCGAGCGCAAACCCGCTGGGTCCTTCTTCTCGTCACCCTCGGAACCCTCATTCTCCCCCTCGCAGCGCAGTTGACCGCCCCCGCACCCAACCCAAAAACTGACCCAAAAACCCTCCTCGCCGTTCGCCAAGAGGCCCTCCGAATCGGCATCGAAAGCGAAACCGATCTCGTCCTCTCCAAAGGCAACCTCCAAGCCAAACAAATCGATCCGCAATCGCCCCTCATCCTGCGCGTCATCGCCATTCGCCCACTCTCCGACGGACGCTTCATTTACCGAGTCGCCTTCACCCCCCTCGAACCCGGCAGCTTCAACCTCTCCGATTACCTCGTTTTCCCCGACGACACCCCGCTCGGAAGCACCGACCCTCACCCCGTCACCATCCTCGCCCGCGTCACAGATCCCGACCAAACCACTCTCCTCGGGATGCCCTTCCCTCGCACCACACCCCCCATCCGCTACAACACTTGGATGACCCTCCTCGGCCTCCTTTGGGCCGCCGCCGGCGTGCGCCTTTTTTACAAAAAAAAGCCCGTCACCCAACCTGCTCCAGCCCCACCTCCGCCTCCCCCCACCCTCGCAGAAATCTTGCGCCCCCTCGTCCAACTCGCCGCATCCGGCGACCTCGATATCCCCGGCAAAGCCCGCCTCGAACGCATCTTCCTCCAGTATTGGTCCCAACAACTCGGTCTCCAAAAACTAACGGCGATCGAAAAAATGCGCGCCATCCGAAAACACCCAGACGCAGGACGCCTCTTTCAAACCATGGACTCTTGGATTCATCGTCCAGAACCCGTCATTCCTGAGGAAGAAATCAACGCCGTCCTCGCCCCCTACGCCGCGATTGACGCCTCCGAGGAATGCCAAAAGGAGGCCGCTTCATGACCTTTCATCACCCCGAGCTGCTCCCCCTCCTCGTCCTCCCCCTCGCGTGGATTCTCTGGCAACTCCGCCGAACCGGACTGCGCCTGACCCTGCCCGTCGACCACTCCCAACATCAGCACGCCTCGACCTCGCACCGCCTCGCACGCATCTCTGAATCAATCCCCGCTCTCCTCCTCACCAGCGCGATTCTCCTGCTCGCCGGCCCACGGAAAACCGCCCCGCCCAACAATCACCGCATCCTCAACAACATCCTCTTCCTCGTAGACGTCTCGGGCTCCATGGAAGCCCCCGTCCCCGGCGCTCCCACGCGATTCGATGCCGCCATGCAGGCCGTCGGAAACTTCTGCAACCACCGAAAAGGGGACGCCTTCGGCCTCTCCATCTTCGGCATCGATCACCTCCATTGGTTCCCCCCCACCAAGGACCTCTCCGCAATGAAGAACGCGCTCGAACTCCTACGCCCACGCAATCTTCCAGAATGGTTCGCAGGCACCATGATCGCCTCCGCCCTCGAAGCCTGCGTCGACCGATTCGAATCGCTTCCAGAAGGAGACCGCATCCTCATCCTCGTCACCGATGGACTCTCCGGCGACTTCAACGGAACCCGCGAACGCGAGGCCGCAGAACGACTTGCTCAAGCCAAGGTGCGCGTGTTCACCGTCCTCATCGGCACCGACGCCCAACCCAGTATGTACGAAATCACCTCGCGCACCGGCGGACAGGTCTTTCGCGGCGACGACCCCACCGCCCTCGCCACTGTCTTCCAACAAATCGATCGCATGCAGTCTGCACGATTCAAACCCGTGCTCGATGACTGGGTCGATTGGTACCGACCCGTCGCGCTATCCGGTCTCGCCAGCCTCGCCCTTTACACCCTCTCCCTCCTCGGCCTGCGCTTCACCCCATGGTGACCGATCCCGCCATTCTCAAGATCCTCGCGCTCTCCATCACAACCGCCGTCGTCGCCGGTTGCGCAGAGATGATGCACGCCCGTCGAGTGGCAGCCTCCCGCCCGCTGCTCCACGCAAACGACGCCACCCCCGCAGAATGGACCCGTCATCTTCCCTGGATACGGACCACCTGCCTCGCCCTCCTCGCCAGTGCCTTTGGTATTCTCTACCACGCCAGTGCCTCAGCCCAAAACGGACAAACCAAGCCCCGCGAACGTCACTTGGTCGTCCTCCTCGACGTCTCGCCCAGCATGCTCATCCGAGACGCCGGCGAATCAGGCACCGAGTCGCGCGCAGAACGGGCCGCCCAAATCCTCACCGAAATCCTCAACCGCTGCCCCGGCGATCACATCAAACTCTCCCTCGTCGCTTTTTACACGGAACCAAAAGCCCTCGTTCAAGACACCACCGACCGAAATGTGGTTCGTTACATGGCCTCCGAACTCCCCCTCCACATCCTCTTCAAACCCGGAAAAACGGACCTCCTCAAAAGCCTCAACCAAACCCCGAAACTCACCCCTGATCTCCCCTACCGCTCCGCCTCCCTCCTCGTCCTCTCCGACGGTGACGCCGTCGCAAACACCGGCCTCACCCCGCTCCCCAACAGCTTCGATGAAGCGCTCTTCGTCGGAGTTGGTCGCACCTCCAGCGGCACATTCATCGATGACCACAACTCACGACAGGACAATGCCTCCCTCGCCTCTCTCGCGCGACGCCTCCGGGCAACGTATTTCGACCTCAATCAAAAACCGCTCCCGCTCAACGCCCTGCCCAACCTCACCATCCCGTCCACCTCCCGTCCCTTGTCAGTCGATCGCCTCATCCCCATCGCAAAAGCCCTCGCAGCGCTGACGACCAGTCTCCTCACCCTCCTCCCCATCGCCCTCACCTACTTCGGAACCACCTCCCGCAACCGGCACTCCCACCAACCATGGATACCTCAAGCAACGACTCGATAACGCCTTCCAATCCGGCTCAAACCAATCTCTCTCGGTGGCTCAAGGGAACCTGGTTCGCCATCCCCCTCCTCGCCATCGCGTTCCACCTCGCAAAAGGGCGCTCCCTCGCCGCTGCCGACCGCGCCGCAGCGTCGCTCGTCAAAGGTCACGCCGCGTTGGCGAACGAGCGCTGGGACGAGGCGGCCGCCGCCTTCACCTCAGCGCTTAACACCGCCCCGGAAAACCGCATCGACCTCCTCGCACAAGCCGCCTCCGGAAAGGCCAAGGCGCTCATCGAAGACGGAGACCTTTACGAGGCAATCGATCTTCTCGCCCCTCTCCTCAACAGCCGAGAAACCGCCCGAGCCCTGCCCAAAACGCGCATGGACGAAATCCGCGCCACAGCCGCAGAAGCGCGCTACTACGCCGGATACGCGCTCAAACTCGAGAATGCCCCGCGCGAACTCTGGATCGACGAACTCGAACTCGCGCGCCAACAACTCCGCCTCCTCTCCACCGAGGCAGTCACCAAAAATCCCGTCAACTCCACTTCTCCCTACCTGCTCAACCTTGAACAAGTCCATCGCGTCGAACGAGAAACCGTCTACGAACTTCAAGGACGGACCGTTCCACCCCAATGCCAGGGCGCCTGCAAAAAATCCGTTCTCAAAAAGAAATGTGACCGTTGCAAAGGCAGTCGGAACCCAACCCAAAACGACTCCCAAAACGGCGGAGGCACCCGCGAAAAATACAAACTCGAGTCCGGTTCCTAACGCTCGAAACGCAAAATAAGCCCCAACCCCCACCACAAAAGCGCACCCATGAACGCCCGCGCCTCCCTTCCCCTCACCCTCCTCTTCGCCAGTACTCTCGCAGCACGCCTCCACGCCCAAGACGTTCCCCTCGAGGCGGAAACCGCTCCCCTACCGACACCCGCAGAAACCGCTGCAAAACCGTCGGGTACACCGGGCGAGAAGGCCCCTCCGCCCCCACCCCCCGCATCCGTCATCGCCCAGAAAAACTTCCTCGCCCCAGCCTCCGTCCTCCAAGAACTTCGCGCCGAATCGGCCAACACCTCGCCAGAAGCCAAGCGCACCTCACGCATCCTCTCCGCGGCTCTCACGGCCGACTGGAAAGACTTGGCCGTTGCCCTCAAAGAAATCCCTGACCACAAACAAGCAGCCGACGCCTATTCCGCTTTGCTGGAGAAGTTTGCCCAATCGACAAAGTTTCCCGTGTTCAATCCAGCATTCCAAAACATGCACTACGGCGAAGCGCCGCCAGAACGTCAGGACCAAACCCGACAACACCTCCTGGTCTCAACGGACTTCTCCCTGCTGCTTGCCGCAGCCCCAGAAACACTGACATCCAAAGATGTCGCTCACCTCGCCAAAATCGGCGCAGTAGCGCTCAACGAAGCGGACCGCTCCCATCTCGCCAACCAGTTCGAAACCGGTCTCGGCCAACTCGGTGGCAAGAATCCCGACGCGCGAGCGCACGCGGCATCCATCCTGTCCGCCCTCGGGGAACCAGACCGCGCGAAACCCTTCCTCCCCACCGACGCAGACCCCAACACCGCCGCGGTCTCCCTCCAACAACTGCTCGCCCTCATCCAGTACCACGCCGGACTCCTCGAGCGCGGCGCGACGGACGCGTCCCCTGCGAAAGCAGCGGCAACCTGCACCGCGCTCGCCAAACGCATCCCCTCGGAAGACGCCGCCACGCGAACGCAACTCGCCGAACGGTTGCCGGCGCTCCTCAACGCGATGAAAAAAGACGACGCACTCGCGTTCATCCGAAAAGAAATCATCCCACATAAACCCTTGCTGGATTCGTACTCAGAGCACCTCCTGACCAACGGAAACACCTCTCTCAAAAGCGTTGATGAACGCACTCGCACTGCCTCTATCACCGCGATCTCACGCTTTCTCAACGCGTTCGCCAGCACCAACACCCCGCTTCCGTCGTCCGCAACCGGCCTCGCACTCCTCTGGATCGACGAGGCAGAGTGCTCCCTCCGCTACCTGCCAGACCGCAAAGAAAACGAGGACGGACGCCGCCGAATCGGACGCATGTACGGTTTCTTTGATTCCGGAGCCCAGTCGCGATTCAGCGCAATCGCACGCAAAACCGTGCTCGATCTCGCCCCGGACACCGCCGTCATTGACCCCGCCAACCCCGCCCTCGCGCAGCGCATCCGGCAAATACGCATCCAACTCCAAATCGGCGACCCTTCGGCATCCACCCTCAGCGAACTAAAACCATTCCTCGATAAACACCCCGAACTTCGATCGCACCTCGTCAGCCGTTACCTAGAAGGCTGGATGCTCCAACGTTCCCAGCCCGAGGAAAGTGAGGAGATTAAACAAATGCGGGCCAACGGGTTCTTCATCCCAAAAACGGCCGGCCTCCCCGTCACACGCGCCCGACAAATCCAAAATCTCAAGGAGTTCGGTGATCTCCTGCCCACGCTCCGAGATCTCTCAGGGAACACCCTCAAGCCCGAACTCGAGGTCCGCGCATTCGCCGCTCTCCACAGCCCCGCAGAAGTCTTTCTCGCCGAAGACATCGAACGCATCTTCGGAAAACCTGAAACACTCAAACTCGAAACCGTCGCACAACTCGCTCAGGTTCTTCGAAAAAATCTCGCATCCCTTTGGGACGATCCGTCCGTTCAACAACAGCAGGGCACTAACCGCACAAAATCGGAAACCGAGAACCAAGTCCGACGCGGATACGCCACTGCCGTCGACCTCGTCAAACGCTCGCTCGCAGCAAACGAAGGAGATTGGCAAAGCCTCCGCACCTGCGCTCTCACCTTGTTCGATGCCGCCGAGTTCGAGTTCAAAAAGAGAGGTCCCCTCGAAACGTATCTCGCCGGACGCAAAGAAGCCCTCGCCCTGTTCCAACGTAGCGCCGAGGCCTACAACAAAACGGCACCCGCGCTCCCAGAGTCAAAATGGACCATAGACCCCTACCTTCCATGGATTAGCGCCATGCTCGGTGCAACGGATCTCGCCCGGCTCAAATGGGCCGAAGGCCGTCCCGAACCCGCCTACACCCCCATCGCCACCACGCTAAACGCGCTCCCTCCCGAAGTCGCAGCCCACCACCGCTCACTTCTCTCAAAGCTCGCCGAATCCGCGCTGCCAAACATTCAGCCCGCGATGCGCCGAAAAATCCTCGCCGCGATTGATCAAATCGTCGGTCCCGAATGCAAGGAAGCCGCAACCCTCCGCCGCACCCTCGAGTCCTACACCCAGCTCACCGCCGAATCGCGACTCGTGCTCAAAATCGACGGTCCAGCCGAGGTCGCCGCCGATACACCCCTCGGCGCCATGCTCTTCCTCGATTACACCTCCCAACTCGGTCGCGAGTCCGGCAACTTCACCAAGTATCTCCTTAACCCAGGTTCCTCCGCCGCAAACGGCCCCTTTATGAGCATGATGATGGGCGGACAAAAACCGCCCAACTACCGCGACGATCTCCTGAAAAACATCCGAACCGCCCTCCAAAACACCTTCGAAATCAGTGCCTCCGTTTTCCACTCGGAATCCGTCACCCCCATGGCGGGACACACCGACGGATGGCTCCGCACCCCGCTCGCTTACCTCGTGCTGAAGCCCAAAAACGCAGCCGTCGACGTCATCCCACCGATTCAGATCGACCTCGAGTTCGCTGAAGCATCCCAGCAAGTCATTCTGCCCGTCACCTCCCAAGCAGAACCCCTCCGCATCCATCCAAACAGCGGCCCCAGACCCAACGAGGACCTCTCGCTATCCATCACCGTCGACGAACGCGAATGGACATCAAAACAACGGCTCCAAATCGAAATCGATGCGAAAGCCAAGGGACTCATCGGCGATCTCAACACGCTCATCAACGGCGACTTCAAAGACTTCGAAGCGAAGACAACCGACACGGGAAATAATCTCGACGAGTTCAAGACCGAAGAAAATCGAGCATGGGCGCAAACGTCGCGCTCATGGCAGATTGCGCTCAGTCCAAAAAGCGGACGGAATCCAGCGCGCCTTCTGCCTCCCGCCCTGCGCCCCGACGTCACCGCGAAAATCGAATACCGCAGCTACCGAGACGCCGACCTCGTCACCCACCCGGAATCCATCACCAAATCGGGCATTCCGCTCACGGGATCCTCCGCGGGTTTATGGCTTCGCACCTTGTTCGCGATGGCTCTCGTAGGAACCGGCGCCTTCGCACTCCGAAACCGAATCCGAAAGTCCGCTCCCAAGACGGACTCCCCTGCGCTTCCCTCCGAAATCACGCTAATCTCCACGCTGCGCTTCCTCAACCGTTGCGCCAAATCCGGCAAGGTTCCCGAAGCGCTGAGCGAAACGCTCACCGTCGATATTCACCGCCTCGAAGCCCAATGCTTCGCCCCCAACGGCCAAGCTGCACCCCCAAGCATCGAGCAACTAACCACCCTGATCCATCGGTACCGATCCTTCGCCAGTTAGCCCCCAAAAACGATGCGACTCTCGCCCCTGTTCAGCCTCATGCTGCTGTGCGTCCTCAACCCCAGTTGGGCCGACGACACCGCGAAGTTAATGCAACTCCTGTCGAAACCGGGCACCGTCACCATCCCCGCCGGCGACTATCACCTCGAAGGAACCAAACCGATTCCTCTGTCATCCAACACCACCGTCTTCGCCCACGGAGCGCGCTTCATTCTCCCAAAAAAACTCCCTGACCAAGCGCGAATCATCCTCTTCTCAGGTGAAAACATCTCGAACCTCACGTGGATGGGTGGCGAGTTCATCGGCAACGTTTTTGATCCCGCTCGACAAACGAACGACTGGGAGCCGAACGCAAACACCAAGGGCATCGAAATCACCACCTCACAACCTGGTGCCACCCACGACCTTCTCTTTCGCGAAATCCGATCGGAAGGCATGGCCGGAGCCGTCATTGGCGTTCACGGCCTGCCAGACCGAAAATCGGAATCCAACGTCTCCGCATTCGCCGAGCGTGTCGCCCTCGAAAGCTGCACCCTCCTCCGAAGCGGAAAGTTCATGTGGGACTACGGATACCTCTGGCAAATCGTCACGTTCCCCAAATCGTTCGAACCCTGGGAAGTTGAACGCGCACACCGCTACTTCCGCTCAGACCTTCTTCACAACGTCACGTTCGCAGAAAACTCAGACCGCCTCCTCGTGGACAACGCGAACGGCAACCTCAAACGCAGCACGTCCGACGCGCCGGCCCAAGCCATCACCCTCATCGGATCCAACCTGCCCCCTGAACTCGTTCGTGGCCGGCAATACTTTGTCACGGAGGCCGGACCCGATTTCATCCGCGTCGCCAACACGCCAGACGGCCCTGCGATTCGGTGCAGTCGCTCGGGTAACGGACGCATCGCACGCGACGTGTTTTCGCATTACCTCGCGGCCTACGCCCCAAAAGGAAGCGGCCCCGGCAAAGGCGCCTTCGACATCGTCGCCGCGCGCGACGTGCGCGTCACCGGATGCCAACTCAGCGCGCTCGGCGATACCATGCACATCCAACGCTGCGAGAACGTCATCTTTGGAAATAAGCACATCATCGGCAGCCGCATGGGCGCTTTCTTCCTCGCTGAATACTGTCGCAACGCCTCCATCACCGGAAACCTCGTCGATGGCACCAACGGGAGC
>JACCEC012239528.1_pt1 | contig 10487 bp, 10 predicted proteins | sample 7450121 | NCBI WGS metagenome assembly JACCEC01 (sample SAMN15323455, study PRJNA562643) | freshwater metagenome | isolation source: river surface water | place: USA:Blue River Watershed | collected 2017-08-18 | reverse complement strand
GAAGCGCGAGTACATGCGTTCACCCGCGGCCAGGGGAATGCTGGTGGAGGCGGCGAGCGGGGCGTAATGCTCGGCCTGTTCGGCCAGCACCGGCTCCTCCACGAACAGGGGCCGCAGCGGCTCCAGCGCCCGCAGCATGGGCCGGGCCATCGGCAGCGCCACCCGGCCATGGAAGTCCAGGCCGAAGTCGATGGCGGTGCCGAACGCCTCGCGGATCTGCGCGGCCACCGAGACGGCGCGGTCGATCGCCCGCACCGAATCGACCATGGCCATCTCCTCGCAGCCATTGAGCTTGAAGGTGTCGAAGCCGCCCTCGCGCAGGCGATGGATGTTTTCGATCACGTCGGCGGGCCGGTCGCCGCCGACCCAGCTGTAGACCTTCATGCGGTCCCGCACGCGGCCGCCGAGCAGGTCGTACACGGGCACACCGAGCGCCTTGCCCTTGATGTCCCACAGCGCCTGGTCGATGCCCGCGATGGCGCTCATGAGGATGGCCCCGCCGCGGTAGAAGTGCGAGCGGTACATGGCCTGCCAGTGGTCGTTGATGCGCAGCGGGTCCTGGCCCACCAGCGTCTCGCCCAGCTCCTGCACCGCCGTCTCGACGGTGCGGGCGCGCCCCTCCAGCACGGGCTCGCCCCAGCCGGTGACGCCCTCGTCGGTCTCGATCTTGAGGAACATCCAGCGCGGGGCGACGCGGTAGGTGGTGAGGGCGGTGATCTTCATCGGGGGTTCCTTTGGCGTGGCGGGTCCACCTGCTCCCAGAAGTCGGCCTCCGCGCCCTCGACGAGGACCAGCGCGGCGCGCTCGGCGGCCTCGGGGTCGCCCCGCTCGATGGCCACGCACAGGGCCTCGTGCAGCGGCAGGGACAGGGCCGGGCCGCCGGCCTTGCGGCTGACGATCACGAAGGTGGAGCGCAGCATGGCCGCCATGGCCTGCTGCATCTGCTGAACGAACTGGTTGCCGCAGGCACCCAGGATGACGCTGTGGAAGGCGGTGTCCGCCTCGACGTAGTTGCCCTTGCCGGCCACGGCGCGGGCCATGGCCATGTAGGCGGCGCGCAGGGCGCGGCGGTCGCCCTCGCTGGCGCGCAGGGCCGCCAGGCGGGCCGCCGCGGGCTCGACCAACCGGCGCAACTCCATCAGGTCGCGCCCGAGCGTCGGGTCGGGCCGGTCGGTGTCGGTGCGCCAGGCGATGACCTCGGTGTCGAACAGGTTCCAGCGGGAAGGCTCCAGCACCAGGGTGCCGATGCGGCGGCTGACCCCCAGCATGCCCTTGGCCACCAGGGACTTGATGGCCTCGCGGATCACGATGCGGCTGAAGCCGAAACGCTCGCACAGCTCGGGCTCCGAGGGAAGGACCTCGCCGGGCCGGTAGCGGCCACCGCAAATGTCACGACCGAGCTGGTCGACCACCTGCTCGTGGAATGTCGCGCGTGCCGGGACGGTTCGCTGGTTCATGCCCCGTTTATAGCAGGTATTACGTCATTTGAATGATGAAGACGGAATCAGTCGATAAGTCTTCAAATTTCATTGCTATTTAAGGGTTTACCCCATGATTCAAACATCATACGTCGGATGAAACTTCGGGAAATGCAAGCACCACGAAGCCCCTCCCTGTTCGACCTCACCGGCCGCACGGCCCTCATCACCGGCTCCAGCCGCGGCATCGGCCTGTCCATCGCCCGCGGGCTGGCGCAAGCCGGCGCCCATGTGATCATCAACAGCCGGGGCCAGGCGGCCGTCGACGAAGCCGTCGCGCAACTGAAGTCCGAGGGACTGGACGCCAGCGGCGCCGCCTTCGACGTGGCGGACGAGGCCTGCGTCCTGCAGGCCTTCACGGCCTTCGATGCCCGGGGCCTGGCCATCGACATCCTGGTGAACAACGCCGGCATCCAGCACCGCCAGCCCATGCTGGAACTGGGCCTGGCCGACTGGCAGCGCGTGCTGGACACCAACCTCACGGCCGCCTTCCTCATGGGCCGCGAGACCGCCCGCCGCATGGTGGCGCGCGGGCAAGGCGGCAAGGTGATCAACATCGGCTCGCTGACCAGCGAGTCGGCGCGCGCCACCGTGGCGCCCTACACCGTGGCCAAGGGCGGCATCAAGATGCTGTCCAAGGCCATGGCCGCCGAATGGGCCAAGCACGACATCCAGGCCAACTCCATCGGCCCCGGCTACATCCTCACCGACATGAACGAGGCGCTGGTGAACAACCCGCAGTTCGACGCCTGGGTCAAGGCCAGCAACCCGGCGGGCCGCTGGGGCAAGCCCGATGAACTGGTGGGGACCGCGGTCTTCCTCGCCTCGGCGGCCTCCAACTACATCAACGGCCAGATCATCTACGTCGATGGCGGCTGGATGTCGGTGCTCTGACCCGTTCGTTCCATGTCCGTCCTGATCACCGACGTCAAGGTCTTCCTCACGGCGCCCGAGGGCATCAACCTCGTGGTCGTGCGCGTGGACACCAACCAGCCCGGCCTGTACGGCCTGGGCTGCGCCACCTTCGCCTACCGCCACCTGGCCGTGAAGTGCCTCATCGAGGACTACCTGCGTCCCCTGGTGATCGGGCGCGACGCCCAGGCCATCGAGGAGCTGTGGCAGCTGATGCACCAGAACGCCTACTGGCGCAACGGCCCGATCGAGAACAACGCGATCTCCGGCATCGACATGGCGCTGTGGGACATCAAGGGCAAGCTGGCGAACATGCCGCTGTACCAGCTGTTCGGCGGCAAGGTGCGCGAAGGCGTGCCGATCTACCGCCATGCCGACGGCCGCGACACCAGCGAGCTGTGCGAGAACATCCAGAAGTACCTGGAACAGGGCATCACCCACATCCGCTGCCAGGGCGGCGGCTACGGTGGCACGCCGTTCGGCGCCGCGCCCGCCGGTGCGGCCCGGGGCGCGCCCGAAGGCGTCTACCTGGACTCGCGCCAGTACATGCGCCAGACGCTCAAGATGTTCGAGACCATCCGCAGCCGCATCGGCTTCGGCGCCGAGCTGTGCCACGACGTGCACGAGCGCCTCAAGCCGGTGGACGCGATCCGCTTCGCCCGCGAGCTCGAGCCCTTCGACCTGTTCTTCCTGGAGGACGCCATCCCGCTGGAAGACGGCGAGTGGCTGCGCCAGCTGCGCGAGAAGACCACCACGCCCATCGCCCAGGGCGAGCTGTTCAACCACCCCTTCGAGTGGCGCTCGCTGGTCGCCAACCGCACCATCGATTTCATCCGCGTGCACCTGAGCCAGGTGGGCGGCATCACCCCCAGCCGCAAGCTGGCGCTGTTCGCCGAGCAGTACGGCGTGCGTACCGCCTGGCACGGCCCGGGCGACATGTCGCCGCTGGCCCATGCCGCCAACATCCACATCGACCTGTCCGCCCGCAACTTCGGCGTGCAGGAGTGGTCCGGCACCGAGCCGCCCAACCACGTGATCCAGGAACTGAGCGGCCCGCGCGAGGCGCTGCTCGATGTGTTCCCCGGCCTGCCCCAGCTGCGCCGCGGCTTCGTCTACGCCAACGACAAGCCCGGCCTGGGCGTGGACCTGGACGAGGCCCAGGCCGCCAAGTACCCCTGCGTGAACACCGTGACCACCTGGACGCAGACGCGCCTGATGGACGGCAGCCTGCAGACGCCGTGACGCCCCCCTTCCCCCGTTTTTTCCACCCGAGCGATAAAGGAGACACTCCCATGAACACCATCACGTCCCGCTTCACCCTGCGCCGCATGACGCTGGCAGCCCTGGCCGCGACGGCGCTGTCCGCCGCGCCGGCCTTCGCCGAAGTCAAGGCCAAGATCGGCCACGCCATGCCCGACAGCCATCCCCAGGCAACGGCCATGAACAAGTTCGCCGAGCTGGCCGGCACCTACACCAAGGGCAACGTCAAGATCCAGACCTTCCACAGCGCCGTGCTGGGCAGCGACGAGAAGCAGCTGCAGGCCGTGCAGGCCGGCACCCAGGAGTTCTACATCGGCACCCTGGCTCCCCTGAACGCCAAGGTCAAGGAAGTGGCCGTGTGGGACCTGCCCTTCCTGTTCGCCAACACCAAGGAGGTGTACGCGGTGCTGGACGGCAAGTCCTCCAAGAAGATCTTCGAGAAGATCGAGCCGGCCGGCCTGGTGGGCCTGACCTGGACGGGCATGGGTTTCCGCAACCTGTCCAACAGCAAGCGCAGCGTGAACAAGCTGGAAGACGTGAGCGGCCTGAAGGTGCGCGTGATGGCCAACCCCGTGGCCCTGGAAACCTGGAAGGCGATCGGCGCCAACGCCGTGCCCATGGCCTTCGCCGAGGTGTTCCCCGCCCTGGAGATCAAGGCGCTGGACGGCCAGGAGAACCCCCTGCAGCACATGTACGCCAACAAGATGCAGGAAGTGCAGAAGTTCATCTCCGTGACCAACCACGTGTACACCCCCGTGGCCTTGGTTGCTTCCAAGAAGTTCTGGGACACCCTCTCCGCCGCCGACAAGGCCGGCGTGCAGAAGGCCGCCACCGAAGCCGGCCTGCTGCAGCGCAAGCTGCTCGATGACGGCGATGCCGACGTGGTGAACAAGTTCAAGGCCGCGGGCGTGACGGTCAACAGCGTCGCCCCCGCCGAACTGGCCCGCATCCAGGACAAGGTCAAGCCGGTGGTGGCCAAGTTCGCGCCCCAGATCGGCGAGGAATTCGTCAAGGAATTCATGGCCGAGATCGACAAGGCCCGCGCGGCCAAGTAAGCCCATCGAGGCTGGGCGGGCTGCCTCGCGAGGGGTGCCCGCCTTTTTTCCGATCTGAGATCGACAGCACCAACCCGGGGAACATCCATGGGAACGATATTGAAGAAGACGGCCGACGCGCTCACGCGCGTGCTCGAAGTCGTCATGGTGGCGTGCCTGGCGCTCATGCTGGTGATGGTCTTCGGCAACGTGATGCTGCGCCTGTTCGCCAACACCGGCATCGACCTGTCCGAGGAGATGCCGCGTTTCGCCTTTGTGTGGATGACTTTCCTGGGCGCCATCGTCGGCATGCGCCGGCGCGCCCACCTGGGCGTGGACATCCTGGTGCAGGCGCTGCCCGTGCTCGGTCGCAAGGTGTGCTGGGGCATCAGCCAGGCCATCATGTTCGTGTGCAGCGGCTACATCTTCTACGGCACCTGGCTGCAGCACGACATCGTCAAGGACAACGCATCTCCCGTGGCCCAGATCAGCATGCTGTGGGTCTTCGGCGTGAGCTACCTCACGGGCGGCGCCATCGCGCTGATCTGCCTGTCCAACCTGGTGCGCCTGTTCACCGGCCGCGTGGCCGATGATGAACTGATCGACGTGCACGAGGAAGGCATGGCCGACGCCCTCGAAACCGAAAAGAACATGGTCGAACAGGCCGCACGGAGTGCCAAGGCATGACCATCCTCGTCTTCATCGGCTCCCTGCTCGCGCTCATGGCGCTGGGCATGCCCGTGGCCTTCGCCCTGATCGGCTGCGGCCTGGCCATGATGTATTTCATGGGCATGACCGACCCGCAGATCGTGATCCAGAACATGTGGGACGGCGCCAACAGCTTCCCCCTGCTGGCCGTGCCCTTCTTCATGCTGGCCGGCGAGTTCATGAATGCCGGCGGCATGACCCGCCGCATCATCCTCATGGCCATGACCTGGGTGGGCCACATCCGTGGCGGCCTGGGCTATGTGGCCGTGGCCGCCGCCGTCATCATGGCCTCGCTGTCGGGCTCCGCCGTGGCAGACACGGCCGCCCTCGCGGCGGTGCTGGTGCCCATGATGCGCAAGGCCGGCTACAACGTGAACCGCTCCTGCGGCCTGATCGCCTGCGGCGGCATCATCGCGCCGGTGATCCCGCCGTCCATCGGCATGATCCTGTTCGGCGTGACCGGCGGCGTGTCCATCACCAAGCTGTTCATCGCCGGCATCGTGCCCGGCATCCTGATGGGCCTGGCCATCGCCCTGGCCTGGCGCTGGTCCATCAAGCACGACAACGTGCAGGCCGAACCCAAGCGCAGCATGGCCGAACGCCTGCAGGCCACCCGGGAGGCCCTGTGGGCGCTGGTGCTGCCGCTGGTCATCGTCGGCGGCCTGAAGATGGGCTGGTTCACGCCCACCGAGGCCGCCGTGATCGCCGCCGCGTACTCGCTGTTCTGCGGCACCGTGATCTACCGCGAGATCAAGGTGAAGGACCTGTTCCACCTGTTCTACCGCGCGGCCGAGACCACCGCCGTGATCATGTTCCTGGTGTCCGCCGCCGGCGTGTCGGCGTGGCTGATCACCACGGCCAACATCCCGCAGCAACTGGCCGAACTGGTGCAGCCGCTCATGGGCAACAAGATGCTCCTGACCTTCGCGCTGATGATGCTGGTGCTGGTGGTGGGCACGGCCCTGGACTTCACCCCCACCGTCCTGATCATGACGCCGGTGCTGATGCCGGTGCTCAAGCAGGCGGGCATCGACCCGGTGTACTTCGGCGTGCTGTTCATCATGAACAACGCCATCGGCCTGGTGACGCCCCCGGTGGGCACGGTGCTCAACGTCGTCTGCGGCGTGGCGCGCATTCCCATGAGCGGGGCGATCCGAGGCGTGATCCCGTTCATGGTGGCCCAGTCCATCGTGATGCTGCTGCTGGTGGTCTTCCCGCAGATCGTCATGTGGCCGCTGCAGATGATGACCCGCTGACCCTGATTTTCAACGGACTCTTTACCCATGGAAGCTCTCGTCATCCACTCTCCCGGCGACCTGCGCGTCGAGGACGTTCCCACCCCGGCGCTCGAGGCCGGCCAGGTCCGCGTGCGCGTGCGCACCGGCGGCATCTGCGGCTCGGACCTGCACTACTGGCAGCACGGCGGCTTCGGCACCGTGCGCATCCAGCAGCCCATGGTCCTGGGCCACGAAGTGGCCGGCCAGGTCGAGGCCATCGGCGATGCCGTGCAGGGCCTGGCCGTGGGCGACCGCATCGCGGTGTGCCCCAGCCATCCCTGCGGCGCCTGCCGCTTCTGCCAGATGGGCCTGCAGAACCACTGCCTGGACATGCGCTATTTCGGCAGCGCCATGCGCATGCCCCACGTGCAAGGCGCCTTCCGCCAGCAGATGGTGGTGGGCGCGGCCCAGGCCTACAAGCTCGCCGATGGCGTGAGCGATGCCGAGGGCGCGATGGCCGAGCCGCTGGCCGTGGCCCTGCACGCCGCCAACCGCGCCGGCCCGCTCCTGGGCCGCAAGGTGCTGGTCACCGGCTGCGGCCCGATCGGTGCCATGGCCATCATCGCGGCGCGGCGCGCGGGGGCCACGCACATCGTGGCCACGGACGTCGTGGACCAGCCGCTGCGCAAGGCGCTGGCGGTGGGCGCCAACGAGGCGATCAACGTCGCCAGCGACCCCCAGGCCCTGGACCGGTACAAGGCGGACAAGGGCCAGTTCGACGTGCTGTTCGAGGCCAGCGGCAACGAGCGCGCGCTGAAGGCCGCCTTCGAGGTGGTGCGCCCGCGCGGTGTGATCGTGCAGATGGGCCTGTCGGGCGCCGAGATGTCGCTGCCGTTCAACATGGTGGTGGCCAAGGAATTCGACATGCGCGGCACCTTCCGCTTCCATGAGGAATTCGGCACGGCGGTGGACCTGATCAACCAGCGCCTGGTGGACCTCAAGCCGCTGGTGTCGGCCACCCTGCCCTACCGGGATGCGGGCAAGGCCTTCGCGCTGGCGGCGGACCGCTCGCAATCGATGAAGGTCATCCTGGACTTCGAGTGACCCCTGACGCCATGAACCTGGACGTCGTCACCGCCGGCGAGCCCATGGTCCTGTTCGCCGCGCAGCAGGCGGGGCCGCTGGAGGCGGTGGACCACTTCACCCGAACCGTCGCCGGCGCGGAGCTGAACGTGGCCATCGGCCTGGCCCGGCTGGGCCTGCGGGTGGGCTACATCACCCGCGTGGGCGACGACTCCTTCGGCCGCACCCTGCAGGCCGCGCTGCGCAGGGAAGGCATCGACGGCCGGGCCGTCGAGGTCGACCCGCTGCATCGCACCGGCTTCATGCTCAAGTCGCGCAGCGACGACGGCAGCGACCCCATGATCGAGTATTTCCGCGCCGGGTCGGCGGCCAGCCGCATCGAGGCGACACCCGCGCTGAGCGCCCATGCCGCCGGCGCGCGCCACCTGCACCTGACCGGCATCTACGCCGCGGTGTCGGACAGCGCCCGCGAGTGCGTCTTCGGCATGGCGCGCGAGGCCCGCGCCGCCGGGCGCACCGTGTCGTTCGACCCCAACCTGCGGCCCCGCCTGTGGCGCTCGCAGGGCGAGATGGTCGCCACCCTCCAGGCACTGGCGGACCTGAGCGACTGGATCCTGCCCGGTCTGGAGGAAGGCCGCCTGCTCACGGGCTGCGAACGCGCCGAGGACATCGCGCAGTTCTACCTCGCGCGCGGCGCGCGGGGTGTCGTCGTGAAGCTGGGCCCCGAAGGCGCGTACTACGCGGACGGCCGCTCGCAGGGCCGGGTACCCGGCCGGGCGGTCGCGCGGGTGGTCGACACCGTGGGCGCAGGCGACGGCTTCGCCGTCGGCGTGATCTCGGCGCTGCTGGAGGGCCTGCCGCTGGCCCAGGCCGCGGCCCGGGGCAACGCCATCGGCGCCCGCGTCGTCCAGTTCCCCGGCGATTCGGACGGCCTTCCCACGCGCGAGGAGCTCGCGCGCGGCGACTGGTAGCGCCAGGCCCCTGTTTTCAACCTTTCCCATTCCAACCACCACCAACGGAGACAAGCAATGAAATTCATGAACCGCCGCACGGCCACCGCCCTGGGCGCCCTGCTGCTCGCCGGCGCCTGCGGCCTGGCCGGCGCCCAGGAGGTCAAGCGCGCCAAGCTGGGCCACTCCTTCGCCGACTCGCACCCCCGCGCCACCGCCATGAAGCAGTTCGCGGCCGGCGTGGAGAAGGCCACCGGCGGCAAGGTGGTGATCGATGTGTTCGGCAACGCCTCGCTGGGCTCCGAGGACAAGATGCTCATCGCGCTGCAGTCCGGCACCGTGGACCTGTATATGGGCGCGCTGGCGCCCGTCTCGGCGCGGCGCAAGGAGATGCAAATCTTCGACTTCCCCTTCCTGTTCGGGTCGGACGCCGAAGCCGCCTACGTGCTGGACGGCCCCGTCGGCCGCAAGATGCTGGACGGCCTGTCGGAGATGAACATCCAGGGCCTGGTGTGGGCGGGCGGGGCCTTCCGCAACATGTCCAACAGCAAGCGCCCCCTGTCGGCCATGGCCGACATGAAGGGCCTGAAGGTGCGCGTGATGCAAAGCCCGATGGCGCTGGCCAGCTTCAACGCCATGGGCATGAACGCCGTGCCGATGGCCTTCACCGAGGTCTACCCGGCGCTGGAGACCAAGGCGCTGGACGGCTACGAGCACCCGGTGGTCGACATGTACGCGAACAAGATGTTCGAGGTGCAGAAGTACCTGACCATCACTAACCATGTGTACACGCCGGTCGCCCTGCTGGCGTCCAAGCGCTGGTGGTCCAGCCTCACGCCCGACCAGCAGCGCACGGTGCAGAAGGTGGCGGAAGACACCCGCGCCTTCCAGCGCAAGGAGGAACTGCGCGATGCCACCGACGTCGTGGGCCAGCTCAAGGCCAAGGGCATGAGCGTGACCGAGATGCCGGCCGCGGAGCTCGAGAAGATCCGCGCCGCGGTGCAGCCGGTGATCGACAAGGGTGCCGAGAGCATCGGCGCCGAGTTCGCCCAGAGCTTCTACGGCGAGCTGCGCAAGTTCCGCGCGACCCGAAAGTAAACCCTCCCTACCCTGGCCAGCCGCATGCCCGATCCCCTGAACGCACCGACCCTCGACGACCTGACGGCAGGAGGCGCCCCTCTGCGCCTGGTGGTGATGGGGGTTTCGGGCTGCGGCAAATCCACCCTCGCCGCCACCCTGGCGGCGCGCTGGAACCTGGCCATGATCGAAGGCGACGAGCTGCATTCGCAGGCCAACGTGGCCAAGATGCGCGCGGGCATCGCGCTGCAGGACGAGGACCGCTGGGAATGGCTGGCCCGCGTGGGCGCGGAACTGGCCCGTCCCCCGGGCGCGCACCGCGGCCGGGTGGTGGCCTGCTCGGCGCTCAAGCGCGCCTACCGCGACGTGATCCGCGCCGCGTGCCCCGGGGTGGTGCTCCTTTTCCTCGATGGCGCGCGTGCGCCGCTACTGGAACGGATGCAGCAGCGCCAGGACCACTACATGCCGCCGGCCTTGCTGGACAGCCAGCTCGCGACCCTGGAGCGGCCGGGGCCCGACGAGCCCGACGTGGTGCACCTGCAGCTGGAGGACACACCGGAGGACCAGGTGGCGACCAGCCTGCGCGGGCTGGCGCGGTGTTCGGCCGCCTGGCGGCATTGAAGGCGGGATAGTCCGCCGCCTGTTTTCCCTGACGGTCGCATGGCACGACCGCCTGGGGCCGCTTACTCGATCGCCTTGCCCATGTCCTCGACGACTTTCTTCGCATCGCCGAAGACCATCATGGTCTTGTCCATGTAGAACAGCTCG
>JACCEC010333439.1_pt1 | contig 10487 bp, 15 predicted proteins | sample 7450121 | NCBI WGS metagenome assembly JACCEC01 (sample SAMN15323455, study PRJNA562643) | freshwater metagenome | isolation source: river surface water | place: USA:Blue River Watershed | collected 2017-08-18 | reverse complement strand
TCTAACGACTAGCAAAAAAGTAAAACAACTTTATCCCACTCTCTACAAAGTCGTAAACCCATCGTCTCTGTCAAACCATCCTTCGACCCAATCGCCGGAGATGGACTGGTAAAACAGGGTTCCGAACGGGTCAGCAACCCAGTCGTCATCGTCCATCTCGCCGACCTCCTCTAAGATCACACTCAGTTCGTTCAGATCAGATCCGACCAAAAACTTGACATGCTCGAAATCTCTAGGCTTGACAAACTTCGACTTCAAAGCAATGAACTTTGACTTCAGCTTCAACTTCAGAGAGGTAATTGAGAAAGACATTGTTCGAATTAGTAGACACTATTAGATTGAAAATATTCAACTATTATTTTTAAACTAATATTCGTTCTAGTGACATTGAGCAAATTGATGAGACTATCTGTCTCTATAAGTTTACTGGAGTTTTCCATAGCTATACTTATTTTAACCTTATTAACAAAGATAACAGTACAGATAACACTATTATTGTAATCAGGTCGGCTTGGTTAATTACATATCAAAATAAGCTATCAGATGATTTAGCTAAGGTAGAAAATGTAAACATGGTATCGGCTGAAGATATTAAGAAATTAGAAACTAATAATTGTGACTGGGTAGCTAAAGCTCATTATAAAGAGTATGGGGTATTTAAAGGGGCCGTGTTCAGCAATATTCAAAATAATAATACTGATAGAATTAAGAAAGCAGTTTCAATTGCTACAAACACTTTAGACGATAATTATCCATTTTTAGAGATAACGTTGTTATCTATCGGGAGTATAATAGCATTTGTAGTTGTATGTATTATTCTAAGTTATAATAAACATGGAAGTCGAGGTGATAGAGGATTCGGTTTTTCGTTGATTTGAAATATGAATTGATAGTCTAAAGAAGAATTATTTCTTTTTTAAACTCTGTATTCATTTAATTAGTTAACTTCTCCGAATATTAATTTATTAATAGTGGTATCTACACAAAACAATCTATGGGATGCAATTGCCAAAACCATAAATAATAAAAATACTAATAAAAAACTAAAATCGTAATTATACGAAATTAAACCAGATATTGCTGCAGTCGCCACCAAGTCAAAAGCAGCGATATTTTTTATTCTAATCGCATGCAATCCCTCATTGGGCAAGCCGAATATATTTGAATATTTTGCAAATGGACATGACATTTTATACTATATTATACAAGTCCGATTATTTCTAACGACAATAAAATGTTAATAGTTTAAAGAAAAAATTATTACTTAGTTTTCTTAGTTTTTTTACTATAAGCTTGAATAATATCAATTGCTTTAGCTTCTATTTTATCATAGTATTCCGGATAATTAGTTTTAATGATACTTGTTGGTTTAAAGTCGTTAGATAAATTACAGATTTCTTTTTTATTACTTTTGCTTAAAAAATCTAAAAGGATTCCGTCTTTGTGTAAAGTATCTTCATGCTTAAATAATAAATCTGTTTTGCCATGGATATCATTATCATGAGTTACAACGATTTTATCATTTGCATCTAATAAAGTTTCTGTTAAAATTTTACTTACAATATCTTCGCTTAATTTAAAATCAGCTTCTTCGTGCTTACAATCAAATTTATGTTTTGGATGAGTCAGTGGCCGACATACTATTTTTTCTTTATACTTTTCACCATTTTCATCAATTTTATTGAAAGTAACATTTTCTTTACAATTCGTATTATGATCAGTAATCATATCATGATGAGCTTCATTTAACTTTGTGTCAAATTTTTCAATATAATCCATTAGATTATAATTGTTGGATTCCATATCATGTAATGATATTTTTTGAAAACAATCCGTTGTTTGTTTATGTATAAGTTCTTTAATTAACATTCCCACTACAAATATTCTCATAGATTCTGGATTTTCAGGAAGTATGTAATTATTTGTTATGTTATTATTTATTTGTGTTCCAATATTATTTGTTGTATAATTTTGTTGCATAATTTTACATGATTTCTCATGTCTGTTTTTATTAAATTTAGTAGAAAACTCTTTAAAACAACCATCACATAGATTCTTATTTTCTACTTTTTCTTTATGTCTTTTAGAATTTAAATGCCGATTATATTCAGACTCATACTTGCAACTAAATTTACAAATTTTGCATTCGTGCATTTTAACAGTTTTTATATATTATATTGAAAACTTTAAATAGAATTATATGTTACTCAAAATCTTGTTAGATGATGCTCACAACAAATAATTATAATTCGTTATATATAAATAAAATTGCAATTCTTGTATAATAATAACTTAGTCATACTCGCTTGCTTGTAACAATTCCTCACAAGCTTGTTAGTATGTGTAATAGTTATATAAACATGTTTTAAGGTATTTTAATATATGATGTATATCACAATCACCTGCTCATGAGTACTCAAAGGGGGGGGGTATGGGTCTAACTTTTTGACAGAAAAAAGATTTACAAAATTTACACTCATATTGATTTTTACTATTTTTAAGTACTTCTTTTAAATTTATATTTTCTACTTTTTTATTTATTAATACATCTTTGGCTTTGTTTTCAACATTTTCTTTTTCTTCGAGTTCTACTTTTTTAATATTATCTTCTTCCATGTCAGTATATTTTAACATAATTTGTATGAATATATTTAAAATTGTTTTTTTATTTCCACTGAAATACTCTCTTCCTTTGAATAAAGTAACTGTTTCTTCATTATTTAGATTATTAATTAATTCTGTTTCAGCTTCTCTATAATTACTACATTCAAAATATTGAATATACCGAGTTCCGGATCCATAGCTTTTTAATCTATTCAAATCAAACGTTGACGATAAACCTATTTTATAACAATCCGAGTTAATATATTCAACCGGTTGTAACATGTATAAATATGGCATTCTGTTATGAGTTAATTAGTATACAAATGTATATTTAATTAATATTAACGATAGTAAGTGTCAACACTACTTTTAATTTGTCGTTAGAAATTATATAAGGTATGTTATTTTATACTACCGGTTCACTAGTTTATCAAACATTTATTATTTCTAGCAACTAACAAAAAATATAAACAATATACATTAAACTAAAATATATACGTTTCTATATCTTTTTTATTCTTCTTCCTCAAAAAATTCCTCAAATCTCTTAATCAAAATATCAGGTCTAAATGAGTATTCAATTAACTCTTTTAATAAAATCATTTTATTAATGATTGTAGAAATTGCAGTTGGCTGAATTTCATAAAATGTAGCAGGGGCTACATACGACCCGTCGTCTTTGTAAAATGTCTTTAACTTAGTATTAAATTTTTTTGCTAGGCGCGCACTTGCGAAGTAAGTTAAGTTATTATACTTATGTGCTACAATACCTACATGTAAAGTTCTTAGAAATATTAAATCTAAATGTAAAGTTGTTAAACAAGGACAATTAGTATCTTCGCATTCACATGGATAAATTTTCGAAGGCACTTTCATATAAATTTCAAACCCTCTCTTATAATATTTAGGCACTCTTCCTACAAATTTAAATAAATGTGTATAAGTATATGAATTATAAAGACGGTTTTCGAAAATCTTAAAATCATATAAGGCGATGTTAGATTTAATATCTACATCATTATACAACTGGATAATTTCATTATCATTATTAATATAATTTCTTACGACGTTTAAATCATAACTATTTAATAAATGATATTCAATATCAGAACTAAGATAAATTAAATCGATATTTACAAAATCATCACCATTTACACAAATAGTAAGTTTGTCAACTTCTAAAATTTCTGAACATATATCTAAATAATTATGATGTTCATGTTCAGTTTCGATAACTTCATTAATATCATCACCGCCATCATCTTCTTCATTTTGACATTCGGAAGCAACCATATTTACAATATACTTTCTGATAGATTCGCTTAATCCATAAGATATTTTACTAATACTACAGTTAATACAAGCATTTTGATCTAATGTATATAATTTTTTAATATAACTTACTACATCTTTGAAACTAAAATCTTTATGACTTAATGAAACATACATATCGATATCACTAGTTTCAAGATCTCTTTCTACAAGCTGTTGTAGAACTGAAGATCCACTAATAGTAATATAAGCTGGGCGATCGATCGAAAGAATAATATCCATTGATACGATCGGATTAATGGACGATTCTGATGTTTTTGATGAAACTGAAGACATTATTATCTTACTTAGTTAAAGAATATTATAAAATCAATTTTTTTTGTCTAAAGAAAATATAATGAATAATATACATTGAATAATATACATTGGATAAAATGGATTTAATTTGTTTATACACAAATCATTGGTTTTTAAGTTTTATAATTATTTTAATTATTCTTTATCAGGCTAATATTGAATTAAGTGGTAAGGAATCAGTGGCGGCAATTATAGCTCAGTACGTAATTGTTCAAGTACTTTGGAGCAGTCATGGCGGGAAATGTCTAAACGATAAAAGAGAAAAAATAGATCAAGAATTGCGTAGAAATTTTTAGATATAAATGAAAATAATTAGTAATTCTTATTTTTTTGTCAAAAGAAATAATATTAATCATTATATAAAATAACACGATGGCATCTATTATGAATATTATAAAAAATGTAGATAGAGTGAATGAGTTTCAATATAGAAATAACGCATTTACATCTAAGTTTTCTTCAAATCCTGTAGAAAAAGAATTAGCTGAAGCTAGATATTATTGTAAAAATCAGTTAACAAAACGAAGTTTAAAAACTGTATTTGTGTCAATTCTTCTACCGATACTTTTACTTGTATTAATAATTTACTTTGGTAATACAAATGGTAAAATTTATGCTGGATTGGGATTATGGCTTGTGGGCGGCTTGGGATATACTGTTATAAGAAGTGGAATAGATACAAAAATAGAGTGGGATATTAATCATTCGAATGTGACTAAAGATAATTGTGGATTTTAATATTATTTCTTTCGACTATAAATAAAACTGGTTGTATAAAATAATTATCATGTCATATTGTATGCTTTAAATAAAATTGAATTATCCTTTTTATATGTACAATCATGTCAAATCAAATGGATATCATCATCAAGCTGAAGCAAACCCGACCTATCACCATGTTAAAGAAAAACAATATCATCATCAATTTAAAGAAAAAGAAGCATATTAAACTAGTATTTAGCCGAACTGTTAAGAAATTAAATAAAAAAAAAAGAACATGCAGATAAGATGCAAATGGATTACGACTATGTATACTCAATGGATAAATATGATCGTTATAATGAGTATGATAAATACGATAGGTATAATGGATATGATAGATATAATGATTATGATAGATATAATGATTATGATAGATATGATGACCGCTGTTGTACATATGACGAAGATTATGGGACTTATGGTGAAGAGAAACTTTACGGATTTACAGATGATTTCGAAACATACTGGGATAGTATTTACAATTAATTAAACGATTTATCTAAATGATAGTTAATTTTATTTTTTCTTTCGACAAAAAAAAAGAATACAACTGGTATTCAATTACACGCACCGTTCACATCCTAGATGTCAAACTCATCCACATAGTCCCGAATGACTTGATGGAGTGGTTCTGCTAGCGTCTTTCCCATCGGAGTCACTATATACTTGTCTTTCAACAAGAGCAGCTTCTCGTGACAATGCTTCACTACATTTCCAGGCACAGTCCCTCCAGTCGCATTCGTGTATGCAATACATCGGTCAATTCCGATCTTTCCGATTGCTTCCAACTTGTCGGCATCGCTGACAATATCCAAATAGATATCATCCGGACTGTCCAATTGTTGGCGGAGCCCCTTAGTTTGCTTCGAGAACGAAACGTTGTTGATGATGCTCATCACTCTCGCGCATTTCTTCTCGCCTAATTTGTCGACAATGAATCCGACTAACTCTTCCTCCTTGATCGAATCTTTGTACTTGTGGTCGCAGACGTCATGAAGCATAGAAGCATACATGATTATGTCGACTTCCATATCACGATCAAAGCTTTCTGCGATTTTCAACGAGCTTTTGCAAACGGCAACAGCGTGGGTGACATCATGCGATTCGTCGAAGATAGCAGTGCTAATCTTCACAAAGTCATACACTTGTTTGTATTCAGCGGTCTGGAAAATGGTCATCATGGTTGAGTTGTTCGTGGGATTACTGCGGTTGAGGCTTTGCTTGCTTTGGTAATAATATTTATTATTCAATTCAACTATTTTATAAATAAGATGTTAAATCGGGGGTTAAATTAAGTTTAATATGTATTACAGAGATTATTTATGAATAATGTATTAGAGACATGATAATATATAAGTATAATGCTCATGATAGTATTGTCAAATGCTCGATTAGCTCAGTGGTAGAGCTACGGTCTTATTATCCGTCGGTCAGAAGTTCGATCCTTCTATCGAGTATTAAATCTTTTTTTTTGTCTTTTTAATCAAAGTTGGTGAATTTAAAATTGAAATCAAACTATTCTTATATATAACATAAAACTATGGAATATTTCACAGGTCGAGTATATAAGATTCAAATTAAAGATGACTTTAAGAAGTCGGCAAATATGTTAAGTTTAGAGCAGAAAGAACTTGTGGATACTATTTATGTCGGTAGTACTAAATGTAATTTACGTAAAAGATTTTCAGAGCATAAAAATCGTTTAGATGTTAAATCTAAACATTTATTTAAATTATTTCATATTAATACAATCGAAATTGTTTTAATAAAAGAATATGACTTTGTCGATAGTAATCGTCTACACGCATATGAAACTTTGTATATTAATAAATGTAAATACATTAAACAAAAAATTTTAAATGATCAATTACCATTTAGAATAGATAAAATTTCAGAAAAAGATTATCAAATGAGAATTAGTGGTACTGAAGATTATAAATTAAAAAATCGACAAAAAAGTAAAAGAACGGCTCTAAATAAATTAAACAATAAAGAAAAATTAATATGTGAATTTTGTAATATGATTTTTTATACAAAAATTTCTTTAAAAGAGCATCAAGAATTAGAAAGTCATAAAATTGAAAGAAATTCAAATATCGATAAAAAATATACTTACAATTGTAAATATTGTAATATTAATTCTGACGACAAAGCTATATTTGCTAAACATATTAAATCAAAAGAACATTTAGAATTAAACTTAACAGAAGACGAAGAAGATAAGATCTATACATTCAGATTTGAATGTATACTATGTAAATTTAAAGATGATAATTCTCAGGATTATAAAACTCATTTAGGATCTAAAAAGCATAGAGAAATATTTAACATTCAAGAAGAATATAAATTTAAATGCGAACCTTGTAAATATTATCAAAATCAAGAGAAGTTGTTTAAGAGACATTTAAAAACTAAAAGTCATAAAGAATTAGCTGATACTTATTGCAAACTTTGTAATTTTACTTCTAATGAAAATATAAGTATAAAAGATCACGTAAAAACATCTTCTCATAAATTATCTATATTAAAACAAACTAAGTCAGAAGCAACTATTAAAGATTTATATACATATATTTGTAATACATGTTTTGTGTATTCTAACAGCAGAATTAAATTTTCAAACCATCTAAAAACAGAAGACCATATTTTAAATATTACTGAGTCCAAAGAAATAATAGACTTCGAATTTAAGTATAATTGCGATAAATGTAATTTTCAAACAGAAGAAAAAAAGAGCTATGGTGCTCACATTAATTCAAAATCCCATAAACACAAAATGTAATATTAATCAAACTTATAAGATATCTCCAAAGTTTCAACCAAATCCGCTATTGTTTTTTTTAGATCTTTAATGTCATTCTTCATCTCACTAATTTCTTTTTTCATTTTACTAATTTCTCTGTCCACATTGTTAACTTTTTTATTATCCATAACATTGTTATCTTCCTTAGCTTTCTCTTTCTTCTCCTTCTTCTCCTTATTTTCACTTTTCTTAGTCTTCCTATAATCCTTTCTTTCAATCACCTGTTTAATAGCATCTTCATCCAACTTTGTTTGATTAATTATTTCTTCCACGGGAATATCTTTTAAATACATCTTATAAGCTATTTCTCCACATCTTGAACTAATACCTCCAAGAGTTCTATTATGAAAATCAGCAATTACATCTAAACTTAATCCACTGTTTAATTCTTCTAACAACAATGATTCTTCAGCTTCAGTCCATTTATGTCCTCGGTTGGAAGGGTAAATTTCTGACTTTTGCTCCATTTCCATGTTGTTCGTATTAGTTCGCTAATATCGGTAATATCTTTATTATATATAATTAATTCAATTTTATTCTGTCAATTATGATTTCTTTCGACTATAGAGTATAAAATTGAATTTCTTTTTTAGATTATATCATAACATTTAAATAACAATGTTTAACTCAAGTTACTTTATTTCAGCGTTTATTTTACTAACTTGTAATTTAAGTTTAGTAAGTTCAAATATTTATGATAAATGTATTAATGATAAACATGTTTCTTTAACTTTTGATGACGGTATTCATGAGAATACTATTAATTATGTAAATATGTTAAATAAGTACAATGTATCTGGTACATTTTTTATTAATGGTTTGACAATCGTTAGAAATAATAATTATGTGAATTTAGTTAAACAAATGTCAGCTAATGGTCATATTATTGGTTCACATGGGTTTAGCCATGCTGCGATGGAGAAGCTTAATCAATTTAACGCTAACCGCGAACTTAGTGATAATGAACTTATTTTTCGGCAGATTTTTAATAAAAGACCATCTATCTACCGACCGCCTTATTTTAGCTATAGTGGTGAAATTCTAAGCATTATTAACAATTTTGGATATGATGTTATTACAAGCAATTTAAATACAGACGACTGGGAAGTTGAAACTGCAGAAGAAATTTATAATAACTATTTATCTAAATTTGATAATACTACTGGTAAAATTATCCTTCAACATGATTATCACGCAAATGGCCATCTAGCTTTGGAAATGATTATTCAACATTTGCGTAATAATAATTATACAATTGTCCCTATTAATGTTTGCATTGGTGTGAATAATGTATTCATTGATGATAACGTGTACGGGCCTAATTTACTTGATGGGATTAATTTGTAAGATACATTATATTTTCTAAAGACAAAAAAAAATTATACCAAAAATGTCCATGCGTATATATAAATTTAATAAATTTCATTAAATGCATTAACATAATATAATTGTCCTATTATACCATCAAAATTATCTAAAAACTGCATATGATTACTATTAACTATACTGATATTATCAAACGATTTTAATAAATCATAATACTTTGATTTTTTATGAACCAAAATTTCTTTAATATCATTGATATTTGACATAATATTGTCAATACCATATATCAACAAATCACTATTAGTAGTCATAATATCATAGTAATCATTAATTTTATTAATATCATTACTACAATTATTAGAACTAATTAATGTTTCGCATTCAGTAATCAGTGAATTTTTATCAACTATCTTTATATAACTGATATTATCATTATACATTCTTTTTTTAATTCCGTCAAATATATCACCATTACCAGCAATAATTATTGATTTATAATTATGATTATTGATGTAATCATTTAAGATATCAATACATTTAGAAGTAAATGAATTAATTTTTTCCATACATAATCTTCCAATTCGAGGCGCACTCTGTCCTCCCTTACGTTGCTTTTTTTGTCTATCAAATGATATATGCCGAAGCTGTTTCATTTGAGTTAAAAACTTTTCATAGTAGTATGCAGAAGTGCCATCTACATGCATTGCCAAAAATTTACTCTTATCTTTTTCATGATTAATAAATTTATCTAGAAATTCAGTATGAAACAATTTATCACAATAATAATATTTTGTTTTAATTGGTATCTCAATAAGTATATCATTAAAAATTACTTCGTTATCATTTGTGATGCCACTATATAATATTATTCCATTCACAGTATGGTTACCTTTTATTTTTTTTAAATAAGTGTATATCATCTTAAGAGATATTATTACATTTTTCCTATGAGATTTATCTTTAATATTGTTTGCAGTTGCTATCTCTTTATGAATTTGGGTTTTAAACTCATCAAATATATGACTGTGCTGGGATAACGTAAGTTATCAATGACGTTGAAGAGGAATTATATTCTTTAATTTTATCAATTTGAGTAATTAATTGGTCCATTGTAATCATATTTATATATAAATATTTTAAGTTTAAATTATATTAAAATATGAATCGATTTCGTCAATATTACTTAAATGATATTTTTTCTAAAGACAAGTAGAAGTAATAAATATATAATGGTGACTTTAACTTAAAGTTTTTAATACAGTGGTATGCTGCTAGCATTTGTGGTAAGGATTTAGTATACTCAATACCTTCACCTAATAGTAATCAATTTCAAGTATTGGAGTTGACTAAATTGATGGCACCT
>JACCEC011933947.1_pt1 | contig 10488 bp, 10 predicted proteins | sample 7450121 | NCBI WGS metagenome assembly JACCEC01 (sample SAMN15323455, study PRJNA562643) | freshwater metagenome | isolation source: river surface water | place: USA:Blue River Watershed | collected 2017-08-18 | reverse complement strand
GGATGCTGTCGCTGGCCAGCTGCATGCTTTCGCTCAGGCTGCTGCGCATGGACTGGTCCACCGAGCGGGCGAGATCGCTGTAGACGGCTTTCACCTCGCGGTGAAAGCCTTCCTGATTCGCGAGCAGGCGGTCGCTCAGTTGCTGGCTGTGGCGCTCCATCTGCGCCATAAGCGACTGCAGCTGCTCCACCACCAGCGGCAGGGCCTGGGACTGCTGTTGCAGGGCGCGGAAGGTTTCCTGGCGCTGGTGCGCAAGCGAGAAATGGCGCAGGCCGGTGCCGATCAGCACATCGAGCACCTGCGCCGCCTGCGCACGTTCGCGGCGCGAGAGGCTGGACATCAGGCCCAGCATGGCCGAGGTGGCCACACCCGCCACCGAGGTGCCGAAGGCCAGACCCAGGCCTTTGATCGGCTCGGAAAACGCGGCGCGCATGCCCTGCACGCTGCTGGTGCCTTCGAGCGCGAACACCGCGCCGTTGAGCGTGACCACCATACCCAAAAAGGTGCCCAGCATGCCCAGCATGACCAGCAGGCCCACCAGATAGGGCGTGAGCGCCGGGCCGGGCAGGGCAGCTCGCTCGGCCTCGATGCGTTGGCGTACGGCGTTTTGCAGCGGGGCCGGCACGCGAACGAGCCAGTCCCCCAGCTGCTGCAGTTCGGACGGCACTTCGGTCAGGGCCTGTTGCAGGCGGGCTGTGTCGCTGCGGTAGCGGTGCAGTTCCAGCGCGCCAAAGACGTACACGGCACCGATCACGGCGGTCATGACCAGCACCAGCAGGTGGGTACTGGCCACAGCTGCGGCGACCCACACAACGGCCAAAGCACCCAGGACAAAAGCGATGTGGAAAGGGTATTTCTTCATTGTTGTTGTAGCGTGTTGGCGGAAAGGGCTTCGATCAGGCCCAGCAGGGGTTGCAGGCGCAGGTCCAGTTCGGCCAGGAGGGCGGTGCGCATGTCATCGCACAGCGGGCCCAGCCAGGTCTCTGAGCGAGGTGCAGGCTCGTCGGCCTGAGCCGCCTCGGTCAGTTGCTTCATGTGTTGTTTGAGTGCCTTGGCGAAGCGCTTTTCAAAATTCGATGCAATGTGACCGAGCAGCCGGGCCTCGCGTTCGATCAGCACGTTCTCGAAGATGGCGTCCAGTGTGGCCAGCTGTTTGTGCGGCGTGGTGCCTTTGTCGAGCATGCCGCGCAGTTGCCCCCGCAGTGAGCGGATGATGCTGTCCATTTGCCGCTGATGACCGACGCAAAAGCGTCGAAATGGGTCAAACGCCGTTTTCGGGTCGATCGGTTGCTCCAGCTCCGGCGAGGGCATTTCAATGCGAGGCATGCCCGGGGCGGGCACAGTGCCCTGCACGATCGATTGTTCGAGCGCCACACGCACCTGCCCGAAGCGCTGGCGCAGCACGGTGGCGTCCACCCGTGCCTTGGCCTGTGCGGGTGGGGCCTCTGGATCGTCTACTGTCCCGATGAATGCCTGCAAGGCGATCGCATGGCGGAAGTCCAGCCAGTCGGCGAGCTGCTGCCCCACTTCACCCGGCGCCACGGCAGCATCAACCAGGCCTTTCTCGGAGAGAAAGCGCAACAGTGCAGAGCTGTGGAGGCGGGCACGCGGCTGGACTCGCGTCATGGGCAAGGTGGCTTGAAAAAGTGAAAGGCCGGGACGAGCAGACAAGACGGGTGCAAGGGCAGCCGTCAAGGGACGTCTCCGGCGGAAAGAAGGTCCTGAATTTTATCCGCGAGGGGGCATGCACCCGCTTGTGAATTGGAGTTCTAAAGGATTCAAAAACAGAAGGTGTTGCAGGCCGGATTCAGGGGGTCTTGGGCTTGAAGTCGCAGTAGCGGGACACCGCGCATTGCCCGCACAAGGGTTTGCGTGCCTGACAGATGTAGCGCCCGTGCAGGATCAGCCAGTGGTGGGCATCCACCAGATAGGCGGCGGGCACCCGCTTGAGCAGCTGCATTTCCACTTCGTAAGGCGTCTTACCCGGTGCCAGGCCGGTGCGGTTGCCCACGCGAAAGATGTGCGTGTCCACCGCCATGGTGGGTTCGCCAAAGGCCACATTCAGCACCACATTGGCGGTCTTGCGGCCCACGCCGGGCAGAGCCTCAAGTGCCTCGCGGGTGCGAGGCACTTCCCCGCCGTGTTGCTCGACCAGAATGCGGCAGGTCTCCATCAGGTGCTTGGCCTTGCTGCGGTACAGGCCGATGGTCTTGATGTGAGCCTCCAGTCCATCGAGTCCGAGCGCGAGGATTTTCTGCGGCGTGTTGGCCACCGGAAACAGGCGCCGTGTGGCCTTGTTGACCCCCACATCGGTGGCCTGCGCCGAGAGCAGAACGGCCGCGAGCAGCTCGAACACGCTCGTATACTCCAGCTCGGTATTGGGCTGCGGATTGGCCGCCTTGAGGGTGGCAAAGAACGGCTCGATGAATTCCTTTTTCATGCCCCGGATTCTCTCCCATGGCCATTCCCTTCGCTGACCGTCTGAACAACGTCGAAACCTCCGCCATCCGCGAGCTCTTCAAGCTGCTGGGCAAGCCCGGCATCATCAGTTTTGCCGGCGGCTTTCCGGACAGTGCGATGTTCGACGTGGACGGCATCCGCGAGGCCAGCAACGCCGCCCTGGCCAAAGACCCGGGCGCCGCGCTGCAGTACGGCGCGACCGAAGGCTTCAACCCGCTGCGCGAACAACTGGCCGCTTTCATGGCCCAAAAAGGCGCGAAGGATGTGGCCCCGGACCAGCTGATCGTCACCACCGGCAGCCAGCAGGCGCTGGATCTGCTGGGCAAGACGCTGATCAGCCCCGGTGACAAAGTGATCGTCGAAGGCCCGACCTTCCTGGCCACCATCCAGTGCTTTCGCCTGTATGGCGCCGAGCTCGTCAGCGCGCCGATCGACGGCGACGGTGTTCAGACCGACAAACTCGAGCACCTGATTGCCGAGCACAAGCCCAAGTTCGTTTACCTGATTCCCACCTTTGGCAACCCCAGTGGCGCCATGCTGAGCGCTGAGCGCCGCAAGCGCGTGCTCGAACTGGCCGTGAAGTACAACACCCTCATCGTGGAAGACGACCCCTACGGCGACCTGTACTTTGGCGAGGCGCCGCCGCCCAGCCTGCTGGCCATGAGCCCGCTGGTAGAGGGCAGCCGCGAATTGCTGGTGCACTGCGGTTCGCTGTCCAAGGTGCTCTCGCCCGGCCTGCGCGTGGGCTGGATGATCGGCCCGGCCGAGCTGCTCGCCAAGGCCACCATGTGCAAGCAGTTCAGCGACGCCCACACCAGCACCTTTGCCCAGGCCACCGCGGCCGAATACCTGAAAGCCGGTCGCATGCCCGCCACACTGGACAAGGTGCGCAGCGTCTACGCGCAACGCGCCCAAACCATGGGCGACGCGCTGCGCAGGGAACTCGGTGACGCCGTGAGCTTTGTGCAGCCGCAAGGCGGCCTGTTCGTCTGGGCGCGTCTGACGGGCGCGGATCGCAAGGTGGCCGATGGCAACGACTACGCCAAACGCGCCATCGAGCAGGGCGTGGCCTTTGTGCCGGGCGCGCCGTTCTTCTGCGCCAACCCCGACCATGCCACCTTTCGCCTGAGCTTTGCCACGGCGCCGGAAGACAAGATCCTCGAAGGCGTTTCGCGTCTGGCCAAAGCCCTTTGAATCCGGAAGACCTGCTCAAACTTGTCAGCACCCCCATGCCCTTTGGCAAGCACAAGGGTGTGCTGATCGCCGATCTGCCGGGCAACTACCTCAACTGGTTTGCCCGTGAGGGCTTTCCCAAAGGCGAAATCGGTCGCCTGCTGCAGCTGATGCAGGAAATTGACCACAACGGCCTGGGCGATTTGCTGCGGCCTTTGCGGCGCTGATTCTCAGCGCGGGGCCTCAGATCGCAGGCTGCGGTGGCAGGTAGTGCCTGCACAGCTTCAGAAAATCCTCCAGGCCGGGCTGGCCCACACCTTCCTCCAGCAGGATGCGCTCGACAGCGGGTGCCATGCGGGCGGCTTCCCGGGCGTCCAGGAACAGGGTGCGCCAGCGCCGGGCCAGCACGTCTTCCACACTGCAGGCCCACTCGGTGCGCACGGCATGGCGCACCATGGCCTCGGTCAGGCCCATGCCGATCAGACGGTCGTTGCCGGGGCAGGCCAGCACCTCGTGAGCCAGACTGCCGTAAAGGTGGATCCCCGGGGGCTGGTGAAGCGGCACATGGCGCTGGCCTTCCGACGCGCCCAGCAAAGGGTCCAAAGGATTGCCTGGATTTCGTTGCGGCAACAGGCCGTGGGCCATGCAGTGGGCCAGCACATCGTCCGCCATGGCACGGCAGGTGGTCCACTTGCCGCCCACCACCGTCACCAAGCCGTGCTCGTCCTGCACGATGGTGTGCTCGCGCGACAGGCCTCGGGTGGCCTGTCCAGCACGCTCCTGGTCCCGTGCCACCAGGGGGCGCAGGCCCACCCACTCGCTGCGCACATCGCATGCGTGCACCGGGCGTTGCAGTACCGCGCTGGCCTCGTTCAGTATGAACTGCCGCTCCTGCGCATACGCCTCGGGTTCGCGCGGCAGATCGGGGCGCGGGGTGTCGGTCGTGCCCAGCACCAGCTTGCCCAGCCAGGGTACAGCAAACAGCACCCGGCCGTCGCGGGTGTGGGGCACCAGCAGTGCCTGGTCGCTGCCCAGAAAGTCCCGGTCCACCACCAGATGTACTCCCTGGCTGGGGCTGACCAGCCGCTCTGGCTTGGGGGCGGTGTCCGTGCTCTTGCGCAGTTGGTCCACCCAGACGCCCGTGGCATTGACCACGCAGCGGCCACGCACGCTCGCCTGGGTGTGCCCCAGGCGATCGCACACGGTCAACGTGGTGAGTCCGTCATGTTCGCGGTGCAGGTCCAGTACTGCGGTGTGGTTGAAGAGCTGTGCCCCTTGTTGCTGAGCGGTGCGTGCAAAAGCCAGCGCCAGGCGGGCATCGTCGAACTGTCCGTCCCAGTAGGCCACGCCGCCCCTGAGTCCCGCCGCGCGCACGCCGGGCAGGGCCTGCAGCGTGCCCGGACGCGACAGCCAGCGCGTTCGCCCCAGTCGGGCCTGGCCAGCCATCAGGTCATACAGCACCAGACCGCAGCCATAAAACGGCCGTTGCCACCAGCGGTAAGCCGGCATGACAAACGACAGTGGCTGGGCCAGGTGTGGCGCCATCTGCAGAAGGGCCGCGCGTTCGGTCAGGGCTTCACGCACCAGACCCAGCCGGCCTTGGGCCAGGTAACGCACGCCGCCATGCAGCAGCTTGGTCGAGCGCGAGGAGGTGCCGCTGGCAAAGTCGTGTGACTCGAACAGCGCCACGCGAAAGCCGCGGCGGGTGGCGTCGAGCGCCAGGCTCAGGCCGGTGGCGCCGCCGCCAATGACGACCAGATCAAAAACAGCCCCGTCCGGCAGGGCCAGTCGGGGGCGCGACGAGCATGGGGCCATCGTCAGCCCAAGGCCGGGCTGAAGGTATCGACCCGGTCGGTGATGATGCCGTCGGTACCCAGTGCCATCAGATGCTGCGCCACAGGTTCGTCGTTGACGGTGTAGCTCAGCGCACGCAGGCCGGCCCCATGCACCCGAGCCACGGTGGTGGCCTCCCAGAGGGCGTAGTTGCAGACCACGGCCACGCAGCCCAGGGCTTGCGCCTGTTCCAACCAGCCGTCCCACAGGGTGTCGAGCAAAAGACCGCGGGGCAGGTAGGGCGCCGCTTGTCTGGCGCCTGCCAGCGCCTCCGGCCGGAAAGAGGTGAGCAGCGGCGGTACAGCCTGGCCGGCCCACAGGCGTGCCGCCTCACGGGCGACCACCTCGCCGGTGTGACGCTCGGTACCCGGGGTGGGCTTGATCTCGATGTTCAGGTGGTACCCGCTGGCCAGACAAAAACGCGCCAGCGCTTGCAGCCGCGGCAGGGGTTCGCCTGCGTAGCGGCGCGAATGCCAACCGCCGGCATCCAGCTGCGACAGCGCATGCCAGCTTTGCTCGCCGCCGATGCCGCCGCCGTCGGTGGTGCGCTCCAGTGTGGCGTCATGCATCAGGAACACTTGGCCGTCGGCGCTGAGCTTGGCATCGCATTCGAACATCCGGTAACCATATTGCGCACCGAGCCGGAAAGCGGCGAGGGTGTTTTCAGGGGCGAGCTTGCCGGCGCCACGGTGGGCGATCCACAGTGGGTAGGGCCAGGATGTGCTGAATGTACTCATGACTCGACCCTCAGGCCGGTGCCCAGGTCGAAGTGGTGCAGGCGCTCGCGTCGCGGGCTGGCTTGGCATGTCTGGCCCGGCGTGGGAGCCGGCACCGATTCATCCAGCCGAATCGTCAGCGTCTCATCGCCCAGCCGGGCATGCACCAGGCGCTCGGCGCCCAGCAACTCCACCGTCTCGACCAGCAGCGACCAGCCCTGGCCGGGCGTGAGTTGCAGGTGTTCGGGGCGGATCCCCAGGATCTGACCCGTCGGTGTGCCTGGCGCTTGGCGCAGCAGATTCATGGGGGGCGAGCCGATGAAGCTGGCCACAAAGGTGCTGGCTGGGCGGTTGTAGACCTCTTCGGGCGTGCCGAACTGCTCCATGTGGCCGCCATTCATGACGATCATGCGCTGCGCCAGGGTCATGGCCTCGACCTGATCGTGCGTGACAAACAGGCTGGTGATGCCGAGCTCGCGGTGCAGCTTCTGGATTTCGAGCCGGGTCTGTGCGCGCAGTTTGGCGTCGAGGTTGGAGAGCGGTTCGTCAAACAGAAACACCTGTGGCTGACGCACGATGGCGCGGCCCATGGCCACGCGCTGGCGCTGGCCGCCCGAGAGTTCTCGGGGCTTGCGCTCGAGCAGGTGAGAGAGTTCAAGGATCGCTGCGGCCTTGTCCACGCGCTCGCGGATCTGACCCTCCGGCACCTTGGCGATCTTGAGGCCATAGGCCATGTTCTCGAACACGCTCATGTGCGGGTAGAGCGCATAGTTCTGGAACACCATGGCGATGTCGCGCTGGGCGGGTTCGAGCTCGTTGACAACACGGTCACCGATCCTCAATGTGCCCGAGGAAATTTCTTCGAGCCCCGCCACCATGCGCAGCAGCGTGGACTTGCCGCAGCCGGACGGCCCGACGATGACCACAAACTCGCCGTCGCGAATGTCGGCGCTCAGGTCCAGGATGACGGTGTTGGACTTGGCACCTTTGCCGTAGGTCTTCTGGATGTGGGAGAGGGAGATGGCTGCCATTATTTCTCTGTATCGACAAGGCCCTTGACGAACCACTTTTGCATCAGGATCACGACCAGCGCGGGCGGCAGCATGGCCAGCATGGCGGTGGCCATGACCACGTTCCATTCGGTCCAGGATTCGCCTGAAATCAGGCGCTTGATGCCCAGCACCACGGGGTACATGTCTTCGTTGGTGGTCACCAGCAGCGGCCACAAGTACTGGTTCCAGCCGTAGATGAACTGGATCACGAACATGGCGGCGATGTTGGTCGCCGACAGCGGCAGCAGCACATCGCGGAAAAAGCGCATCGGGCCGGCGCCGTCGATGCGCGCAGCCTCGACCAGTTCGTCGGGCACCGTCAGGAAGAACTGGCGGAACAAAAAGGTGGCTGTGGCCGAAGCGATCAGGGGCACCGTCAGGCCCGCATAACTGTTGAGCAGACCCAGCCCGGCCACCACCTCGTACGTGGGCGAGATGCGCACTTCGACCGGCAGCATCAGCGTGACAAAGATCATCCAGAAGACGAGCGTGCGCAGCGGGAAGCGGAAATACACGATGGCAAAGGCCGAGAGCAGCGAAATGATGATCTTGCCGATCGAAATCGCCAGCGCGCTGATCAGGCTGGTGAGCAGCATCGGCAAGGCCGGCGCGATCTTGCTGCCCACCGAGATTTCGCCACCGAAGAGGGCCAGCTTCCAGGTCTCCCAGCCGTGGCCGCCGGGCAGCAGCGACATGGGTACGCTCTGGTTGATCTGCTGTGCGGTCTGGGTCGAGGCGATCAGGGTCAGGTAGATCGGGAAGGCCACGATGGCCACCCCCAGGATCAGCACCAGGTGCGACAGGACCGTGAGGGCAGGGCGTTTTTCGATCATCTCAGTACTGCACCTTCTTCTCGACAAAGCGGAACTGCACCACCGTCAGCGCGATCACGATGGCCATGAGCACCACCGATTGCGCCGCCGAGGCACCCATGTCCAGCGCCTTGAAGCCGTCGTAGTAGACCTTGTAGACCAGGATGGCCGTGTCCTTGCCCGGGCCGCCGTGGGTGGTGGCGTCTACGATGGCAAAGGTGTCAAAGAAGGCATACACCACATTGATCACCAGCAGGAAGAAGGTGGTGGGCGAGAGCAGCGGGAAGGTGATGGTCCAGAAGCGTCGCCAGGGGCCGGCACCATCAATGGCCGCCGCTTCGATGAGCGATTTGGGGATCGACTGCAGTCCGGCCAGAAAGAACAGGAAGTTGTAGGAAATCTGCTTCCAGACCGCAGCCATCACGATCAGTGCCATGGCGTGGTTGGCGTTGAGCAGGTGGTTCCAGTCGATGCCGACCTGCCGCAGCGCCCAGGCCACCACGCCCATGGGCGAGGCGAACATGAAGAGCCACAGCACACCGGCCACCACTGGCGCCACGGCGTAGGGCCAGATCAGCAGTGTTTTGTAGAGGCCGCTGCCACGCACCACCCGGTTGGCCATGGTCGCCAGCAGCAGGGCCAGCGACAGGCCGGTCACGGCCACCAGCAGCGAGAAGACCGCCGTGGTCTGGAAAGATGCCAGGTAGCTGCTGTCGTGCCAAAGGCGGCTGAAATTTTCCAGGCCGACGAATTCGGTGGCGGTGCCAAAGGCGTCCTGCTGCAGCACGCTCTGCCAGAGGGCCTGCGCGGCTGGCCAGAAGAAAAAGACCAGCACGATGGCCATCTGGGGTGCGATCAGCAGCCAGGGCAGCCAGGCGGATCGGAAGCGAACGCGTTTTTCCATGGGAGATTGGGTTCAGGCCACGCCGGAATGCACAAAAGCAGAGGCCATGCCTCTGCCCGACAGGTTACGCCAGCAGCAGGCATGCCGGCTGCTGGCACAGTCTCCTCGCAATCAGCCCTTGTTGGCCTTTTCGAAGCGCTCGAGTTGCTCGTTGCCGCGCTTGATGGCCGCGTCCAGCGCCTCTTTGGGCTGCTTCTTGCCGCTCCAAACGCCTTCGAGTTCCTCGTCAATGATGGTGCGGATCTGCACGAAATTGCCCAGACGCACGCCACGCGACTTGTCGGTGGTCTTGCGGATCATTTGCGTGACCGACACGTCGGTGCCCGGGTTCTTCTTGTAGAAGCCGGACTTGTCGGTCAGCTCAAACGAGGCCTTGGTGACCGGCAGGTAGCCGGTGCGCTGGTGGCTGGCGGCGGCCACTTCGGCTTTGGACAGGTGGGCAAAGAACTGGGCCACGCCCTTGTACTCGGGGGCTTTCTTGCCTGCCATGACCCACAGGCTGGCACCGCCGATCACGGTGTTCTGCGGCGCACCCGGCACATCGGGGTAATAGGGCAATGTGCCGATGCCATAGGCAAACTTGCCGTTGCGTATCACGCTGCCATACAAGGCTGACGAACCGGTGGCCATGGCGCATTCACCCGAGGTGAACGTGGCATCGGCTGCGTTGCCACGGCCCTTGTAGACGAACAGACCACTCTTGGCCATGTTGGCCAGGTTTTCGATGTGGCGCACATGCAGCGGGCTGTTGAAAGACAGGCGCGTGTCCAGACCACCGAAGCCGTTGTTCTTGGTGGCGAACAGGGTGTTGTGCCAAGCCGAGAAGGATTCGAGCTGCGTCCAGCTGATCCAGCTGGTGGTGAAGGGGCACTTATGGCCTGAGGCCTTGAGTTTGCCAGCAGCCAAGGCCACTTCGGGCCAGGTTTTTGGTGGTTTTTCTGGGTCCAGGCCAGCGGCCTTGAAGGCGTCTTTGTTGTAATGAAAGACCGTGGTCGAGCTGTTGAACGGAAAGCTCAACATCTGGCCACTGGGGGCGGTGTAGTAACCCGCCACAGCCTGCACATAGCTTTTGGGGTCAAATTTGACGCCAGCATCCGCCATCACCTTGCCCACGGGCACGATGGCCCCCTTGCTGGCCATCATGGTCGCGGTGCCGACTTCAAACACCTGCAGGATGTGCGGCGCGTTGCCCGCACGGAAAGCGGCGATGGCCGCGGTCATGGATTCGTCGTAGCTGCCCTTGAATGTGGGCACAATTTTGTATTGTGACTGGCTGGCGTTGAAGTCTTTGGCGTGGTCGTTGACCCATTCGCCCAAAGCGCCACCCATGGAATGCCACCACTGAATTTCAGTTTGCGCTTGGGCGGAAAGGCTGGCCAGGCCCAAGGTCAGGGCGGAGAGGGTGAGTTTGAGTTTCATCGCGGTTCCTGAAAAAAGTGGGCTGAAGTGCTTGATTTGCCTGAAAAACAGGCAGTTGCGCAAGATCACTGTGGCACCTGAAGATGTCAGAAGGATTAAAGCGGTGTGACTTTACCGCG
>JACCEC010148606.1_pt1 | contig 10488 bp, 6 predicted proteins | sample 7450121 | NCBI WGS metagenome assembly JACCEC01 (sample SAMN15323455, study PRJNA562643) | freshwater metagenome | isolation source: river surface water | place: USA:Blue River Watershed | collected 2017-08-18 | reverse complement strand
GGCAATTGCTGGGCGGCGGGGATTTCGCGGTGTGGGCGCGGCTCACGCTGACGGCGGTCGGGCTGTTCGCCGGGCTCACCGCGTTCATCTTTTTCGGCGTGATGGGGCGGTATTGAGCCGGGGAAGCGGCCGACGGTCGCGGGCCGACGGGGGCCGACAGGCGGGCGCGGGGCGACGAGGAAGCTTGATGCGCGCGGGGAATTGGGCGTCGACTCGGGGGCGATGAACCCGACCCCGACTTCGTCCCGCGGCTCCGTTTCCAATCCGACCCTCTCCCGGCGCGCCTGGCTGGGACGGGCCGGGGCGATGGGCGGGGCGGTGCTGGCGGCGGGGGCGGCGCCGGCGATCGTCCGCGGCGCGCAGCCGGCCGCGGCGGAACTCTACCGGGTGAAGAACGGCACGTTGCGGCAATCGGTGGCGCCGTGGTGTTTCCGGCCGATGACCTTCGAGGAGGTGTGCCAGCTGGCGGTGAAGCTGGGGCTGCCGTCGGTGGAGCTGACGACGCCGGCCAATTTCGCGACGCTGAAAAAGCACGGGCTGGTCTGCGCGATGACGAGCTCGCATGGCTTCGCCAAGGGTTTTGCGCACACCGGGGATCACGCCGAGTGCCACAAGGTCCTGCGCGAGCGGATCGACGCGGCGGCGGCGGCGGGTTTTCCCTCGGTGATCACGTTTTCGGGCTTCCGCAAGGGGATCAGCGACGAGGCCGGCATGAAGAACATGGTCGACGGGCTGAAACAGATCGCGGGCTACGCGGAGCAGAAAAAAGTCACGCTCTGCCTCGAGATGCTGAACTCCCGCGTGGCGATCGAGATGAAGGGCCACCCGGATTATTTCTGCGACGACATCGACCGCTCGGTGGAGATCTGCCGGCGCGTGGGTTCGGAGCGGGTGAAGGTGCTGTTCGACGTCTACCACGTGCAGATCATGCACGGCGACGTGATCACGCGCATCCGGCAGCACAAGGACTGGATCGGCCACTACCACACGGCCGGCGTGCCGGGCCGCAACGAGATCGATGCGTCGCAGGAAATCAACTACGCCCCGATCATGCAGGCGATCAAGGCGACGGGCTACCGCGGGTTCGTGGGGCAGGAGTTCATCCCGCTGAAGGACAAGGCGACGTCGCTGGCGGAAGCGGTGCGGATTTGCGACGTGTGAGGCGCGGACGGCGGACAGGACGAGTGACGTCCGGCGAGGCGGGGGAAAAAAGGAAAGTCGGGCCGAGGGAGCGGACGGCTAGACCCTGCGCGGGACGCGCGGCGCGGGCGTTACCGGGCCGGAGGACGGGCGGCGGCGTAGGCGAGAAACTGGCCCCATCCGCGCGGGCCGAGCGGCGCTTGGCCGCGACGAGCTTGGTCGGACACCAGGCGGCCGAGGGCCTCGAGGGCGACGTCGGACTGGGTTTCGCGGAGGAACGCCGCGTCGGCGGCGAAGACCCGGTGCACGATCAGGAGCGCCTCCATCGCCTTGTCCTTGTTGGCGGCGCCGGGGCCGGCGAAGTCGGCGTTGCGGGCGCGGAGCCCCAGCGCGAGCGCACGGACGATTTCCGGGCGGGCCGGGTCGGCGGCGGGCAAGGCGCCGGCGAGTTCGGCGAGGGCGCCGAGCATGATGTAGTGGTAGGCCGGGCGGGCGTTGTGCGGGTCGACCCAACGGCCGGCGCGGGGGCCGGAGGTGAGCTGCCCGGGGATCACGCCGAGGCGCGCTTTGGCGAGGGCGGCGTCGAGGTAGCGGCGCTCGCCGGTGACGACCGCGAGGCGGGCGAGGAGGTGCACGCTGAAACTGTTGTAGTTCCAGTTCCGGGCGACCGGGCGGGCGACGGCCCAGTCGCCGGCGCGGCGGGCGGCCTCGAGCCAGCGGGTGTCGGGGACCGCGGCGTGCAGGTCGAGCAGGGCATTGCCGCATTCCGCGTTGTCGAATTGGAGTCCGCCGTCGGCGCCGTCGTCGAAGGCCCAGCCGGCGCGGACGTGGTCGGCGCGTTTTCCGGCGCGCTCGGCGCCGGCGAGAAAACGGTCGGCGGCGGCAAAGGCCGGGTCGTCGGTGTGCCCGCGCACGGCGGGAAACGGAAACACGCCGGTGCCGGCGCTTGCCTGGGCCCAGAGGAGGAAGTCGGCGGCGGCGCGGGCGAACGGCAGGGCGCGGTCGGCTCCGTCGAGTCCGGCGCGGTGGGCCGCGGCGAGGCCGGCGACGACGGCGGCGGGCTCGCGCAGGGCGTGGGTGAGTTTCGTCGGGTCGAGCCCGATGCGCCACCAGCGGAGTTTCTCGAGGCGGGGCAAGGCGGGCGCAAAGGCCCGGCGCGCCTCGGCGGGTGTCAGCCACGCGGCCTCGCGCGGGATGGCGATGAAACGATCCGGGACTTCGGGCACGCCGGCGCGGTCGCCGAGTTTTTCGCGGGCGGACGCGACCGCGGCCTGGATGGCGGCGAGATCGGGATCGGCGGCGCGTAAGGAGGCGAGCGACAGAAGAATCCCCGCGATGGCGACCAGCCTCCGACGAACGGCGAAGTGGCGCCGGAGCGGGGCGGCGCGCGGAGTGGCGGGGAAGGCGGGCACGGCGGCGCAGTGTCGGGGGGGCGCCGGGAAAGGCAACGGTGCGGCGGGCGGCCGCGCCAGAATCGCACTTGCCCCGGTCCGGGGCATTGCGTGTGCTCACCGGCTTCTTTCCCCGCTCATGCCACAAACGATCGCCGTCCTGGACTTTGGTTCGCAGCTCACGCAGGTCATCGCGCGCCGGATCCGCGAGTGCCAAGTCTACTCGAAGATCTACCATTACTCGACGCCGGCGGAAAAGCTGCGCGAGGACGGCGTGACGGGCATCATCCTGTCGGGCGGCCCGCAGAGCGTCTACGCGAAGACCGCGCCGCATCCGGACACGGCGATCTTCAAGCTGGGCGTGCCCGTGCTCGGCATCTGCTACGGCGTGCAGTTGATGGGCTACTTCCTCGACGGCGTCGTGGAGCACAGCAAGGCGCGCGAATACGGCCACGGCGTGCTGACGGTGCAAAAGCCGGGCCGCCTGTTCGCCGGCCTGCCGAAGAAGGTGCGCGTCTGGAATTCCCACGGCGACAAGTTGACGAAGCTGCCGCCGGGTTTCCGCGCGATCGGCACGACCGAGAACTCGCCCTTCGCGGCGATCGAGGACGCGAAGCGCGGGTTTTACGGCATCCAGTTCCATCCGGAGGTCTTCCACACCGAGCGCGGCGTGGACATGATCCGCAACTTCCTCGTCGGCGTGTGCGGCGCGAAGCAGGACTGGACGACCAAGGATTTCATCTCGCAGGCCGTGGCGAACATCCGCGCGCAGGTCGGCAAGGGCCGTGTGCTGCTCGGCCTCTCCGGCGGCGTCGACTCGTCGGTCGCGGCCGCGCTGCTGCACAAGGCCATCGGCCGGCAGCTGACCTGCGTGTTCGTGGACAACGGCCTGCTGCGCAAGGGCGAGCGGGCGGCGGTGGAGAAGCTCTACGGCGACCACTTCGCCATCGACCTGCGCGTGGTCGACGCCTCGAAGCTCTTTCTCAAGCGCCTCAAGGGCGTGAGCGAGCCGGAGCAGAAGCGGAAGATCATCGGCCGCACCTTCGTGGAGGTGTTCGAGAAATCGCTGAAGTCGATCAAGGGCCGCGCGGAGTTCCTCGGGCAGGGCACGCTTTATCCCGACGTGATCGAGAGTGTGTCGATCCAGGGCAACCCGGCGTCGCTGATCAAGACGCACCACAACGTGGGCGGTCTGCCGGAGCGGATGAAGCTGAAGCTGATCGAGCCGCTGCGCGAATTGTTCAAGGACGAGGTCCGCCGCGTGGGCGAGGCGCTCGGCCTGCCGCGCGAGGTCGTCTGGCGCCAGCCTTTCCCGGGCCCCGGACTCGGTGTGCGCGTGATGGGCGACATCACGGCCGACAAGCTGGAGATCCTGCGCAATGCGGACGCGGTGCTGCAGGAAGAGATGATGTCCAGCGGCTACTACTGGAAGGTGTGGCAGTCGTTCTGCGTGTTCCTGCCGGTGAAGACCGTCGGCGTCTTCGGCGACGAGCGCACCTACGACTACGTGATCGCGATCCGCGTCGTGGAGTCGACCGATGCCATGACCGCGGACTGGGCCAAACTCCCGCACGAGGTGCTGCAGAAGGCGTCGAGCCGCATCACCAACGAAGTGCGCGGAGTCGGCCGCGTGGTCTACGACATCAGTTCGAAGCCGCCGGCGACGATCGAGTGGGAGTAATTTGCGCCACCGGTGCCGGGCCGGGGAACGAAACTTGCCCGGCGCTCTCTCACTCCTCCAAGCTCCCGCCCGTCGTTTTCCGCGTATGACCGTCTCCGCCGCACTTGTCCGCCGTTTGTCCGTTTTTGCCACTGTCGTGTGCGTCGCCGCCGCGTTGCCGGCCGCGGAGCCCGCGATCATCGCGAAGGCGCGGTCGTTCGTGGGCAACGAGGCGGCGCTCAACGGCGTGAAATCGGTGCACTACGTGGGCACGCTGGTGACGACCGACCCGGCCGATCCGAAAAAGGAGACCCGGGCGAAGATGGAGATCATTTTCCAGAAGCCGGAGCAGCAGCGGATCGTGGCGACGTCGGAGACGACGGTGGAAGTCACGGCCCTGGACGGTTACGAGGGGTGGACGCGGGTGGAGGCCTTGGGCGACGCGAAGAAATGGCGGCAGACCTTGCTCGGGTCGGAGCAGATCAAGCGCCTGCGGGCCAACACCTGGGAAAACCTCGGTTTTTTCCGCGGCATCGAGCGGATCGGCGGCCGGGTGGAGGATCAGGGCACGCACGTGATCGACGGCGTGGCCTGCCAGAAAATTGCTTTCATCCACGGCCCGAAAATCGCGTTTTATCGCTACTTCGACCCGGCAACCGGCCGTTTGGTGATGACCGAAACCGAAGGCGGCGGGACGATCCGGGAGAAGGGTGAAATGACCGTCGAGGGGGTCCGTTTTCCGAAGAGCATCATCACGACGTCGAAAAACGCGAAGGATCAGATCATCACCGTGACGATCGAGTTCGAGACGATCAAGGTCAACGAAGTCTTTCCGGCCAAGCTGTTTGCGGTGCCGGGGATGTCCAATCGTTGAAGCCGTTCGGGGGCCCGCGGCAGGGAGATCGGGCGGGCCGGCGGGATGGCCAAACGGGTGAGGCGCGGAGTTTTATGAGAGTGTGAAACTCGGGCGGGGCGCGACCGTCGCCGCGAAAATTCTCGCGAAACCGGGCCTTTTGCGTAGACCCCTGCGGGCTATTCCCATGCGTATCCTCAATCACGCGTCGAAGACGTTTGCCGAAGAGTTGGCGGCTTTTTGCCAAGGTGCGGTGGTGCCCAAGGAGATTGCGGATTCGGTCGCGACGATCCTGGCCGATGTGCGCGTGCGTGGCGACGAGGCGGTTTCGTATTATGCGGCGAAATTCGACGGCGCGAAGCTGCGGGCGCGGGATTTCCGGGTGCCGGCCAACGATCTGGCGGCGGCCGCGAAGCGGCTGCCGGCGGCGGAAATGCGGGCGCTGAAAGCGGCCCACGAGAATATCGTGGCCTTCAATTCGCGGGGCCTGCCGGAAGGCTGGACGGCCAAGAACAAACACGGCGCGACGGTCGGCGAGAAGTTCGATCCGATCCGTCGGGTGGGCCTGTATGTGCCCGGCGGCGAGGTGCCGCTGGTCTCGACGGTGCTGATGACCGTGAGCCTGGCAAAGATCGCGAAGTGTCCGGAGATCGCCGTTTTCACGCCATCCAACACGGACGGCAAGGTGGCGGACGGCGTCCTGGCGGCGTTGCACCTGCTCGGAATCACGGAAGTTTACCGGATCGGCGGGGTGCAGGCGATCGGCGCGATGGCCTTCGGCACGACGACGATTCCGGCGGTGGAAAAGATTTTCGGCCCGGGCAACGCCTACGTCTGCGAGGCGAAGCGGCAGGTGTTCGGGACCGTCGGCATCGATTCGCTGCCGGGACCGAGCGAGGTGATGGTGATCGCCGACGATTCGGCCAACGTGTCGTTCGTCGCGGCGGACCTGCTGGCGCAGGCCGAGCACGGCTCGGGTCGGGAGAAAATCTACCTGGTCACGACCTCGCCCGAGATCATCTCCGCCGTGACGGTGGAGCTGCGCACCCAGCTGCAGCTCATCACGCGGGCGGAGAAAACCCAGCGCGTGCTGGAGCACGGCTTCGTGGCGGTCGCGGTGCCGTCGCTGGCGCATGCCGCGCAGGTGGCGAATTTCGTGGCGCCGGAGCACCTCGAGCTGCTGGTGACGGAGCCGGCGGTGAAGAAGATGACCGAGGCGATCACCACGGCCGGCGCGATCATGATCGGCAACCACTCGCCGACCGCGCTGGGCGATTTCACGGCGGGGCCGAGCCACGTGCTGCCGACCGGCCGGGCGGGCCGCTTTTTCAGCGGGTTGCGCGTGGCGGACTTCATCCGCCGGACGAGCATCATCCGCTACGACAAGGCCAGCGTGAAGAAGGGCGAGCCGGTGGTGGCGGCGTTTGCGGCGATGGAGAAGCTCGACGCGCACGGGCGCTCGGTGCGGATCCGGACGCAGTGACCGGCGTCGGATCCTGACGCGACGGCGCGGAGATCGGTTCCGTGCGGCGGCCGCGAGGCCGGAATAGCGCGTTGCCGGGCGGCGGGCACGCGGCTAGCTGTCAGATCCCATGCGCTGCGTTCCCCATCCCCGCCGGCTGTTGGCCGGTTTGATCGCGTTGGCCGGACTTTTGTCCGCCCAGACGGCTCCCCGCCCGCTGAGCCACGACGACTACGACACCTGGCGCAACATCGCGACGCCGCAATTGTCGCGCGACGGGCGCTGGCTGGCCTATTCGTGGATGCCGCAGGAGGCGGACGGCGAACTGGTGGTGCGCGAGGTTGCCACGGGGAAGGAGCACCGCGTGCCGGTGGGGGCGCTGCCGCCGCCGGCGCTGCCGTCGGGCGACGAAGCCCCCAATCCCGAGGCCCCCCCGCCGGTGCGCAACATCCGGATCGCCTTCACCAGCGACGGAGCGTTCGCGGTGGCCTCGACCTACCCGGCGAAGGCCGATCTCGCCGCCGCGAAGAAGGCGAAGAAGAAACCGGAGGAGATGCCCAAAAACGGGATGGTCATCGTGCGACTCGCCGGCGGCGAGGCCACGCGCGTGGCCGACGTGAAAAGTTTCCAGGTGCCCGGCAAGGGCGGCGCTTGGCTGGCGTATCTCAAGGAGGCCAAGCCCGAGGAAAAAAAGCCCGACGCCAAGGCGGGCGAGGAAGCGAAATCAGAGCCGAAACCCGCGACACCCGAGAACGACGACGAAGACCCGGATGCCCCTGAAGACGAAGGGGACCAGACGAGGCGGGGCGGGCCCGCGTCCGGCGCGGCGGCGGCAGGCGCGACCGCGGAGCGGACCTTCGGCACGGACCTTGTGGTGCGCGACCTCGCGGCGGGCGCCGAACGGACCTTTGCGTCGGTCTCGGACTATGCGCTGGCGCGCGACGGCAAGGCGCTGCTCTACACCGTGTCGGCCAAGACCGAGACGGAAAACGGCGTGTATGTGGCGACCCCCGGCGATGCGGCGGCGCCGCGCGGACTGCTGACCGGCAAGGGCCGCTACAGCCGGCTGACGTGGGATCGGGAACAGACGCAGCTGGCGTTCCTGAGCGATCGCGAGGCGGCGTCGACGAGTGCGGCGGCCGCACCTGCCGCCGGCGAGAAGAAGGCCGCAGGGGCCGCCGCGCCGGTTGGGACGGGCGGGCCACGGAGCGCCGCGCGCTACAAGATCTACCGTTGGTCGCGGGGCGCCGCGACGGCGGAGGCCGTGGTTGCGGCGGGCATCCGGGGCTGGCCGGCGAAGTTCGCGGTCAGCGGCACGGCGTCGCCGTCCTTCTCCCGCGACGGCAAGAAACTCTACGTCGCGGCGAGTCCGGCCGCGCGCGCGGCCCGGTCCGGCGGTGCGCCGGCCGCACCGGCCGACGAAGACAAGGTGACGGCGGACATCTGGCATTGGCGCGACGGCCACGTGCAGCCGATGCAAAAAATTCGCCTGAACCAGGAGCGCAACCGGACCTACCGCGGCGTGTTCGATCTGGCGGCAAAGACCTATGTGCAGTTGGCCGACGAGGAACTGCCGACGGTGACGCTCAGCGACGACGGCACGCGCGCACTCGGGACGGACGACCGGGCTTACCGGCACTTGGTGGATTTCGACGGCCGCTTCACGGATGTCCAGGTCGTGGACACGGCAACGGGCGCGCGGAAGGTGGCCCTGACCAAGCTGCGCAGCGAAGGCGGCGGCGTCACGCTCTGGTCGCCCGACGGGAAGCACGCCGCCTACTACCAAGGCAAGCAGTGGCACCTGCTCGACACCGCGACCGGCGCGACGCGCTCGCTGACGACCGGACTGCGAGTGGCCCTGCACAACGAGGAGGACGACCGGCCGGCGCCGCCGTCGCCTTACGGGGCCGCGGGTTGGACGAAGGAGAGTGCGTCGTTCCTGGTCTACGACCGCTACGATGTCTGGCAGCTCTTCGTCGACGGCCGGAAGCCGGTCAACCTGACGGGCGGCCACGGCCGGGCGGCGAAAGTGCAGCTGCGGGTGCAGCGCACGGAACCGATCGACGAGGAGGATGATGAGCGCGGGATCGATCCGGCCAAGCCGCTGGTGCTGCGCGGCGAGAGCGAGGACACGCGGGCGACGGGATTTTTCCGCGCGACGTTCGGCGCCGACAAGCCGGCCGCGCCGGTGCGCCTGCTCTGGGGCGACGCGCGCCACACCTATGTCGGCCGGGCACAGGACGCCGACGCGCTGCTCCTGACGGTGGCGCGGTTCGACCGTTATCCGGACGTGCATGTCACGGACTCGTCGATGGCGACGTTGAGGCAGCTCACGGACGGCGACGCGCAGCGGGCGGCGTTCGCGTGGGGGCGGTCGGAGCTGATGGCGTTTCGCAGCACGGACGGGAAACCGCTGCAGGCGGCGCTGTATCTGCCGGCGAACTTCGACCCGAAAAAGAAGTATCCGCTGATGGTCTACATCTACGAGCGGCTGTCGCAGGGCGTGCACGGCTTCGTGAATCCGTCGCCGGGGACCAGCATCAATCCGTCGTTCTACACCAGCAACGGCTACGTCGTGCTGATGCCGGACATCGTTTACCGGACGGGGGAGCCGGGCCAAAGCGCGCTGCGCTGCGTCCTGCCGGCGGTCGACGCCGTGGTGGCGCGCGGCTTTGTGGACGAAAAGGCCATCGGCATCCAGGGGCACTCCTGGGGCGGCTACCAGATCGCCTACATGCTGACGCAGACGAACCGCTTCCGGGCGGCGGAGGCGGGTGCCCCGGTGGGCAACATGACGAGCGCATATTCGGGCATCCGGTGGGGCAGCGGCATGCCGCGGCAGTTTCAATATGAAACGGGCCAGAGCCGCATCGGCGGTTCGCTGCAGGCGGAGACGAAGAAGTTTTTGGCGAACTCGCCGATCTTCCACATCGAGCGCGTGACGACGCCGCTGCTGATCATGGCCAACGACAACGACGACGCGGTGCCGTGGTATCAGGGCATCGAGCTGTTCCTCGCGCTGCGGCGGCACGGGAAGCCGGCCTGGCTCTTCAACTACAACGGCGAATTCCACGGCCTGCGGCGGCGCGCGAACCAGAAGGACTGGGCGAAGCGCATGAGCGGCTTCTTCGACCACTACCTGAAGGGCGCGCCGGCGCCCGACTGGCTGGAAAAAGGCGTGCCGTATCTCGAGCGCGACGAGGAGAAGGTGAAATTCAACGCAGCAGCGAAGAAGGCGACGGAGTCCAAGCCGGCGGCCGAGACCGCCGGTGCGGCCGCGGAAGGCGCGGGCAAGGGCGCCGGCACGCCTTGATCAAATAAACACGCCGCGCCGGCGAGTGAGCCGGCGCGGCGCGGGAAGGAGGCGGCGGCCAGGCCGCCGCGGGCGGTTCAGCGGCCGGCGGCCTTGAGGGCGGCGTCGCGGCGGGCCTTGAATTCGTTGCCGGCCTTCCAGGCCGGCCATTCGGTGCCGTTGGCGACCCGGAGGCCGACCTGCACGAGGAAGTCGGTATCCTGGGCCGCGCCCTCGAAGGTCCAGTTGGGTTTCACGTCGTCGGAGACCTGGTGGTAGTGCTTGGCCAGATACTCGTTGACGGTCTTTTCGGCGAAGTCGTCGGGCTGGCCGATGAACTTCTTGCCGGCCTTCGGGTAGTAGGCGGGCACGCCTACCTTCGCGAATTCGAAGTGGTCGCTGCGGTAGTAGGAGCCGCGCTCCGGGTGGCTCTCGGGGCGCATGGTGCGGCCCTGACTCTGCGCGACGGCCATGCCGATGTCGTCGAGGGTCGAGGCGCCGAAGCCGACGACCTCGATGTCGGCGGTGCGGCCGAATTGGTTGGCGCCGTCCATGTTGATGTTCGCGAGCGTGCGGGTGAGCGGGTAGAGGGGCGACTGCGCGTAGTAGCGGGAGCCGAGCAGGCCCTTTTCCTCGGCGGTGACGGCGAGGAAGAGGACGCTGCGCTTGGGCCTTTCGGCCGGCGGCAGG
>JACCEC010851392.1_pt1 | contig 10489 bp, 10 predicted proteins | sample 7450121 | NCBI WGS metagenome assembly JACCEC01 (sample SAMN15323455, study PRJNA562643) | freshwater metagenome | isolation source: river surface water | place: USA:Blue River Watershed | collected 2017-08-18 | reverse complement strand
GCCGGTGGCTCCGATCGAGTTGCCGATAAAGACCGTGCCGTCTGCGAGCGCCAAAATGGCGGGCGGGAAGGTTCCCTGAAGAGACAAAAGCACTGGGTTCTCCGGAATAGTTCGGGTACGCCTCAGCACTCACCAGAGAGGGGATCTCTTTTTGGCTGCTTGTTAGAGGATTGGGCCTAGGATGGACTGTGGCGTACGGGTTGATGCGGGAAAGCCTCTCATTATAGCTGAGGACCGCTCGAAAACCCTGACAAAAATGCCCCCAGCTGTACCCAAGCGAGTTATTCAGGGCATCGCGGTCGCACTCGCGTGCAGACAAATGGCAGCGGCCGTGGCCACGTTCAAGGACTCTTCTCCACCGGGCTGGGCAATGCGAACTTTTTGCGAAGCCAGGGCCATCAACGCGCCACTGACGCCCTGCCCTTCGTGGCCAAACACCCAGGCACAGTTGGACTTCAGGGTGCCACGCTGCAACAATTCGTGCAAAAAAGGTCCCTCGTGCGAGCTGGTGGTCAGCACTGGCAACTGCAAAGCGGCCACATCGTCGACGCTGACCGATTCCACCAAGTGCAAGCCAAAATGCGCGCCCATGCACGCGCGGAGGACTTTGGGTGACCACAGCGCCGCAGAGCCCTTGATGGCCAGAACCTGGCGGTAACCAAAAGCAGAGGCACAGCGCAAGATCGCCCCGACATTGCCCGCGTCTTGCAAACGGTCCAACACGACGGTAGATGCACGTGGCAACACCTGATCAACAGCTTGCCAGGCCACCACAAAACCCATGCGGGCAGGCGACTCCAAACCGCTCAAAGTGGCAAACAAGGCATCGGGCAAGACAAAGACTTTGTCACTGAGCCCAGCCCAACTGGGGCCCTGCTCCACCCAAAAAGATTCGGTCAATACCACCTGCAAGGGCCGAACCCCGCGCTCCACCGCCGCGCGGCACAGGTGATCACCCTCCAGCCAGTACTGCCCGACTTTGCGGTAAGCGGTGCTGTCTTGCGCCAAACGTCGCCACGCTTTGAGTTGGGGGTTATCCCGAGAAGTGATCAGATTCATTTCTTACTCCGGGCCACTGGCGCAAAGCTCATGCGGTGGCATGGCGCCGGGCCATGGGCTTGCAAGGCCGCCAGATGCTGCGCTGTGCCGTAACCCTTGTGCTGATCAAAACCGTACACCGGGTATTGAAGGTGTAACTCGTCACACAAACGGTCTCGATGCACCTTGGCCAATATGGAGGCCGCCGAAATGGCCGGGACCAGCGCATCGCCCTTCACAATGGCTTCGGCCCTCACACCCAAAGTGGGCAGGCGGTTGCCGTCCACCAGCACCAGCTTGGGTGGCAGACGCAAAGCCTCGACGGCCCTTCGCATGGCCAGCATGGTGGCCTGCAGGATATTGAGCTCATCGATCTCCTGCACCTTCGCCTCGGCGATGGCGAAGCACAAGGCCCTTGCCCGGATTTCATCAAACAGCGCCTCGCGGCGCTTGGCAGTGAGTTTTTTGGAGTCATTCAAGCCGCGAATGGGGTTCAAATCGTCCAGGATCACAGCAGCGGCCACGACCGGACCCGCCAAAGGCCCGCGACCAGCCTCGTCCACCCCGGCCGTCAGGCCTTCTGAATCCCAATTCAAGGTTTTTTGCTCAAGCAGCAAGGACTTTTTCGAGGGCATGGGTGCTCAGTTGTGCGGTGTCGCGTTGCAAGCTCAGGTGCAACTGCTCAAAACGGGCTTGCAATGCGTCTACACGGTCAGGACGGGTCAACCACGCCAAGGTGGCTTGGGCCAATGCCTCGGGCGTGCAATCTTCCTGCAGGAATTCGGGCACCGCAAAGTCTTGGCACAAAATGTTGGGCAAACCTACCCATGGCTGCAGCTTCTGGCGCTTCATGATTTGCCAGCTCAACCAATTCATATGGTAGGCAATCACCATGGGCCGCTTGAACAAAGCCGCTTCCAGCGTGGCCGTGCCGCTCGCGATCAAAGTGACATCGCAGGCGGCCAACACCGCGTGCGATTGGCCCGCCACGATCTGCAAACCAGGCAGGCCTCCCAGGTCACGAACCATCGTCTCAATCGCACGCATCAAACCAGGCACAGCAGGCAAGACAAATTGCAGGTGCGGTTGGCGCTGCTGCATGCGTTGCGCCGCACGGATGAAGCGCGGCGTCATGTGCTCGATTTCCGAGCGCCTGCTGCCAGGCAGCAAGGCCACCACAGGCCGATCTTGATCCAGACCCAGCTGCGCTCTGGCCGCATGGCGATCGGGGTGCATGGCGATGGTGGACGCCAGTGGATGACCGACATAAGTCGCATCAATGCCCGCGCGTTCCAGCAACTCGGGCTCAAAGGGAAAGAGGCACAGCATGTGGTCGACGCTGCGTCGGATTTTTTCAATGCGCTCAGGACGCCAGGCCCAGATCGAAGGGCACACAAAATGCACTGTTGGAATGCCCGCCGATTTGAGTTGAGCCTCAAGAGCCAGGTTGAAGTCGGGCGCATCGACCCCGATGAACACCTCCGGTGGTGCAGCCAGCAGTCGCTCCTGGAGCTGCGCACGAATGGCCACAATGCCACGGTAGTGGCGCAGCACCTCCACATAGCCCCTGACCGCCAGCCGTTCATGCGGCCACCAGGCGTCAAAACCCAGGGCGGACATGCGAGGCCCGCCGATGCCATGGCCCTGCGCTTGTGGCCAACGTTCGCGCAAACCTTGTATCAACAAGCTGGCCAACAAGTCCCCTGAAACCTCCCCGGCCACCATGGCAAAGGACAAAGCCCCCGCAGGGGCTGTTTGCAATGGGCTCAAGTCCGGTTCGCTCAACGAACAATCCCGCGCTGGGGTGAGCAAGCCGACAAAAAGTCCAGCATCATTTGCACATCCGGGCTTGCTTCAGGTGTTTTCTCGACCAGCGCACCGATACGGGCCATGGCCTCACTCAATGGCAGACCGTCGCGGTAGAGTGCCTTGTGCATGGCTTTCACGGCTGCAATGCGATCGGCCGAAAAACCGCGACGACGCAAGCCTTCAAAGTTCATCGAGCGGGCGTTGGCCGGTTGGCCCTGGGCCATCACAAAGGGGGGCAAATCGGCAAACAACAAAGAGTTCATCGCGGTAAAACTGTGCGCGCCGATGCGGCAAAACTGGTGCACCACCGTGAAGCCGCCCAGAATGACCCAGTCATCGACCACCACATGACCCGCAAGCTGGGTGTTGTTGGCGAAAATCGTGTGGTTACCCACCTGGCAATCGTGCGCCAGATGCACATAGGCCATGATCCAATTGTCGTTGCCCACCGAGGTCACTGCACGGTCACCCGGCGAGCCGATGTTGAAAGTGCAAAACTCGCGGATGGTATTGCGATCACCGATGCGCAACTCACAGGGCTCGTTGTTGTATTTCTTGTCCTGAGGAATCGCACCCAAAGAATTGAACTGGAAAATGCGGTTGTCCCGTCCAATGGTGGTGTGGCCCTCGATCACACAGTGGCTGGCGACAGTGGTCCCGGCATCAATGCGCACATTCGGACCGATCAGGCTGTAAGGGCCGACAGAAACCGAGCTGTCGAGCTCGGCCCCGGGACTGATGATGGCCGTGGGGTGAATCAAACTCATGGTTTTCAAGCCTGCGGTATTTTTCGCATGGTGCACATCAGCTCGGCTTCGGTCGCGATGTCATCGCCTACTTTGGCGCGCGCCTTGAACTTGAAGATGCCCGCCTTCATGCGGTCAAGCTCCACCTCCAGAATCAACTGATCACCCGGCTCCACTGGGCGCTTGAAACGCGCGCCGTCGATGCCCGCAAAGTAGTAAACGGTTTGGTCATCGGGCGTCTCGCCCAAAGTATCAAAGGCCAGCAAAGCGGCGGCCTGAGCCAGCGCTTCGAGCATCAACACCCCAGGCATCACAGGCCGATGCGGGAAGTGACCCAAAAAATAGGGCTCATTGATGGACACGTTTTTCAGGGCTTTGATGCGCGCACCCTTTTCAAGTTCCAGCACACGGTCGACCAACAAAATGGGATAGCGGTGCGGCAGTTGTTTGAGAATTTTGTGGATGTCCATCATGGTCATGAGTCCTTGTGATTCGAAATGCAGCTCTCCAGTGCCTTGATGCGCTCACGCAAACGAGACAGTTGTTTGAGGCTGGCGGCGTTTTTTTCCCAATTGGCAGTGCTGTCCAAGGGGAACATGCCTGTGTATTGACCGGGTTGAGCAATGGATCGGGTCACCACAGATGCCGCCGAAATGTGCACATGATCGGCCACGGTCAAATGCCCCAACACCACAGCACCCCCGCCCACTGTGCAATGCGCGCCAATGCGGGCACTGCCAGCCACCCCCACACAACCCGCCATGGCCGTGTGGGCACCGATGTGCACGTTGTGACCAATCTGAATCAGGTTATCGAGCTTGACACCATTGCCGATGACAGTGTCTTCCAGGGCCCCCCTGTCAATACAGGTATTGGCACCGATTTCCACATCATCGCCAATGCGCACCGCACCCAACTGCTCAATTTTTTCCCACTGGCCCTGGTGCAAGGCAAAACCAAAACCGTCAGCCCCCACCACAACACCCGAATGCAAAATACAACGCGCCCCCACGGAACACCCTTCGGAGAGGGTGACACGTGACTTGAGGACGGTGCCCGCCCCAATGCTTGCGCCCCGCTCGACCACACACAAGGGACCGATCACCGCGTCTTCAGCGACATGGGCTTGAGGATCGATGACCGCAGAAGGATGAATCCGAAAGGGTCGTTGTGTCTGCTGTGCTTGTTTCCACAAGCGGGTCAAACGAGCGAAATAAAGGTAGGGGTCCTCGGTGATGATCAGGGCACACCCCTGAGGGGCTGACTGTTCAAAAGCCGGTGAGACGACGACGCATGCGGCACCGCTGGTAGAGAGTTGACTTTGGTACTTGGGGTGACTGAGAAAACTGATCTGCTCTGGGCCAGCAGACTGCAAGGGCGCCAAACCTGTGATGGTCATGTCGGGCGATCCCAAAAGCCGCCCCCCCAACTGCTCAACAATGGCCGAAAGAGTCAAACCCACGACAGATGGCCAGGAGATGCGCGTTACCGGCCAACAGAGGCATTGAGCGCCTTGATGACTTTGTCGGTGATGTCGTGTTTCGGGTGGATGTAGACAGCTTCTTGAAAGATCACATCGTATTTTTCAGATTCCGCCACTTGTTTGACCGCACGGTTGGCACGCTCCACCACGATTTGCTGCTCTTCGTTTTTGCGCGCATTCAAGTCTTCCTGGAATTCACGACGCTTACGCTGGAACTCGCGGTCTTGGTCAATCAATTGCTTTTGTCGCGCTGTGCGCTGGGACTCCGCCAATGTCGGTGCTTCACGCTCAAAACGTTCAGAAGCCAGTTTCAGGGCATTGCCATTTTCAACAAGCTCTTTTTCACGGCGAGAAAATTCCTGTTCCAGTTTGGCTTGCGCTTGCTTGGCGGTGGCCGCCTCACGGAAGATCCGCTCGGTGTTGACAAAACCCAATTTGATTTCTTGGGCCTGCACCTGCAGTGTGAACAAGGATGCAGCCAAGAAGCTGCCCAAAACGGTGATTCGTTGAAACGTGTTCATTAGAAAGAAGTTCCAATTTGGAATTGAAGTCGCTGGATTCTATCGCCAGTCTGTTTCACGATGGGCGTGGCATAGGAGAATCGCAAAGGCCCCATGGGAGAGATCCAACTCAGGCCCACGCCGGCGGAGACCCGCAGTTGATCCAGTGACACCGGCTCATTCGCCCCAAAGGCCCGGCCCGCATCGGTGAAACCGAACAAACGCAGGGTTTTGTCATTGCCCGCACCCGGGAAAGGGGTGATGAACTCTGCATTGAAAACCAACTTTTTCGGTCCACCGAGATAGATCAATTGGGGATTGGTGGCGTTGAAGGGCTCTGAAGGTCCCAAGGTAGTACGCTCAAATCCTCGCACGCTCCCCAGGCCACCCACATAGAAATTCTTGAAGAGCGGAAATTCCTGGCCATTGAGTCCCTGGCCCCAACCCACGTCCGCATTGAATGCGAAAGTGTATTTTTTGGTCAAAGGGATGTACTGCTGGAACTGGTAACTGGCTCTGGCGTAATGGGAGTCGCCGGCCAAACTGACATCCGAATTGAACCTTTGCAAGGCACCACGGGTCGGCACCAAAGCGCTGTCCCGACGATCTCTGGCCCATCCCAAAGTCAACGGCAAAGCCGTTCTTTTCTCACGATAGGGCAACCAGGCGTCAGGCATCTGAATGCCCGTTCCCTCTTTGACTTCGGTTTGCTCGGCGTTGACCCCTACAAACACAGTATCGGTCTCGGTGACCGGCACCCCAAAGCGCACACCGAAACCCGTGTTGATCAATCGGTATGAATTGATGTTTCCCAAAAATGGTCGTGATGTCCGCTGGAAAACGTCCAATGTCCTGGATATGCCATTTTGGGTGTAGTAAGGGTTGGTCGTGCTGAGCACCAGGTTTTGGTTGAAGCGACTGGTGTTCACTTCCACGGCCAGAAAATTTCCGGAGCCAAAGGCATTGTCCTGGCGAATACCAAAATTCAGAGCCACTTTCTCAACCGACGAAAAACCAGCCCCCAAGGAAATGCTCCCAGTGGGCTTTTCGGTGACCGTGAACAGCAAATCGACTTGGTCCGGTGCACCGGGAACTTCCAAGGTTTCAACGTTCACACTTAAAAAATAACCCAAACGGTCGACCCTGTCACGAGAGAGTCGAATTTTGTCCCCGTCATACCAGGCGGACTCCAGTTGGCGGAATTCGCGCCGGATGACTTCATCACGCGTCCGGTCGTTACCCGCCACCTGGATGCGACGGACATAGGCCCGTCGGGATGGTTCGGCTTGCAAAACCAATTGAACACGGTTGTTTTGGCGGTCAATGACCGGTTTGGCCTCAACCCGGGCAAAAGCAAAGCCGAACTTTCCGAAATACTCTGTGAAAGCCTTGGTGGTTTCAGCCACCGTTTCGGCGTTGTAGGGCTTGCCGACGGCGATCTTGATCAATGACTTGAACTCGTCGTCTCGATCCAGGTAATTGCCTTCAAGGCTCACGCCCGAGGTCACAAAGCGCTCGCCTTCGGTGATGTTGATGGTGATCGACATCTCTTGTTTGTTGGGCGCCATGGCCACCTGGGTGGAGTCGATTCGAAACTCCAAAAAACCACGCGACAGGTAATACGAACGCAGGGCTTCCAGGTCAGCATTGAGTTTGGTGCGGGAGTAGCGGTCCGACTTGGTGTACCAACTCATCCAGCCACCGGTGTCCAAATTGAACTGATCACGCAAGGTTTGGTCCGAAAACGACTGGTTCCCCACAATGTCGATCAGGCTGATTTTCGCGGGTCCACCTTCTGTGATGGTGAATGTCAAATTGACACGGTTACGGTCCACTGGGGTGGTGGTCGAGACCACTTCTGCACCATACAAACTGCGGCTGATGTATTGACGTTTGAGTTCTTGCTCAGCTTTGTCAGCGAGCGCCTTGTCATAGGGTCTCCCCTCTGACAAACCGATGTCGCGCAAGGCCTTGGTCAATACATCTTTGTCAAACTCCTTGAGTCCTACGAACTCGACCAACGCCACAGAGGGCCTTTCTTCCACCCCCACAACCAACACAGCGCCCTGCGTTTCCAAACGCACGTCCTTGAAGAGGCCCAGCGCAAAAAGGGCGCGAATGGCGCTGGTGCCCAAATCAGCGGTGTAACGGTCACCCACTCTCACGGGCAAAGAGGCAAAAACGGTGCCGGGCTCGATCCGCTGCAAGCCTTCAACGCGGATGTCACGCACGGTGAAAGACTCAACCGCCAGGGCGGGCATGCTCAACATCACACAGGCAAGCGCAGGCCATCCGAAAGACAAGGTGGGGAGTCGGTTATCAATAAAAATCATGTTGCGATCGTTTCAAGACCAAGGTGATCCGAGATGAAAAATCAGTCATTGCCTACCTTGTGGGAACTGTCTACAAGGTCAATTGGCACACCTTGAGTCAAAGGCAGGCCCACGTTGATCACGTCCAGAAAAACTAAAAACCCGTGAAGATAATACATCAGGCAAGCTCAGTTTCTGGATGGGTGCTCAGGCCTTCACCCATGCAGTCTCAGAATGCTTTGACGGGCCTCTGCGCGGCTGCTCGCGTCCAAAGCCAGCAGGTCATCCAGACAAACAGGCTGAGCAAAGCTCAACCGATCCAGCGTGGACCGGTTCACGTCGTGTATCTGATCAAAACGAATGCGACGGGTCAGAAAAGCATCCACCGCCACCTCATTGGCAGCATTCAAAACGGCGCAACTGCCGGGCATACCGCGCAAGGTCTCCCAAGCCAACCGAATTCCGGGATAACGCTGCAAATGACCTGGCTCGTCCATGGCTTCAAATGTCATGGCCGACAAGGCGTGAAAGTCGAGCGCATCTGCCCCCGACTCCATCCGCTCAGGCCAACTCAGGCCGTAAGCGATGGGCACGCGCATATCGGGGGTGCCCAACTGCGCCACCACAGAATGGTCCCGGTATTGCACCATCGAATGGATCACGCTTTGTGGATGAATGACCACTTCGAGCTGATCGGGTGACATGCCAAACAAATAATGGGCCTCAATGACTTCCAGGGCCTTGTTCATCATGGTGGCCGAATCGACGGATATTTTGCGTCCCATGACCCAATTCGGGTGCGCACAGGCTTGCTCAGGCGTGACATCTTTCAGGGTCATGGGATCACGGCTGCGAAATGGTCCACCCGAAGCCGTCAGAATGATTTTTTGCACACGACGCTGCCAGGTGTTGGGGTCATCGGGCAAGGATTGAAAAATCGCTGAATGCTCGCTGTCAATGGGCAAGAGTGTGGCCCCACCCTCCCGCACAGCGGCCATGAACACCTCACCGCCCACCACCAAAGCCTCCTTGTTGGCCAGCAGCAAACGTTTGCCTGAACGGGCGGCCGCGATGCAAGGGGACAAACCGGCAGCGCCCACAATGGCTGCCATCACAGCATCCACCTCAGGTGCACTCGCCACCTCGTCCAGCGCTGAGGCTCCCCAACGCACTTGCACGGGCAAACCTTCGGCACGCACACGTTCAGCCAACACCCGTCCTGCGGCCTCTTGCGCCATGACTGCCACCTGAGGCCTGTAACGGGCACACTGTGCCAGCATCAATTCCACCTGGCTGGATGCCGTCAGGGCATGGAGCCGGAAACGATCGGGATGAAGACCCATCACATCCAGTGTGCTGGTTCCGATCGATCCGGTTGATCCCAAAATGGTGATGCATTGCGTCGGGTTCATGGGGTGTCCTCTTCAAATCCAGGCCACCAGCATCATGGCCCATGGCAAAGTTGGTAGCAACGCGTCGACACGGTCAAGCACGCCACCGTGGCCGGGCAACAAGCCCGAACTGTCTTTCATGCCCGCGCTGCGCTTGACCAAGGACTCAACCAAGTCACCGACCACGCTCATGACGGTCATGAACAAAACAGCAGGCAAAGCCACATACCAGGCTTGAGACCAGATCAGACTGAAAAAACTCAGCGAATGGCTTGACCGATGGCTGTCAAACGCGACCCAAGCCGCCGACACCAACAAGACACCCAAGGCACCACCAATGGCGCCCTCCCATGTTTTTCCCGGGCTGATCGAGGGTGCCAGTTTCACCCTGAACCAACGCCCGCCGAGTCCTCGTCCAAAAAAATAGGCGAACACATCAGCGGCCCAGACCAACACCAGCACCGACAACAGGAAATTCACACCGCGCTGATGCGCTTGGGCCAAAGCCAGCCAGGCCAATACCAAGAACAGCAAGCCCGCCAGCCAACGCAAGGATTTTGGCCATAAACCCCAACCGGCGACGCCGCGTTGCAACATCCAGGCACTCAACAAGACCCACATTGCGCCAGCCAAAAGCCATACCTGTGGGGGCGTTTGCACTGCCCAACCCGCTTGCACCAAAAGCAAACAAGTCACCACGCAACTGCCCGCTCCGAACCATGACATCACAGCGTCATAGCCATTGAGTCGCCCCCATTCCCAAGCGCCGGCACCAATCAACACCAAGGTCAGCACCATCAAGGGCCAAGGGTTGACTGCAAACAAGGCAGGCAACAACATCGCCAGCAAAACGACTGCGGTGATGACTCTTTGCTTGAGCATTCAGACTCCAAAAAAAAGGCCGCCAAGTGGGCGGCCATTCAGACCGTGGGGAATGCCACGGCGCTGCCAGGTCTTAAACCGCCATGATTTCTTGTTCTTTGGCAGTCACCAGCTGGTCGATTTCCAGCATGCGCTTGTCGGTTGATTTTTGCACATCGGTTTCGGCGCGCTTTTGGTCGTCTTCCGAGGCCAGCTTATCCTTGACCAGTTTTTTAACCGATTCATTGGCATCACGGCGCAGATTGCGCACGGCAATCTTGGCGTTCTCACCTTCGGTGCGCGCCAATTTGGTCATTTCCTTGCGGCGCTCTTCGCTCATGGGCGGCAT
>JACCEC011251876.1_pt1 | contig 10492 bp, 10 predicted proteins | sample 7450121 | NCBI WGS metagenome assembly JACCEC01 (sample SAMN15323455, study PRJNA562643) | freshwater metagenome | isolation source: river surface water | place: USA:Blue River Watershed | collected 2017-08-18 | reverse complement strand
TGGCGTCTCATGGGTGACAATAAGGATATTCTTACCTTCATATTTCTTCTCAACCTCATAGAGGAATTCACCCATGCGCTTCTTGATGTCAGCATAGTTCTCTCCTCCTTCGGGTCGAATATCGAATCTCTGATCACTCGGGAAATGTGCAATAAATTCAGCAACCGGTTTCCCGTTCCATACACCACTTCCCAATTCACGGAGTCGATCATCTGTCTTCATTATTTCATCAGACCATCCGAGCTTCGTCTTCACTATCGCAGCAGTCTCCTGAGTACGGACGAATGGTGACATAAATACGAGATCGAATTTCTGACCCTTCAACTTATCTGCCGCCTCTTCTGCCTGCTTCCTCCCCTTTTCGGTCAGATGATGCGGCGCATCTGGGTCCGCGCTCAATATACCGAGCACATTATTCTCAGCTTCCCTATGCCTCATGACATAATACGTATTCTTGGCTCGTGAATATTTCTTGAGTTCCTCTATCGAACCAATGACATGATATTTTTCCTGCGTCTCACTTTTGACTTCTCTCCATACTGGTATCGGAGCACCCCAGAATCGTGAGCGTGAAATCGCCCAGTCACGCGCACCCTCGAGCCAGTTGCCAAATCGTGCGGAACCAACTTCCTCTGGAACCCAAGTTATCTTTTTATTCTCAGCGACGAGCTTATCCTTGATGTCAGTCACCTTGACGAACCACGATGAGGTCGCGTAGTTGAGAAGTGGAGTCTCACAGCGCCAACAATGCGGATATGAGTGAACCAGTTTCTCCTTCTCGAAGAGATGTCCGTTGTGAGCGAGCCACTTGATGATCTCTATATCCGCTTTTTGATGAGCATTCTTGTCGTCATCGGTATCCTTGGGCTTCACACTACCAGAAAAATCTTTCACTTCAGGCTTGAATGTACCATCAAAAGCAACATGTTGGACGAATGGCAAGCTGTGCTTGAGCGACAGATCATAGTCATCCGCTCCGAATGCAGGTGCGATATGAACGATGCCCGTACCGTCCTCAGTTGTGACGAAATCTGCCCCGTAAATTTTCCAGCCGTTTTCCCCATTCTTGAGAGTAGAATCCTTTGAATAATAGTCGAAAAGGGGTTGATACGAGAGACCTATCAATTCAGATCCTTTGATCGTGCTAACAATCTCATGCTTCTTGTCTTTGAGGATGTTAAGGCGCGACTTCGCAAGTATGAAAACTTCATCGGAACCTTCGATTTTAACCTTCACATATTCGATCTCAGGATTCACCGCCAAAGCCACATTCCCTGGCAGAGTCCACGGCGTCGTCGTCCACGCGAGAATATTCGCATCTTTGAATGCACCACTCATAACCTTAAACTTCACATATACTGAAATATCCGTTATATCCTTATACCCCTGCGCTACTTCGAAGTTCGACAACGTCGTTCCACAGTGCGGACACAAATTCATGGACTTGAATCCTTCATAGATCAGACCCTTGTCATAGAGTTGCTTGAATATCCACCACACACTCTCAGTGTAGGTTGCATCCATCGTACGATAGTCATCTTCCATGTCCACCCACCTGCCGAGGCGCGGAACAATGCGACGCCATTCATCGGCATAACGCATCACACTCTCTTGAGCCTTTGCATTGAATTTGCCAAGACCAAAATCAATAATGTCTTTCTTGCTCTTGAGGCCAAGCTCCTTCTCGATCAAATTCTCGACGGGCAAACCGTGACAATCCCATCCCCAGCGACGACGAACACGATACCCTTGCATCGTCTTGAAGCGCGGAATGACATCTTTGATCGTGCCCGCAAGTATATGACCGTAGTGAGGCAGTCCCGTAGCAAATGGAGGACCGTCATAGAAGGTATAGTCACCCTTGGGAGCTTCTTTTGAGAGGGACGCCTCGAAGACACCTTTCTCCTTCCAGAAGGCTCCTATGCGCTCTTCGCGCTCTGCGTGAGGTGATTTCTTGGGTATTTCCGGTGCTTCCATGACAGAATCTTTTATGCAATTGAAATTACCGGAATATCGATGGGCTCTTTTTTACCTCGCATCAGATCATGTTGACCAATTGAGAGCGCAGCATCAAGTATTTCGAGGCCAATAATCTCACCTTTTGACCCGAAGTCAACGATCAAGTTGTGCGCAACCTCAACCGTCTTGGATACTTTCTTATTCTCTGTGCCGCGATCCAAGTATATATATGCCGCGTCGGCCACTTTGTCATATGTCATTTTCATAGCTGGATGTGTGTTTATAGGTAGTAAACGCTGATAATTATGCGCACTCTCTTGTTTATACGGTATATCACTCTGAGAGTTCCTTCGTCAAACCGCTTGATACTGACTATTTTACCATCTTTGGACAGTTCGGTGAAATCGGGACTACGTATAGTTTCCTTCATTCTTTCAATAGAAAAATTTCTCGTATGAAGACGATATTGTGCATGGTGAGTAAAATGTAATTCCATCCACTCATCGTATCTGAGTGAAACGAAGAATTCGTGATGAAACTATAGAGAAATAGTGATGATATGCGATGACAATACTCGCCTACCCAGTAGGTGAGCCCTACGGCGAATCTGCTGATTCGTCTGCTGAATCACATCCTCTTCGGCACCTTGATACCGAGCAACCACAACCCATCCGTCATCGTCTCCACAAACTTTTTCGTCAATGCAATACGATACGGAGAAAGAGGATCATTATCATCAACGATCTGATTGACCGCATAGTAGCCATTGAATGCACCTGCGAGCGACATGAGATACTGCGCGATGTGCTGTGGCGCATATTCTACTCGTGCCCTTTCTTTGATATCAGCATAGCGACTAAGCAATTTTTCCAACATCGTCACCTTCTCAGGAAGTACCTGCGCTTTTCCACTGACAACTGACAACTTACCACTGACAACTTTCCCCAACACCGCATTCGCCCTCACTGTTGCATACTGAAGATACGGACCCGAGTCCCCCTCGAATGAGATAGATGAGGCTGAATCGAAGATAACATCACCACCCGTAGCTTGGCGCAAGATTGTATATTTGATGGCACCGATAGCAACCGCATCCGCGATCTCTTCTTTTTCCCCAGCAGACAACTCCCTTTCAGCGAGCCTCTCGGCAACCATAGATCTGATATCAGCGATCAATTCCTCTGCCGAAATAATATTCCCTTTGCGCGAAGACATCTTGCCCGCAGCGAAGCGCATGATGCCATGAGAAATATGCCTGGTCTTGGCGAAAATATTCTGGTCAATAAGCGAGAATGCCTTGAGTAACACCTTGAAATAATCGTTCTGCTCATTCGCAGTGATGATGACCGATTCAGAAAGATTCGGGTACTTCCTGAATTTCTCGATATTGAGCCCAATTTCCTTGGCCTCGTATGTAGGCAAACCTTGTGAGGTAATGAATACGCGCGTATGTAAACCATGATCTTCACCTTTGAAAACGACTGCACCTTCACTTTCTGCGAACACGCCCTTCTTCAAGAATTCTCGCACCACTTTCACACCATCATCAGCAACTTCACTCTCGAAGAAGAACTGCTTGAAATCTGTACCGAGGCGCTTGTATATCGTATCGAAATACTCGAGACTCCACTTCCTGCCCTGTTCGTAGATCTCGTTGATCGCTGGATCCGATTTCTCAAATACTTTCTTATTGATCACAGCAATTTCTTTTTGCACAGCTACATCATCATCAAATTGCGACCCCTGCACATACATCTCCCCCAACCACCTAACAGCATCAGTTACACTCGCAAACTTTGAACTTTGAACTTTGAACTTTGAACTTTTCTCTATCGCCCAAATCGTCTTTGCTACATGCAAACCAACATCTCCCTGATAGCAGGCGCGCACGACTTCTGCTCCACCACTCTCTATGAGTCGTGAGATCGACTCGCCAATAGCATTCGACATGAGATGACCAATATGGAATACCTTGAATGGGTTCGGATCCGTATATTCGACCATCACTTTCTTACCAGAGCTGTTTGAGCTGTCTTGATCGCCACCTTTCACAATCATCTCAGCAAATACACTGTCCTTCACCTTGAAGTTAATGAATCCCGGACCTGCGACACTGATAGACGCGACAAATTTCAACGCACCATCAAGTTCGCCACGAAGCTCATTAACAATCTGTTCCGCAAGCACCTTCGGAGCTAGCTTGAGCTGTTTGGCATACACCATTGCCACGTTGCAGGAAAAATCTCCGTGTTCAGCGTTGTCTGGATAGTCAATTTTGAATTGGGCATGGGTTATCCCCAAGTTATCCAGAGCTTTTTCCACACTTGTAGCGATTTCCTGCTTCATGGCGACTATTGTACCAAAATCTGGCGAAACTGCGAGGTTTTGTGGAATCTATAGGTAAAATCTTGACAAATCCTAGGAATTGGTTATAGTGGAATTGGCATAACGGAGCTTTAGCAGGTTACGCTTCGTCGTATCCGCACCCCTTCCAAAGGTGCCTGTACGGAAAGAAGGTCTCCGACAGAAGGTCTTCTAAATGTAATCAAGTTGCAATTCGGTTCCTCCGAGACATTATCTGGCACCGTGCCGGCCATGCCGATAGAAAGGCAATCTGTGGTGTCCTGCAGCTTGAGTAAACCTCTACCCTCCCGTGTGAGAGTGCTCGTATGAGTGCAACGCAGGAGGGTACCGATTTCCCGCGCGATTCGCCTTATGGTGAATCGCGCTTTTTCTTTGTCTTCTCTACCGTATTTTTCTCAAAATAGAATCTATCTTCTTCGCAATCACCTTGAAATCCTTTTCTTTCTTGCCGCGCGTAGTCTCCGCTGCAGATCCGAGACGAATTCCCGAAGGATTCATTGGTGGCTGAGTATCGAACGGAATCGCATTCTTGTTCACAATGATACCAGCCTTTTCGAGCGCATCACTTGCAGCGGACCCCGAGACAGCACCTGCCCCCTTCTCATTTTTTGCCCCACCCATCCAGGTATCGATAAGCACGAGGTGAGAATCGGTTCCTCCAGATATGATTTTCCACCCATAGTTTTTAAGCTCAGTGGCAAGCACTGACGCATTCTTCTTCACCTGTTGTGCATACTTCTTGAATGCTGGGCTCGCAGCTTCTTTGAGAGCAACTGCGACAGCGGCGATTTGGTTGACATGAGGCCCGCCCTGAAGTCCTGGGAACACTGCCTTATCTATCTTTTTATCCAGTTCAAGCGGTTTACCATCAGTCCCCTTCACGTCTTTTCTTACAAAAATAAGTGCTGACCTTGGGCCACGAAGTGTCTTGTGTGTCGTTGTTGTGACAATATCTGCATATTCAAAAGGTGTTGGGTATGCACCACCTGCGACGAGGCCAGCAATATGTGACATATCTACCATGAGGAGCGCCCCCGCTGCATCTGCAACTTCACGCATCCTTTTCCAGTCGATAGTTCGAGGATATGCGGTATATCCAGAGACGATGATGGCCGGCTTCTCCTTTACTGCGATATCCTTCAAAGCCGTGTAATTCAACACTTCAGTATCTTTATCGACTCCATAGGGCACCTGCGTCCAGAATTTTCCTGTCGCAGAGACCTTGTGACCGTGAGTGAGGTGGCCTCCCTGGTCGAGAGACATACCCATAATTTTCTGTTTGATGATTTTTCCATCCTCACCAGTAACGGGCGGAATGACTGCCGTATACACCGCAAGGTTCGCTGGCGATCCTGAGAGCGCCTGCACATTCACGTGCCATACGTTCGGATCAAGACGGAACGCCTTCAATGCACGCTCAATGCAGAGAGACTCAATCTTGTCGACGACCTCATTCCCGCCGTAATAGCGCTTGCCTGGATACCCTTCTGCGTACTTATTGGTCAATTCCGAACCAAGAGCCTTGAGCACTTCTTTTGAAACATAGTTCTCTGAAGCTATGAGATTGATAACCTTCCTCTGCCTCTTCTGCTCGCTTGAAATGAGTTTTTGTATCTGTGAGTCTTTCATGGGGGTGATTGTAGCATATCGCAGGCAATTGAAAATAAGTAAACCTGAAGTATAAAAAAGGGCTCGTCGATTACAGATTCGACGAGCCCTCAGCCTGAGCGTAACTACACAACGAACAGTGGTACCGCAGAGAAATTGAACCGGATGTGGCTTCCAACGCGCCAGCGAAAACTCGACGAGAAATATTAATCCTTTGCCGCCGGGCCTCTTGTATGACACAAGGTGAGAATTCCGGTTTTCTGTTGTGTTCGAGGGTGCCAGTCATCAAAATCATGAGAACCACCTGAATCATCATTAGATTCGATTGTTGGTGTGCGCTATGCCCATAAAGCGGGCCAAATCTCAGGAAACGACGACTTGCATACATCTCGGGATCCTTGCAAGGACCTCTGAACGGTAAGGTTACGTCTATAGTACATTTTTGTCAATACCCATTTCCTTACCCCACCCTCTCCGTAATCTTCGCAATAAAATCCTTCTTCACTTCTTCGAGCGGCCTGTTGGCATCGATGACGATATGAGGAACCCTCTGCAGAAACCTCTTGTACCCCTCTCTGACTGACTGGTGGAATGCAATCTCGCGATCATCGAAGTGGTCATACTGCTTCCCCTGCAAAAGAGACTGGTTGCGACTATGTGCGCGGCGAACTCCCTCGTGCGGATCAACATCGACGAACACATAGAGATCAGGTACCACTGCAAGACGCTTGCGTAACGCCCAAAATATCTCCTCAAGACCACCCTTCGACTGCGCCCAGACATTGTAGGCATAAGAAGATCCATCGAATCTATCTGCGATAACAGGCTTGCCAGAATCCAGCGCAGGCTTGATCATATTCTTCACATTATCGAATCGTGCCGCGAACATGAGACACAGCGTCGTTTCTCCTGGAGCATCTTTCGCCAGTGGATTCTTGAGCGTCGTCTCGCGAATAGCCTCAGCATAGGGTGAACCACCAGGTTCACGCGTCGTCACAATAGAGTCGCCTAGAGCATCCTTGAGCGCTATAAGAAGCGACGATTTGCCAGAGCCTTCACCTCCTTCTATGACGATAAATGGGGCTTTTTTCTTGGTAAGCATAAATGGTGAAATCATGAGAATGTGTTATTTACCCGTACTGCCGAACTGCCCATGACCACGCGAGCTCTGTTCAAGCTCTTCAACCTCGACCAACTCTGCGCGAACAATGGGTACAATCACCAGCTGAGCGACTTTGTGACCAGCTTCAACTGTGTACGGTTCGCTACCAAGATTTACCAAAAGCACATTGTACTCACCACGAAATCCTGCATCGAAAACCCCGCCGATAGCATGAAGCCCATTCTTGGAGATGCCGCTCTTGTCCTTTACGATCGCCGCATACCCCTCCGGGAATTCCAGCGCAAAACCTACATAGAAAAACTGCCGTTCACCTGGCTTCACCGTCTTGGTCTCGAGTGCGTACATATCGAGACCTACATCGCCCGGATGAGCGTATGATGGAAGTTTCGCATTCGGGTGGAGTTTTTTGATCTTGATCTTCATGGTGTTTCTATATACATCCAGTCTATGCTTTCTTAGTTGCCTCCGCCACAACATGTGCCCGCTTCTCGAATAACTCAAACGCACCTTCAACAAGATACACATCCCTGATACCTGCAGCAATCATGCTATCCCAGCACGGCTTGCAGCACCACCAGTGACCATAGAGATACAGATCAGCACCTGAAATATCTTTTACATTTTTGAGAGCATTCCGCACTGCCCCCCACTCAGCATGATGTTGATGCTTTGCACACCCAGGACATACCCAATATTTCTGACCAGAAGGAATCTTGAGCAACTTACGCAAACAAAGTTTGGTGCGATGAAATTCTTGGAGTGTTTTATTCTTGAGAGCGGCCTGATTGCCCGCTTTCCCCACCACCTTTGAATCCAAGACGACTACGGCGCCGGTCGAATAGTTCTTCTCGGTAGACTCTTGTTCACGCACACGCTTCGCTTCAGCCATGAATGGGTTCGTTACTGGGACATGTTTGATGGTCCTCCCTTCAGGAAGGTATGGATATTCTATCTTCATATTTGAATAGTAATTCGAGTAATCCGCAAGTCTATCTAGCGATGCGTTGATTATATATAATTAAAAGGCTATGACCAAATTTGACGAGATATATCAGGGCATGCTGAAGAAAATAATGACTGAGGGTGAAGACGAGCTCAACAAGAGCAAGCAAGCTGGCAGCGAACGTGCGACATACTACACACGAGCTATTCCAGGCATGCACTTTTCCATAGACATCGAGAAGGACGGCTTCCCCCTTTTGACTTTGCGAAAGATTCCCATCAAAGTGTTTGTCGCTGAACAAGTCTGGTTCATCATGGGTTCACGAAAGCCCGAGGATTTCCTCCGAGAATACACCAAGATCTGGGATGCGTTCACCAATCCGGGCGACGTCGTCACTGTGGCATATGGATATCGCTGGAGGAAGCATTTCGGAAGAGATCAGTTACAGCTTCTCATCGATTTGCTCCGAGCTGAACCTGGATCAAGACACGGTGTTGTCGTTACCTGGGACCCCGCGCAAGATGGTCTTTCTCTGCAAAAGAAGAAGAATGTCCCCTGTCCATATACCTTCACCGTGAATGTCATCGGCGGACGAGTCCACCTACACAACATTGTTCGTTCAAATGACATGATTCTAGGGGCGCCACACGACATAGCTGGTTTTGCCCTCCTTCAGTGCATCATCGCTCAAGAGCTTGGGCTTAAGCCTGGAATATATAGCCACTCTATCTCGAACGCGCATATCTATGACTCTCACTTCGCCGCAGCAGAAGAGATTATCAAGAGAACGAGCGATCACAAAAAAATAGTTCTAGAATTACCTGAAAAAACATATAAGTGTATCGAGAAGAGAGTTCCTGGTGTCGTCGAAAAAATAATTGAAAATCTCACTAGCCAATATCAGCCGCTCGAAGCTATTCCTGGCATAAAGATTGTCGCCTACTAATTCCCTGCAAAATATCCTATAATTTCTTCCATGTCCATCATAACCAAAACCGATATTCTCTCTCGTGTCGCCGACGGCTCTCTCGGATTTAAGCCGAACCTCGACCAGTTCCAGCTCCATGAGCACTCGGTAGACCTACGTCTCGGGTTCACCTTCATGATTCCCAAGATGTGGCACATGACACCGCGCGGCCGCGAATCTCTCGATATCACCCATTTTGATAAGCGCAACAATGAGTATTTCGACGTGGTCGAGCTTGAGCAGGGGCAGTATTTCGAACTTCTTCCGCAGGAATATATCCTCGTCTCGACTCTCGAATCCATCAAGATTCCAAATGACCTCATGGCCGTCCTCTACCCACGCTCATCCACCAACAGGAAGGGTCTGTCTCTCGACCTCACCGGTATCATCGACGCCGGCTATGAAGGTCAACTTGTCCTCCCCATCCGCAACAACACTCGCTCACAAGCTATCCGCCTCTATCCAGGTGAGCGTCTCTGCCAGGTCGTCTTCGAGGAGCTCAAGCACGAAGTCATTCCGCGTCCAAGCAAATATCATCAGAAGGATATTATTGAGGGTGTACTGCCAGAGAAGAAAGATGAGGTTGATCTCATTACGAGTGGAGATATCAAGGCGTTAAAGGATAAATTTAAGGTTGAATAGCTCACAAAAGGGACCTAGAGGGTCCCTTTTTCTCCCAACACCTCTACCACCATCTGTTCTATCTCTCCGAAATCCTCATATCTCGCAAACTTGAATTTCCTCCCCGTAATACCCTGCACGAGCCTCGTAACACTACTATTGACGTGGGCAACCGCGAGCACGGGAATATCATGCTTCTCGAGAGCTGTGCCGAGCTCATATCCAAGCCCTGTCGATGGATGATCACAGATTGCTAGCATACAGTCCGCCTGACCGACGCAGTTGTGTATGTCATGTGTGTAGATGACTTCTATTGGTGCAGATGAATCTCCGACGAAATCCAGCACCTCGAAATGGTCACGCAACGAATCCTTGAGATCGGCAATCTGTTTCAAGAAAGTGACTTTATTCTCTGGCGAAAGATTATTGATAGCACACCCCACATAGAGCTTCTTTTTCTTCATGGATGTATAATACCAATATGCACGTATTCATCATAGCCGCAGTCACCGCAGACGGATTCATCGCCAAGGACGAGAAGCACTCGGCCTTCTGGACGAGCAAAGATGACAAGAAGCGATTCGTCGAGCTCACCAAGCGCGCCGGCGTAGTCGTCATGGGATCCAATACCTATGCCACTCTGCCCCGCCCGCTCAAAGAGCGCGTCAATATCGTCTACTCGAAGTCCAAGACATTCGAGGGCGCCGAAACGACACACAAGAGTCCGATAGATCTTATCCAGGAATTGGAAAGCCGTGGCTTCAAAGAGGTTGCTATTTGCGGCGGATCTCAGATCTATACCATGTTCATGAAAGCAGGCGTCGTGAACAGGATATTCCTCACGGTCGAACCACTCATTTTCGGTAAAGGCATATCTCTTTTCAGTGAACCCCTCAATCACCCTCTT
>JACCEC011358852.1_pt1 | contig 10494 bp, 15 predicted proteins | sample 7450121 | NCBI WGS metagenome assembly JACCEC01 (sample SAMN15323455, study PRJNA562643) | freshwater metagenome | isolation source: river surface water | place: USA:Blue River Watershed | collected 2017-08-18 | reverse complement strand
TAATATTGTTGTGTAACGTAATGGGAAATCATTACTGTTAGGTAGAGGGAGTTGATACATTGCCATTATGGTGGCGCTCCTGTAAAAAAGCCTCTTACGCGCCCCGTTTCTTGTACCTTTTTGGCAGCTATACTATCGGGGGGTACAGAGGTTGGAGGTTTTGCCCCACCATCTTTTGTCTCTTTAGTATTATTAGCAGTATCCCCTGTTTGTTTTGGCTTATCTTTCTTACTACCACCTGTTGATTTAACAAACACTGTGGTAAGTTCAGAGGATACTCTACGGATCTTTTCAAAAGACAGTTCAAGTTTAAGAGACAACCCATCACCAGTTGCTTTGGGGAAGCCAAGCTCAGTGAGGATTAAATCAGTATAAGTATCACGAACAGTCAACAATGAAACAGGTGACTGGTTATCCCTAATAGACAACAACTCTTTGTAAGCATCATTCTCAGTCATTGAACCTTTCTCTGGGTTCATATTACCTGAGTAGTCTGAGATAATTGCAGAAACAGAGAACTTAGGATTCTCATTAATAATATGATCACTGATCTCAGCCCCATCTTCTACAGGAAAGCTTGTAACTTTCGTAGAGAACTTGGGGTCAAAGTTAGTGACAGCATCAAAGACAATAGAACCTTCTGAGTGGTAAAGCTTTGTCCTTGTTGGTTCGTACCCAGTGTCAGCATCAGCCTTAACTTCGTTGAACTCTTGTTCAGCCTGTTTACGTCTTGTATCTGCATCTGGTTTATTTTTATTAGTGGGATCGTGAGTAGGCTTACCTTCAAGAATCCTATCCCTCTCTGCTGTCTGTGAGATACCCATCAACCTTGAACCAATCGCCCCTGAGTTATCAAGGATAAGGTCAATCAAATTAAAAGCCATTATTACTTACCGCCTTGATAGTTTGCACTTACACCGAGAATAGACGAGGACATCATATCAGCGAAAGCTTGAGTAGCTACAGATTTAATAGCATCAGGAGTACCTTCGGCATTAATTACCAAACTAAAGGTTTGTGTAGTTGGTGTTTGCTGCCTAGGTAACAACATAGATGGATTAGAGGTTGAAAACTGTTGTGGCATTACTGCTGGATTCTTGCGGAACTGTGCAATTTGCTTAGCTGCCTCAGTCTTCTTATTCTCTTGATACCAGTCGTAGCCATGAACCTCTCTTGCTGAAATGACGGGTTCGTCTGACCCCATTAGGGACTTCAGTTTAGAGGATGTTGCAGACAAGTTGTGTGAGAATGTATCCAGTACATACCCTAGATATTGGAACACACTGTCGAAGTTACCTAACCACATTGTCCAGTCATCAGGAAGAAGTCTGTACTTATAGAAGGTATCCATGAGGTCTTCTTTCCACAACTTTATCTTGGCATCTGTTGCAGCCTTGTCATCAGTAAATGCTAACTCAACTAACAACGCACCACCAAGAGCCATGTTCTTGATTGTCTCTGCCCACAACACAGGAATCTTAGCAAGTGCTGAAACAAAACCGTTGTCACTCTCTATCCAACCAGACAGTATTGTAGACTTACCTTGTAAGGTTTCTATAAGATCGTAAATGAAAGCGGCAGCTATGACAGGCCAAGCTCTGAGAGCCATTCTCATCCCAGATTTAAGAAAGTTTACAATCCTCACCGAAAGGGGTGCTGGAGGCAGAACGGGAACCCTTGTAAACCATCCCCATAAACCACCAGCAATACCCCCGATTTTAAAAAGTTTATTAGTAATGTACAAAGCTATTAAAACTTCCTTGAGATCCCACAAAGCACCTATCAGATGTTTAGTGCGGTTAACCCACAAGTCTATATCTTCCTTATTCTCTTTTACCCAATCCCCCATTTCTTGAATACTATCTGCAAGCTTTTCAAGAGTTTGGGACATCACATCTAACATGCCAGATTTATTTATTTCCATTAGGAATCTAGCCCAAGAGTTTTTAAGTTTATTCAACTTTCTCTCTGGGGATTCTAACATCTTAGCAATCAAATCTTCACGACTTAAAGTCTTCATATGGTCGATAACTTTTACAAGTTCTTCCATTCCGACTTGGCCTTTTTCCATTGCCTTAAACAGTTTAGCCTCATCACCGCCAAATAAAGCATCGGCAAAAATAGACACCGCTCCGGGGAGGGCTTCGGAAAGTTGACCTCTACAATATCTTCAATGGGGGGCGTAAACCCCCACCAGTTCTCTTATGAACTTCTCTGTATCTCTACAGAAGTTGGGACTATATCTTTACCCGTTCTGGGTATCTCATTTTCCACTGTCATAAACTTACAGTGTACTCCATTTCTGGATAGTCTCTGAACCTCAATCTTATTTAAAAATATTTCTGACATTTTTTAACTCCTACTGTTTTCAGAGATAAGATTGTTGGCTGCGGATTATCTCTATTGTTGACGTTATTACTATACCCAGAACATTACCTCTGGTGCAGACAGTTTATCACTAAACTGTAGCAGTAGTCAACACCTATCAAGAACTCCCCGCAATTAAAAGATTTATTTTTCTACGTATTCCTACGCAGCGAGCCTAGAATCAAGCTCCTCACTATAAACCTGCCCTTTAGAAGCCATTTGTGCAAATGCACGTAGCCCCCTATTCTGAGCGTCAGTAGTAAGACCCAACATAGCTCCAATATTCTGAAAGCTTGAGAACAATTCTTGCGTCTTTTCGATACCTAGATTTTTACCTGTAGATGCAAGCAATTGCCGATATTGAACGCTGGTATCCATTAGGTTAAGACCTAACCTATCAACTTCCTTATTTAAAAAGGAAATTTGTTTCTTGGCTTCTTCGGCACTACCTGTTAAGAATTCAAACTGAGGTTCTTGTGCAATTTGGAAGTTAGCAACATCGTAAAGCTGTTTAATTCCAGCACCCGCCCCAATGGTGGCACCGAAGGCTCTTACATTGTTACCAGCCAACATACCCCCACCACCAGCCATGTGCCAAGGGTTTGGGCTACCGCCTCCACCAGCATTGCCTGCACCACCTTGCCTATTGTGATAGACTAAATTAACATGCTGGATAATACTAGGAAGTGTTGTAAGTCTATTGGTGTAGACTAATTTAACTTCTTGAGTGAGGGCTGGTTTTAAGGCTTTAAGCTTATTAACATAAGTTAATCTAACATTCTGTAAAGAAAGTTTATTGGAGGCAAGCAATTTAACTTTTTGTGTAAGTTGGGGAAGCTTAGTTTTACCACCAACATATTTAAGTTTTACCGTTACTGTTCTGGTTCTTAAACTTGTTAAGTCAGACCTTACCTTTTTTATTGTACTGTCCCACGCACTGGTATCAACTTTAAAGCCTACCGTTGCAAAGAACTTTGTTAGTGGTGTATCCATCTGAACACCTTATTTCTCATTTGCTTTCGCATAACTTTCTTCTTGCAAGGCATCTTCAATATCTTGCATCTCGTGGAACGTCACCAGATCATTAAGAGTCCAAGCACCCGTCCCCAACTCCCACTTAAGGGCTTTCTTTAACATCACAGGTCGCCATAGGAAGTAATCGTAGCTATCTAACTTAGAATGTTCTTGCACTGCAATCAAAACATTAGTTAGCTTAGTTTCTTTATTTACTCTCCTATAACGTTCCCTGTAAAAAAATCACCAAAGTTCTCTTGCACAACAAACTTAGTAACTTTAAATAGAACACCATAACGTCTAGCAAACTCAAGATCAAAATTTACTTTAGCACCGTTCTTTTCAATACCAGAGAGCAAGTCTTTTACCAAACCAACAACATCATCTTTATCAATGTTTTCAATTAAGTGCTTAACTGCTACTTGGATTGCATCTTCTTCTGTAGCTGCTGTAGTGAGGGCAGCAAAAGATTCACCAAAGACTTTAATTAAACGTTTTATATAACCCATGCCTTTAGTGGCAGGAAATGGATTGATAGACCACGTATCACCGTCAATCTCTTTGGTGATTGTTTGCATATTATCAATTGACATCGTTAATCCTAAAATTTAGAGAATAAAAAAGGAGCAGTTAAGCTCCTTTATTTTAAGGAGGCTATTAATTAAAAGTTGCCGCCATTTACCATTACTAATTTGTGGCACATAATAGTCCACTCACGATCTGTAACTTCTTTAGAGAAGTCTGCATCTGCTGGCTTCTGAATCCAAGCTTCTGCTGCCGTGTACAAGCTAGTGCCATTGTTATCTTTTACCATTACAGCGAAAGTCCCTAACTTGCTGATGTAGTCACCAGCAGCAATGCCAGATAAGAACAAGTTGTCATCTGAGCTACCTTTCAAAGTAACCACAATAGTACCAGAACGGTTAGGGTTCTTGTTACGAGTACCTTCACCATCACCACCTGAGGTGTATGTGAAAGCATCTTCACTGTATGCAATTTTAACCATGCTATCCGCAAGGTTTTGGAGGTTGCGACCAAATACAGAGATACTAATATCTTCTGGAGAATACGTCTTAATAGTCATTTATTAGTCTCTTATTATTTACACACTAGTTTCAATGATGACATCAATGTAATGTACAGCACCTGAAATACGTGCTTGAATCTTAACATCGGGTAACAAACGTAAAGCACGATCATTAACCGAAACATCCAATGCTTTAGGCACTACGATAATTGGTGCAGGGTCGTCAGCAAGAATCTTAGCTGCCACGGCAAGCTGAGTAGTGGCACGAAGCTCATTCTCAATAATCGCAATGTCTTTATCTGTGTAGCTAATTTTGTCATTGTTGATTAACACACTGTACAAAGCTACTTGAACATCTGACTTAAAGCTGTCCAAGTTACGAACCGTATCACAGTAACCGCCATCACTCGTATGAGATTGTTCAGTAGTGTTTACACCACCACGGGGTACGTAAATGTTTGCAAACTTACTTAAAGCGTTGCTACGTTGATTCTTAGTTAAATTGTCAGCAGTGATACCATTGATAGTCTTAAAGTTCCAAGTTGCACGACCAGCAGGTAACGCTAACTGACTGCCAAACAAACCAGCCTCAGGATACTTAGCTGCATCAGCAGAGTAGAACAAGAAAGTACGACCATAGCTAGCTAATTTCAAAGCTGTTGCAATAGAAGTGGTATCTGCTTGAAGGGTTTGGTTAATGATGTTAGTATCTGTACTAGAAGTACCATACAACTTACCATTAGACTGTGCCCAAGCTGCTACAAGCAATTGATCGGCTTTAGTGTGACTATGTGCAACAATACCGTAGAAGTCATTAGACTCTGACTGAATTGCAGTTAGTGCGTCAGTTAAGGTCTCTGTGGTACTATATACTGGTGTAAGGTTAGTAGTTGCCTTAGTTGTAAATGCAACACCGCCAATATCAGCAGTAAGAATTAAAGTGGTTGTACCAGATGCTGTCACAGGTTCTGAACCAGCGTTGATTGCACTAGTAAGACCAGTAACAATTTCAGCAGCAGTAGCGGAAGCATCTGAAATATAACTGAATACAACACCATTCAAAGTAACAGTATAAGTTGCACTGTTCTCTACAACAGGTGTATAAGTTACAATAGTAGAATCTTGACGACCAATTGCAATTTTGTTAATAGATTGTGCTTGACCAAAGAAGGCAGTAGCAGCAATGTATTCATTAGAAGTAGAAGCGAAGTCAACGCCGACTTCAGCAAGACTACCGTATTCTTTATAGCGGTTAGTGAAGCCCTTACCTAATCCCACAAATAGTGGGAGGTTAAAGCCAGCAACAGTGATTGCCGTAGTATTATCACTAATAACTACATTGACAACATCATTAATATCTGCCATTCTTTATTTCTCGTTTGTTTTTAATTATGGGATTATATCTATGGTTTGAGTTTCTTCGTAGATGACAGTATTTGTATCATCAGTAGCCTCTACAGTAACTTCTACAAACTCTATACGACCTAAATCATCAGTATCTTCAATAACTATATGGAAGTATACGTCAAGTACATAGCGTTGCTCATACCCTGTATTTACAAGTTTTGGGGCATTGATTACAGGTGCTATCGAGTTGTAAGCTAAACCGTAGGTCTTAAATTTATTTCTCGTAGACTCTTTGTTAAACTTGTGCGCTATTTCAAGGAGTATTTGGTTACTATCAACACCAACCCCAACTAAACGTAAAGTCACCTTCCACAGAGTTTTAACAGTGAATAGGTTGGAAGTTCCACCAACATGTTTTTGTTCACTAGTGCCTATCTGCTGCCAGTCTCTAAGTTTAGAAGTTACAAAGTTTTCAGCAGGTTCGTAACCTTCTTGTTCCTCTATAATAACGGGAACTGTTGTAAGAAGGCTAAGAGTCTCCCATATTTGCTCTTGTAAAAGTGAGATATTTATCACTTAGATTTTACCTCACTTCTTATTGAACTCATTAAATTAGGAGTTGAACCGTTTAGGCTTCCCCACTGCAAGGGTTTATTATTTTGTTTTCTTGCTGCCCATTTAGGGTCGTTAGGTGGAGAAGTGACAGCCGTTATGTTTTTCTTAAGTTGGGCTTCTAATCGCTTACCAATTAATCCGGCAGCACCTTTAAAAGATGAACCACTTCTCAAAGAAGCTTGCACAATACCGTCCACTTGCTTAACTCTTGTTTGAGAGAACATAAAACTGTCGTCCCACTTAGAGTAGAAGTGTAGGTGACTTGCAAGAGTCGGGACATTGAACCTTTCCGACACACCGTCATCACTCCAATGTTCTACATTGTCCAACCAACCAACTTCAATCTGGGTATTGTTGATTTGCTTAACTAAGGCGAGCAACGCTGTGCTGTCTACGGACACGCTAACTTTAATTGACATTTAGCCTCCGTAGACAGCAAGAACTTCACTATCAATCTTTATTGCATAAGCTTCATAAGCTGTAAACGCACTAACATCAATCCACTCACCAACCTTGATAATACGGAAGCTCTCGCCATTGAGAGTAAATTCATCTGCTTGTTGCTTCTCTTCTTTATCTTGGAAACCCTTTATACTGTCGTTTGTAAGCAGTCTAAATACTTTCTTTGATCTTAGATTCTCAGGGAGAAATTGGAGTGTTGACTGTTTTATAACAGGGGAGATCAGTGCTTTAATTGTTACTTGTGTTGGTGTGCCTTTAACAAACTTACCTTTGACATAACTACCTTGTGGCATCCTGTCGATCACTAAATCTTTAGGTTTAATCAACTGAAAGGATATACGGGAACGCATATTCACATCCTTTCTTATCTTGGTACAACCAATTAGTTATGTTAGGATTATCTGGGTCAGCAGCAGAGGCAATTAGAGACTCTACAGAAACTCCAGCAGCCCAAGGCATAATACCCGTAGGAAGAACACTGAATAATGTCTTATCGTCTAGGAAGGCTTGTGCAGCTTTGATGTAGTTCTTACCAAAGTCACTCCACATCTCCACATCACCGAACACTTCTTTAGTGTTGAAGCTGGAGATATAGTACATAACAGATCGTGTAGCCCATCTTGCAGCTTGAAGAACATCACCGTTACACATAGTAAGGTATCCTTCAATCTCATCATCTGTCAGTATGTGAAAACCTTCTTCAAATACTGGGAGCCTACCATTGTCCTGAGTAATCAGGCGAATCATCTCAATATTACTTAGAGCCATTGTATGTCCTCAAGAGAGGGCATTTCTGCCCTATTCTTACACTACCGCAGTATTTGAGTAGATAAGAGTGATCGTACCATTTACAACAACAGAGTCATTACCAGCACTACCAGCATCAGGCACAGCAAAGTTCAAGTAAACATCCTTAGCAGTACCAGTACCATCCAAGTAGACAGGAGCAGTAGCGATCTTAGTGAAAGTGCCTGCACCAGCAGTAAGGGTGGCAGTGGTAGAAGATGCAATATCAGCTTCGGTTGAAGTCAATGTAGCATCAGCAGCGGCAGCTACAGTACCAAGAGATGCTACAAGAGCAGCCGTGGCTGTAAGGTTAGTACCTAGACGAGCAGTTGTAAGATTCACACGAAGGTTGTCAATAGCAACATTACCTTGTTGGAAACCATAGATACGGATACCACCACCAGCACCAGATGCACCAGCATCAGTAAGTGGCACTTGAGTGTTTACAAAAGTAAGAGTAACTTGTTCACTACCACCTGCTAGGGTTTTAGCTGAAACGCCTGTTGGTAAAGCTGTACGTGAAGTTGGGGTGTACTTAATTCGTTTCAGGCAATCGAAAGTGCCGTTTTTAATAGTGAGCATGATGTGTACCTTAGTTGTTTATGATTATTGTAAAACCACCTAGAATTAAGTAGCTTTAGAATAATAGGGGATTTCTCCCCTATCAAATACGCAAGTTACACGTATTGAGCAGTCAACTTAACGATTGCTTTTGGCCACAAAGTACCAACCAAGAAGTTACTCTCGTAAGAGAAATTCACAGCAGTACGATCTGCTTCCATCTTCTCGAAGTAATACTCTTCTTGAGCTGGGCTATTGATAGTATCAAAAGTCAAGTCAGAAGGAGCGAAGAAGATTTTAAACAAATCAGGCAAGTCAGTTGGGAACAAGCGAGCTTCGTTCAGTGGCATTTCATCAGTAGAATCTACACGAATCCACATTACACCACCAAGGGACAACACTTGATAACGAGCATTCAAGTTCACACCTTGAGTACCGAGGATACCAGTAAGAATCTCAATTGATTGAGTATCCAACAAGTGCTTACCAAGATCAATGGTGTAAGGATGACGAGCTAAACTATCAAACAAAGTACGACCAGCAAAAGCAACATGAGAGTTTGGTACGAAACCGCCCTTGAAGTTGTCAGCAATGTCATCTTTAGCTGCTTGGATAGAGATCAAAGGATCTTCGGTTTGACGTAAGTCTAAAGTCAATTCAGAACGAGTCACACCGAAAGCAGTGTAGTAGTTATTCACCACAGTGCCACTTGGAGCGTATGCAGTACCATCTTTAATCAAGCCCATCATTGCGGCACTATGAGTGTTGGCAACGGTCTGACGAGCACGTTCTTTCTTCTTATCAACAAAACGTTCAACAGTTTGTGAACGGGTCTGTAACATGAAGTCGTCCCAATCAACTTTACCGTTAATGTCATTAGGGCGGATAGCATCTTCTACAGCAAAGTGAGGAACTTCCAAACGCAAAGTCTTTTTGCTGTCAGTACCAACGTTCTTCAAACGAGTACCCCAAGGAATATCTACCATTTTGTAATCATTTACAGTGGTAACTGGGAGGATAGCGGTATTAGTTTCTAAATACTCAGGGGAAAACAAACCTAAGTTACCAGCAAGGTTACGGCGAACTGGGATATACTCAACACCTGCGGTTAAGTTAATCCATTCATTGCTGTTTAGTGGATCAGTAGTACGTGGCATATTATTTTATTCTCTTTATAGTCTAGTTATAATTAAGGAGCGATAGCAGTCAATGAGCCTTCGATCAGAACATTCTGCAAAGCTAATAGACGACCAAGAGAGGCAATGTTTGCATCAGAAACAGCACCAAATGTGCCAGCAACAGCAGCCTTAACAGCAGCAGCTTTAACGCGAGCATTACGAGTAATCAACAGTGCTGATTTAGGAGTAGCAGTAACAAAGGTTACAGTCTCAGAAGGTTCAAAATCATCACCAATGAGGATTGCGTAGTCATTGGTAGTTGCAATGTCACCAGAGGCATCTACGAAATCCCAAGCAGCAGTAGCATCAGTACCTTTAGCACGGAATACAATAGCACCTTGAGAGAAAGTACCACCAGTGGTAGCGGTAACAGTACCGACATCACGAGAAACGTACACAGCACCATCTACTTGTTCAGCAAGAATTACGTCAGTGTAACGTGGATCAGAGAGGGTAATCAGGGTTGGTTGAGCTGGCATTATTTAGCACCTTTTTTAGAGTATTTATTTTTCAAGCGCTCTTGTTGAGCAGCATTAAGTTCTTCAACAGTTGCGGCACTAGATGTCACAACCACTTTACCTTCTTCGCCAATCTCGGCAGTCATTTCTTCGTCTTTCTTTTCAGACTTAGCTTCGAAGGTTTTAACTACAGCAGCAAAAGCTGCATCATCGAGAGACGCTAATGAAGCATTCAAAGCAGGAGCCTCTGTATCACCAAACAATGCAGATAATTCAGCAAGGCGTTCAGCAGCTTTAGCTTCTTGTTTTTCTTTTTGGATAGCTTCTAAAGCAGCTTTTAGTTCAGCCTTTTCCGCTTGTTCTTTTGCGAGCTTAGCTTCACTAGCGGCTTGAAACTCTGCCATTTGTGCTGCCATCTCTTCTTTTAGGGAAGCAAGCTGAGCTTGAACATCCACATCTTTGTCAGACATTGCTGTCTCCTCGGTTATTGTTGCTTTGGTTTTTTTACTAAAAATATTTAAGGCCATCGAAGGTTTCCCTTGTTCTACAATATCTGCCAGATAATTAAAAAACTCTTCTCTGGTCATTTCTTTATCAGCTAAGCCATTAGCAACAGCATCAGCAGATGAATAAACTTTTGCACCAAGTGCTTTAACTTGATCTTGGGTAACATTACGGT
>JACCEC013043721.1_pt1 | contig 10496 bp, 7 predicted proteins | sample 7450121 | NCBI WGS metagenome assembly JACCEC01 (sample SAMN15323455, study PRJNA562643) | freshwater metagenome | isolation source: river surface water | place: USA:Blue River Watershed | collected 2017-08-18 | reverse complement strand
CCCTACACATTGGCAGGCCCTGTTGGCCCAAGCCCAACGCCGTCCCCCCTTGGTCTTGCGCATCAACGTGCAGCGCACCACTGTTGCCGATTGGTTGGCGCGTTGTCAACAAGCGGGCATCGAAGCCCTGTCCTTGGGCGGGGTCGCGGTTCACTTGCCCAAGCCGGTGCCGGTTCAGCAGATTCCGGGCTTTGAGCAAGGCGATTGCTCGGTACAAGACGCGGCCGCCCAAATGGCAGCCCCCTTGTTGCTCGACGCTTTGGGCCCCGCACCCGCGAACCGCCCCTGGCAATTGCTCGATGCCTGCGCCGCTCCAGGCGGCAAAACCGCTCACTTACTGGAGCGTGCCGGCGCGGATGCCGAGGTGCTGGCCCTGGATGTGGACGCCACTCGCCTGCAGCGGGTCAACGCCAACCTCCAGCGCCTGGGTTTGCGTGCGTGCACCCTGGTGGCCGATGCCGCGCGGCCCGACACTTGGGCTAGCGCCGATCTGGCCTTTGATGGCATCTTGCTCGATGCGCCGTGTTCGGCTTCGGGCATCGTGCGCCGCCACCCTGACATCCCCTGGTTGCGCCGACCCGACGACCTTGCAGCTTTGGCCCTGCAACAGCGCCAACTCTTGCAAGGACTTTGGTCACGCCTTAAGCCAGGCGGGTTTTTGCTCTATTGCACCTGCTCGGTGTTCAAAATCGAGGGCGAAGACCAGGTCGAAACGTTTGTTGCACACAACACCGACGCATTGCGCAGGCCTGCGCCAGGCCATTTGACCCCCAACCCAGCCGGGAATGGGGCTTCAGTCGGGGACAATGGCGTTTGTGAAGCGGATGGATTTTTTTACGCGCTGTTGCAGAAAGCTGGGTGAGCCGTGGGTGCGCGCCTGGTGCGCGTTCGTCTGCGTCTGGGCTTGTCTGTGGGCCCCGCTGGCCTGGGCTCAAAAAGAGGTTCGGATCGAGAGCCTGGCGGTCATGGCCACCGATCAATCGACCCAGATCAGCCTGCAACTGGCCTTTGAATTGCCGCCTCAAGTCGACGATGCCTTGCACCGGGGCATTCCGCTTTTTTTCAGCGCCGAAGCGGCTTTGATTCAAGAGCGTTGGTATTGGATGGACCGCACGGTGGCCCAATCGCAACGCTACTGGCGCTTGTCGTATCAACCTCTGACCCGACGTTATCGACTACAAGCCAGCCCGCAACCCATCGATACCGCCGGTTTGGGGGTGGGTCTGACTCAGAGCTATGACGACCTTTCCGAAGCCCTGGCCGCCATCAAGCGCATGCGCGCCTGGACTTTGGGCAATGGCCCGCTGGAGGGCGACATCCGCTATCGGCTGGACTTCCGTTTTCGGCTCGATCCCAATCCGCTGTTGCGGCCTTGGTTGATCAGCACCAGCGATGGCGACTGGGGCCTGTCGTTGCAACACAGCCAGGCCATCAAGGCGGGGGTGCGGCCATGACCGCCCCCGCCAGCTCACCCACCCGCGGTGTGCCGCGCTGGGTCTGGTTCATCGGCCTGGGCATGATCCTGGCGTTGGGCTTGGTGGTGTTTTTTTTGCTCATGCAAGCCACCGACCGCTGGGAGCGCTACGCCAATTACCTGCCCATGTTGTTCGCCCTCAATGTGGCGGTGGCGCTGGTCTTGGTGCTGGCCATCGTGGCGATTTTGTGGCGGCTGGCTGCCCGTTGGCGCGAGGGGCGATTTGGCAGCCAGCTCTTGCTCAAACTGGCCTTTATTTTCACCTTGGTGGGTTTTTTGCCCGGCCTGCTGATTTACTCGGTGTCGTACCAGTTTGTGTCGCGTTCGATCGAAGCCTGGTTCGACGTTCAGGTCGAGGGCGCTTTGGATGCGGGACTGAACCTGGGTCGAGCCACCTTTGACACGCTGGCGCAGGACCTGGGCAATAAAACCAAGGGAGCGGCCCAGCAATTGGGTGAGCTCTCCGACACCCAGGCCGTGCTGTCTTTGGATCGCATCCGCAATCAGGTGGGCGCTCAAGATGCCGTGCTCTGGACCCTGTCGGGGAACCCTTTGGGCAGCGCCGGGCAATCGCGCTTCATGCTCAACCCCGAGCGACCCTCGGCGCTGATCCTGCGCCAAGCCCGTCAGCTCGGCCTGTGGACTCGCATCGAAGGGCTAGAGGAAAGCCCCGCTGGAACCCCTCCCGGAGCCCGTGTGCGGGCCTGGGCCTTGGTGCCTTCGACTCGGTTGGAGAACATCGAAGAGCCGCGCGTGTTGCAGCTCACAGTCGATTTACCTCCCACCTTGGTCAACAACGCCTTGTTGGTGCAGTTGGCCAACCGCGAATACCAAGAGCGGGCCCTGACCCGCAGCTCGTTGCGCCAGATGTACATCGGCACACTCACCCTGAGTTTGTTTTTATCGGTTTTCGCGGCCGTTCTGTTGGCGGTGGTATTGGGTAACCAATTGGCGCGTCCCCTTTTGTTGTTGGTCAGCGGTGTGCGCGATGTGGCCGCTGGTGACCTCAGCCCCAAGCCGGTGCTTTGGGGGCAAAACGAACTCGATGGCTTGACCCGGGCTTTTGCCCAGATGACCCGCCAGTTGGCCGATGCCCGCGAGACCGTCGAGCGCAGCATGGAGCAGGCCAACATGGCCCGGGCCCATTTGCAGACCATTTTGGACAACCTGACCGCGGGTGTGATCGTGCTCGATCCCCAAGGCCGGGTGCAGTCTTGTAACCCAGGCGCGACCCGCATTTTGCGCGTGCCCTTGGCGGCCCATGAGGGCCGAGCGCTGGCCGAGATCGAAGGGCTGGCAGATTTTGGGCTTCAGGTCTCTCGTCAGTTCCAAGCCATGGACGCCGAGCAAAGCGGCCACGGCTTAGACCATTGGCAACAGTCGTTCGATCTGCCCTTGAGCCCAATGCAGGTGCGCTCGCCGGTCATGGATTCGGCGCAAGACACCTTGACCCTGTTGGCACGCGGCGCGATTTTGCCCAACCAGTCGTGGTTGCTGGTGTTTGACGACATCTCCGAGATCGTGTCGGCCCAGCGGGCTCAGGCTTGGGGTGAGGTGGCACGGCGCTTGGCACACGAGATCAAAAACCCGCTCACACCCATCCAGCTCTCTGCCGAGCGCCTGGCCTTGAAGTTAGAGTCTAAGTTGGTCGATGCCGACAAGGCCTTGCTCGACAAGTCGGTGCGCACCATCGTCGACCAAGTCGACGCCATGAAGCGCTTGGTCAATGAGTTTCGCGACTACGCCCGCTTGCCCCAGGCCGATTTGGCGCCGGTGGATCTGAACGTCTTGTTGCGCGATTTGATGCAGCTTTATTTGAGCGAGCACCTGGCCGCCCCGGTACGCTTGCAACTCGACGAGGCGGCCCCCCCCGTTTTGGGGGACGCCCAGCAGTTGCGACAGGTCGTCCATAATTTGTTGCAAAATGCGCTCGATGCCTGCGAAGGCCAGCCCCAACCCGAAGTCACCGTGCTCACCCAATTCAATCCCACCAGCCGACGCGTGCGTCTGACCGTGCGCGACACGGGCACGGGGTTTCCTGAATTCATCTTGAAACGCGCTTTCGAGCCCTACGTCACCACCAAGCCCAAAGGCACGGGGCTGGGCTTGGCGGTGGTGAAGAAAATTGCCGATGAGCACCGTGCGCGTCTTGAACTTAAAAACCTGGAAACCAACGGCCAGGTGAGCGGCGCTCAAGTGTCGCTATCATTCCAAACTGTGGTACCGACGGACAAAGGCTAAGCGATTTATGGCAAACATCCTTGTGGTTGATGATGAATTGGGCATCCGCGACCTCTTGTTTGAAATCCTCAATGACGAGGGGCATCAGGTCGAGTTGGCTGAAAACGCCGCCCAGGCCCGTCAATGCAGGGCGCAATCTTGCCCCGACTTGGTTTTGCTCGACATCTGGATGCCCGACACCGATGGTGTGAGCTTGCTCAAAGAATGGGCCGCCGCCGGTCAGTTGGACATGCCCGTCATCATGATGAGTGGGCACGCCACCATCGAGACCGCGGTCGAGGCCACACGCATCGGGGCTTTGGCCTTTTTGGAAAAACCCATCACCTTGCAAAAACTGCTCAAAGCCGTCGAACAGGGCTTGAGCCGTCGAGCCCCCACTGCTTCGGGGGCCACCCGTGCAGTCCACCCAGACCCGACGCTGTCCCCTGCGCCAGCCCCTGGCAGTGTCGCTCCAGCGGCCGTTCCCACCTTTGCCTTGACGCCGCCTCAGGTGTATGTGCAACCCGTCGAACGCGAGGACCATCAATCTTTTGATTTGACGGCACCTTTGCGAGAGGCCCGTGACGCCTTTGAAAAAGCTTATTTCGAGTTCCACTTGGCCCGAGAAAACGGCTCCATGACCCGGGTGGCCGAAAAAACCGGCCTGGAGCGCACCCATTTGTACCGCAAACTGCGCCAGCTGGGCGTGGACCTGTCGCGGGCCAAGAAAAACGGGCTTTGAAGCGGCCGCGGACAGAGCCCACACGCCTGTCGAATGAATCGAAAAGCGGTAAACTGGCTGTTCAAAAGTGCACAGGAGACAGTGCCATGAACCTGCTAGATTCCATCGTCCATCAGTCGGCCCAGTTGGTGGCCATTCGGCGTGACATCCACGCTCATCCCGAGCTTTGCTTCCAAGAAAACCGCACCGCCGATTTGGTGGCCGCCAAACTCATCGAATGGGGCATCCCCATTCACCGCGGTCTGGGCAAAACCGGGGTGGTGGGCATCATCAAGGGTGGTGACAGTGGCCGTGCTTTGGGCTTGCGGGCCGACATGGATGCCTTGCCCTTGCAAGAATTCAACACTTTTGCCCACGCCAGCCGCCACGCGGGCAAGATGCACGCCTGCGGCCACGATGGCCACACCGCCATGCTCTTGGCCGCCGCCCAGCACCTGGCCCAACATCGAAATTTCGACGGCATCGTCTATGTGATTTTTCAGCCGGCCGAAGAAGGCGGTGGCGGGGCCCGCGAGATGATCAAAGATGGGCTGTTCAAAGAGTTCCCCATGCAGGCCGTGTTTGGCATGCACAACTGGCCTGGCCCCCAGGTGGGTAGCTTTGCCGTCAGCCCTGGCCCTGTCATGGCGTCAAGCAACGAGTTTCGCATCACCATCCACGGCAAAGGCTGTCACGCGGCTTTGCCCCACAACGGCATCGACCCGGTGACCATCGCCGCTCAGCTGGTACAGGCTTTCCAGACCATCATCAGCCGCAACAAAAAGCCGGTCGACGCCGGGGTGATCTCGGTCACCATGATCCACGCGGGCGAAGCCACCAATGTGGTGCCCGACAGTTGTGAGTTGCAAGGCACCGTGCGCACCTTCACCCTGGAGGTGCTTGACATGATCGAGCAACGCATGCGTGAGATCAGCCAAGGGCTTTGTGCGGCCATGGGGGCGAGTTGTGATTTTGAGTTCGTGCGCAACTACCCGCCCACCGTCAACCACGCGGCCGAAGCCGAGTTCATGCGCCAAGTCATGGTCGAGATGGTGGGGGCCGAGCATGTCTCGGCGCAAGAACCCACCATGGGTGCCGAAGACTTTGCCTTCATGTTGCAGGAGTGCCCTGGGGCCTATGCCTTCATCGCCAACGGCGACGGGGTGCACCGCGAGATGGGGCACGGTGCAGGGCCTTGCACCCTGCACAACCCCAGCTACGACTTCAACGACGACCTGATCCCCTTGGGCGGTAGCCTGTGGGTGCGTTTGGTCGAAAAATGGTTTGCCAAGGCGCCTAAAAGCTAAAAAACAATGTGCCCCGAGGGGCGCTGAGCTGACTGGGACCGGAGGTCTTATTCGGGAAACTTACCCAGGCCGCGCTGGTGCGCGATTTGAAGCAGACCATCAAAAATCAGCGTATCGATCAACTCGACGCTGATGCCCATGCTGGGCAACATTTTCCAACCCGCCCCACCGGTCATGATGTTGAGGGGTTCTGCGCCGCAGTGTTGGCGCACGTGTTGCACCATGCGCTCGACCGCCCCCGCGATGGCAAAGGTGCCGCCGCTGGTGAGTGCATCGCTGGTGTTGGTGGGAAAAGGGCGTACCTCGCCTGTGGGCACACGCAAGCCAGCGGTGCCGGACTCCAGTGCGCGCAACATGATGCCGTGCCCCGGCAAGATGAAGCCGCCCATGAAGTGACCTTGGGCGTCCACGGCTTCGACCGTGACGGCAGTACCCACCATCACCAGCACCAGGGGACGCGGTGTGCCGCCATGGGTGCGTACTTTCATGTGGGCATAGGCCCCAATCATCGCCACCCAGCGGTCTGCGCCTAAACGGGTGGGGTGATCGTAGCCATTGGTCACGCCCGCCTCGGCCGCGCTGGGCACGACCCAGCGGGTGGGAACATCCCAGATTTCCATTTGCTCTTCCACCCGACGCCGGATGGCTTCCCCGGCCACCACACAGCCCAGCATTTGATCGGGTTGGGGCAGGTGCTTCCATTCTTGTTCGGCCAAGCGGTCGATGTTTTCCAAAAACACCGCCCCGCTTTGCAACAAGGTCGCCCCCGGTTCGGGGCGATCGTAAAGCCCCCATTTCAGGCGCGTGTTGCCGACCTCCAAAGCCAAAAAGCTCATGCGCGCATTATCCGTGAAAAGCCGCCAGAGCGCCGCTCACAGGAGCAGGGTGGGGCGCCAGGTGGGGCGGGTCGATTCATATGCCCGAGCCGCCCGCAAGACCTGGGCGTCGCCAAACATGGGGCCGACCAGTTGCATGCCCATGGGCAGGCCATCGCGGGTCAAACCGCAAGGCACGGTGATGGCGGGTTGTTGGGTCAAGTTAAAGGGGTAACTGAATGGCGTCCAACCGAGCATGGCTGCCGCATCCATGGGCACCGAACCGGGGTCGCGCACCTCAAACGCGGGCACCGCCACGCTGGGGGTGAGCAAGAGGTCGTAGCGGGTCATGAATTGGCGCATGTGCGAACCCAACAGGCCCCTGCGCTGGGTCAAACCATGCAAATCATTCACGCTCAGGCGTTCACCCAGCAAAGCCTGGGCCTTGAAATCGGGGTCGGTCAGGGCCTGTTGGGCGGGGCTGAGCGATTGCCAGACCTGCCAAGCGCCGGCAAACCACAAGCCTGTGGTGATCTCCAGCGGGTCTTCAATGCCTGGGTCTACCGCCTCGACCTGGGCCCCCAGGTCGCGCAGGGTTTGTGCCACCCCCTCCAAAGCGGCGGCCACTTCGGGGTGGACATGGCGGGCATAGCCCAAGGTCGGTGAGTAGGCCACACGCCAGCCCCGAATGCCGTCGCCCAGTCCGACACGCACATCGCTGGGGTCGGGGGGCAGGGCGGTCCAATCGCGGGCATCGGGCTGCTTCATCACTTGCAACATCAGGGCCGCGTCAGCCACCGTCATGGCGTGTGGGCCCAAGTGTGCGACCGAGCCAAAGGGCGACAGCGGGTAGGCAGGGACGCGGCCAAAGCTGGGTTTGAGCCCCACGTTGCCGCAAAAAGCGGCAGGGATTCGCACGCTGCCTGCGCCATCGGTACCGATCGCCAGCGGCCCCAAACCTGCGGCCACAGCGGCGGCCGCGCCGCCTGAAGAGCCACCGGGTGTTCGGTCCAGGTTCCAGGGGTTGCGCGTCAGGCCCGTCAGCGGCGAGTTGGTCTCGCCCTTGCACCCAAACTCGGGTGTGGTGGTTTTGCCCAGTAGCACCGCGCCGGCTTCGCGCAGGCGCGCCACCGAAGGGGCATCGATGTCCCAGCTTTGATCGGCGGCCACGGTGCGGCTGCCGCGCAAGGTGGGCCAACCCTTTGTCAGCACCAGGTCTTTGACCGAGACTGGAATGCCCTCTAATTCGCCCACGGGGGTGCCGTGTTGTCGATGGGCTTGCCAGCGGGCCTCGCTGATGCGCGCGCTGGCCATGGCCAATGCCTCATCGATCCAACAAAAGGCCAACAGGTGTGGGTTCAGCCTTTGGATGCGCGCGAGCACGGCTTGCGTCACTTCGGTGGGCGAGGTTTGGCCGCTGCGGTACAAGGCCAACAATTCGACAGCGGGGCACTGGGTCAGGTCCATGGTCAGCCTCCTGGGCTTGGCTAGGGTCGGGTTCGGGTGTGCGGGCTCAACCGTTGCCAGCCGAGCTCGCCCGGATCGGCGGCCATCGGGCCGGCCGCTTGGGCCACCAGCACGTGGCTGGCGTGGGGCTCGAAGTCGGCCCGGAAATGCACCGAACTTTTGACCACCAAGACTTTCATTGCTTCTGGGGTGATGCCCACCATGCGAAACAACTCACGGTCAAGCATCTGTTTTTTGCCACTGCTGACCGCCACACGCACGCCATCGATCTCCAAACAGGCACTGGCACCCAGTTGCACCGTCAACCCCCCCATCATGGGGCCTTTGAGCAGGCAACGTCCATCGCTCACCGCCAGCACTTTGAATCGCCCTGTCACGGGTGGATCGCTCATTCCGGTGTGCGTGTGCACCTGTTGGCCTAAGCTCAAATCAAGCTGCGCGCCGACCCCAGCCGCACAGGCGCGGGCCGCGCTGTCGGGGTCAAACAGCAAGCCCAGGGCCACTTGGCCCGGGTAACGCCGCCCCGCGCCTTGTTGCAACAAGGCATGCAACATGCCGGTGGTGTTGCTGTCGCCGCCCGCGCCGGGGTTGTCTTGAGTGTCGGCCACGATCACCGGCTTGCCCGCGTGTTCGGCCAAGGCCATGGCCTGGGTCACCGCCTGAGCGGGCGGGTGCAAGACTTGGCGCCATTGCGCGGGCGGACTGGCCAGTGCATAAAGGGCATCGGTGGCCGCCAGTGCCACCGCTTCGTTAGGCCCATAGCCCCACAGCACTGGGCCGCATTCGGCGAAATCGGCCGCCGGAAAGCCCATGCAAAAGCTCAGCAGACTGCCATGCTGACGGTCCAGTTCAACCAGGCGCTCATAAATGGTTCGCGCGGGTTCGACCCCGGTGCACATGGCGTTGAGCGGGATCAAATAGGGCAGGCGGTGGACCCGCATGGCCTCGCGCCGACCCAGTGCCCAACGGCGTTGCAAGAGTTGGGCCGCCAAAGCACCGGTGGCCGCCATGTCCACATGCGGATAGGTGCGGTACGACACCAAGCCGTCGGCTTGCGCCAACATGCGCTGAGTCACGTTGGCGTGCAAATCCAAACTCGCCACCAGGGGTCGATCGGGCCCGATCAAGGCCCGCACCCGCGCCAGCAACTCGCCTTCGGTGTCGTCGCAATGCTCGGCCACGGCGGCCCCATGCAAATCGAGGTAGACCGCATCCAAGCCGTGCGACAGCGCATCGCGCACATCGTCACAGATGGCCGCGCTGATCCGTTCAAAGGCGTCGCGCGTGACATGCGCCGATGGGATGGCCCCGGCCCAGGCCGAGGGCACCAATTGCCAACCGCGAGAGCGGGCCTCGTCGATGAAGCCTCCGATGGGGATGTTGACCCCGGTCAATTGGTCTTGCATGGCCTGGCCACGATTGAAGGCAGGGAAGGAGTCGCCCCGATTGAAGGCGGCCCAATCGGCCAAGCTGGGGGCGAAGGTGTTGGTCTCGTGCTGGTAGCCAGCGATCAGAATCCGGGTCACAGGTGCTCCAAGCCCGCCGGCGCCGAGGCGAACAGGCGCCGGGTGTAGGGGTGTTGCGGCGCGGCGTACAAGGGGCCGGTCAGGCCTTGTTCGACGACTTGGCCCTGACTCATCACGATCACGCGGTCACACAATTGTGCCGCCACCCGCAGGTCGTGGGTGATGAACAGCAGGCCCAATCCCATTTGGGCTTGCACGTCGCGCAACAGCGCCATGATTTGGGCTTGCACCGATACATCCAAGGCGCTCACGGCCTCGTCGGCGATCAGGACTTCAGGGCGACAGACCAGGGCGCGGGCCAAGGCAATGCGCTGGCGCTGTCCGCCACTGAATTGGTTGGGGTAGCGGTTCAGGCTGCTGGCGGGCAACTGCACGCGCTCGATCATCTCGATGGCGCTGGCTTGTGCCTGTTCGCGTGTCAAGCCGAAATTCATCGCCCCTTCCATCAGCGATTGGCCTACCGTGCGGCGCGGGTTGAGCGAGCGGTTGGGGTCTTGAAAGACCACTTGCACCCGATGGCGCAGGGGTCTCAAGTGGCGCTCTGGCAGGCGGGCGACTTCGGCATCGCCCCAGTGCACCTCGCCTGCGCTGGGGTCGATCAGACGGATCAGACAGCGTGCCAGTGTGCTCTTGCCACTGCCCGACTCGCCGACCACGCCCACGGTTTCGCCCCGACGCAAAGCCAGATGGGCGTCTGCGAGCGCCACATGCGGGTGACCGCGCCCCATCCAGTCTCGGCTCAGGTAGGTTTTGCTGACGCCGGTGCCACGCAACACGATGGGGCCTGTGGCGGGCGGTTTAGCGGGGGGCGGTTGCATGAGGGGAACCGCCGCCAGCAACGATCGCGTGTAAGCGTCGCTCGGGTGTTTCAGCACTTGCCGTTTGGCCCCCGACTCGACGCAACGGCCTTGGTTCATCACCATCACCTGATCAGCGATGTCGGCCACCACCCCCATGTCATGGGTG
>JACCEC011663562.1_pt1 | contig 10496 bp, 9 predicted proteins | sample 7450121 | NCBI WGS metagenome assembly JACCEC01 (sample SAMN15323455, study PRJNA562643) | freshwater metagenome | isolation source: river surface water | place: USA:Blue River Watershed | collected 2017-08-18 | reverse complement strand
TCTTTACGTTCCATTGTTGCAGATAATCCAAGCATATATTTGGTGACAATCTTGAAAAGCGCGTTTGAAAAAGACTGCGATGATATATGGTGGACCTCATCTAATATAGTGAACCCAAAGGTCTCAAATGTGCTGTCGGGATAGTCTTTTAATACCAGGGATTGCAACATACAGAGAACTATGTCTTTGTCTTCAATATCGATGACTTGGCCTTGGATGCGCCCTATACGGGCGCCCGGAATAAACTGTTGTATTCTCTCTACCCATTGGTTCATCAAGAACTCTTTGTGGACAATCACAAGGGTCTTTTTCTTGATTTGTGAAAGAATATATAGAGACCCCGATGTCTTTCCCCAGGCACAGGGGAGTTCAAGTAATCCGGAAGCGGACTTTTGGGCCAAAACATAGTCCAAATATTTCTTCACAACGGGGGCCTGATAATCGCGGAGTTTACCGGCATATTCTACTGCAATATCGAGACCTTCCGGGATTTTGATTTCTTGTGGCGGTCCAAATGCTTCTTCGCCGTAATATCGTGGCACATAGTATTTTGCACTGGATTCGCGATAGACGGGAAATGATGGGGTGAACCCGGCAGGCGCACCCATAGTGAATGGTTTAATAGTGAGGTCTTTGACAAGCTTTTTGGTCTGTTTCTCGTCTAAGTCTTTTTTGTATATGGTATATCCTTTGTTTCCTAAATATGTTTTCATTGTTTTGTTTACAGTATAAATATCAAAAAATATATTTATATTGTTTATATTGTGTTTTATTCATTTGGGGTCTCTAATGACGACGATAGCCAGTCTTTCTGTGGCGGGTCTTGTTTTTACGGGTCTTCTTTTTCTGGGTTTTCTTATTCTTTTTCTTTCCACCAACATAAGTGTGTTCAAATAAAGCCTTATTACCACTGAGCCATACAGGTGATGGTGATGGTAATACTGATGATGATTTGGCGACTTCCATTATATACTACAAACACATTATTTTTTTCCACTCTGGTATATCAAGCGGCTAATATGGACAACCCGGGTATTATCGGCCACACGCACCGGCACCCATTTTTTGAACTTAAACGAAAACTGACACTCCATTTTCAGAGTTTTATTTAAATCCACATATTTGGTCTCGTCCACATTTTCGAAATCGGCTTCATCATCGCTTTCTTCAATATAATCCAGATTTTCATTTTCGCGTATTCTTCTAAATAGCTGGTTCATAAATATACTGGTTGTATAGTTAGGAATAAAGGCGGTGTCATAAAATATACGCGTGTTATTTTCTCCATAGGCATATAGTTCATATATGTCATAACTAATATCCGCCTTAACTTCAAATACAGTTGGATACTTATATTGGGGCTTGCTATAGTCTAAATTGAGTTTGCTGCACTCCAACATTTTCTGAATTTTTGCAAACAATTTCTCTTCATTATCGCTTTTATCTTTTTTGTTTATTTTGTTTAAAATATTATCAATGCTCACATTAATATAGGGGGCAGTTATATTGAGTTGACGCAATTGAATATGGTGTGTATTGTAAAATATACTAGGTTTTACTTGTTTAAATGCTTCCATAACAGTTTCTTCATTTGGTGAACTGACACCCCACATATACGGCAACATAAATACAACTCCTCTACTAGATGCAAACCTGCGGACAAAATACGATTTCACTATTTTTTCAATATATCCGAGTTTCACAGAGAACTCCGTGTTTTTCATACTGTTTCCATTATAGAGCAAAATATCCTCAATTATAAAGAATTTGGGTCCGGCCATAAATTCCTCTGATTGTTTCTTGTATTCTTCTTCACTCAGTTTTACGGGGGTCTCTGGCTGACGCGCCGCACTAATCAGGGTCCCATAAAACATAGTTCCAATACTACAGGCCGGGTCAAATAGTGTATCTATTTTCTCGCAGCTGACTATTTTCTTGTCTTTATTAAGCTCCATCATAAAACAAACATCATCTTTCTTGTCAAATGTGAAATAACTAATATATTTCTTGCCAAGAGGTATAGCGACTGCCAATGGATAGTCTGAGAAAACTTTCTTATGTGATACAACCTCATAGGAAAGTTCGTATTGTGGCATTCGTTTGTACAAGTGACGATTTAAATCCGCACCTACTGCTGGTGCGGTATTTAAATCGGTAACTGGTAACTTAGTTGAAGAAATATCCGTTGTGCGGATATTTTTCTTCAACGGTGTGTATAGCTGATGTAGTTGCATTGTCCTTTGTAAATAGTATTATATCTAGAATATAAAATATTATTTATATGAGTTCATTTTAATCAATTTTTCGCTTAGTGCCTGACTTCCTTTTCTTGGTTACTCGGGTTTTCTTATTGCTTCGACGTGTCTTCTTTCCTCCCAAATAACTCATTATATTACGGCGCAGGTCAGGGTTTCTAAATACAGTTGATAGAGCATTTTCTTCTCCTGTCTTAGATTTGGCAATTGCGACTTCTGTTAGGGTCTCAGATATTTGTTTGGCTTTTTCTATTTTCTCGCGAGTAGCATTATATGTATCCACTTTTATCATACAATTCACTGATGGTAATACATCGTCCATAAAATTAGTGGCAGGCTCGTGTATTTCGATATAATTTATTTTTGGATGTTTCTTGTTTACTCCAGCTACAATCGTTTTAATGGTCTCGCTAAAATCACTTGGATAGTCAGAATTGAAATGTATATCGAAACCGATTATATCTGAGGTACAGGCAAAAAAAGTGATGCCGTGGTCGTAGTCAAAAAGAAGGTCTATCATTTTTGGATATTTTGCAAAAAATGCATTTACTAAATCATATAAATAACTGGATGTTTGTTGAATAAACCTGGGTTCGTTGATAATAAATGGTTTGGTTGGGTCGTGAAACTGTTTTCTATCAGGCAGACATCTGTCATATATATCGGCGATTGCGTTTTGCAAAAATCCGGCTATTTGAACTCTGGTTGTTTTTGAATTAGGTTCTATTCTTTCATTTATATCTCTAGCCTTGCGCTTAGACATTTAATTGGTAATGGTTGTAGCGATCGATATAATATATAATATAGTGTGATAAATTTGTTTGTCGATGGCTTATAACTGTGATTGAACCATACTAATTAGTTCATTTTCCATATTTGGGTCGTCTATAAAAGATAGGTCTGGTTCATTATCTGGTTGGCTGTATTTTTTGGTCTGGGTCTCTAATACTTCATTCAGGATATTCTTGTATTTTTGGGTTTGGGTCTCTACTAAATCTTTTGAATTCTTTGTTGCATAGTTATCTAAAAAGAAATTATAAAAATAATGCAATAGAATAATAATTCCAATAAACAATATAATATTTTTAATAATGTCCCACATCAAATATATATAAAAATATACATATTTGACTTTAATTTGGTTCAACGCAATAGATTATTTATTTATTTCTTAGATTTTCTCTTGTTAGTCTTTCTTTTTCCACCGGTGCTTTGGGCATTTGAAGTAGGGGCAGTGGTCTCAGGAGTATTGGCTGGAGTAGGTGGAACAGAAGCAGTGGCAGATGTTGTCTCAGGTGTATTGGCTGGAGTAGGTGGTACATCAACTGGTTTCTTGGCACCGAACATACCAGAAAACCAACTCCCCCAAGAACTCTTTTGTTCTGTTGATGCAGCAGGTTTAGTGGTATCATTCCAGAACCAATTCCCCCAATAACGCTTTTGTTTTATTGGTGCAGCAGGTGTAGTGGTATCATTCGAGGACGGTTCCCCTCCTCTTTTCGAGGTTTTACGTTTGTTCGTCTTTCTCTTGGCTGTTTTCATATTGTATTGTTATTATACATTATACAAACAAAAAATTGATTATGTAAACAACATAAATATATTTTGATATATATTACTAAACTATACTGGCTAAAAATAAATAATCCACTAATCAACTAAATGACTTGCGCTATTATCATTGAAAGTAATTCAAATATCAGACAATATACCTTTATTCCTAAGGGTCCTAATTATGACGAGGACTTCTATAAACGCGCCGGGTTCAAAGTCGCCGAAGGATTTAAATGTCATCACACCTGGAAAATCGGCAATACTGGAAACACCATATATGTTTATGGTAAGACATCTGGACGCGCCAATCAAGAAAACAAATATGAGTTCCCACCTCCAATTGACAATACCCTATTTTTCGGCAGCTGTTTTCTTATTATGAAAAACAATGAGGATGAATTTGTCGATTTAATGAAGGCAGACTGGCAGAAAATATATGAACAATTATACGGCGGATTTGAAGACCTTGTTGCCAGTGGGGACACACTCGCAGATGCAGAGGCGGCTGATATTGCAGAAGAAGAGGCTGCCGAGGAAGAAGATGAATATGCCGATTTGGAGAAAACAGAGACTGGATATGCTAAAGATGGGTTTGTCGTAGAAGATGGCGATGATGCGGATGATGAAGAGGAATATGTGCCTGATGAAGAAGAGAAACCCGTTGCAAAAAAAGAGAAAAAGGTAAAATATCCTCCTCGCAAATATGAAATAAATTATATTGATGGTAAGAATGTGAAGACATATTTAGAACCGCGCAAACCACCAAAGAAAAAGGTCAAGAGTGAAGAAGAAAAGAATGCAGAAGAAAAACAAAAGGCTGAACAAAAACAAAAGAAGGTTGCACGTGCACAACGCAATAAAAAGGCAGTTGTTGAAAGAGACCCAGAACGAAATTGCTATTTGGAATGCGAAAGTGAATTAAGTGAAGAAGAATATTTGTAAGGATAATAAGTGCAGATGAGACGTTGAATTGACTATATTATCATAAAATTGAATACATATAAAGATTTTTTTATTATTATTGTTATAACATAAATATAAATATAATATGAGCAGTGTGATTGATCAGCCCGAATTATTTCGCGAAAATGTGCGTAAAGCACTCGGCAAATTCTTTGAAGAAGAGAAATGGTGTCATAACATAGAAAAAGGTGTATTTAATTATGCTATAAAAGAGGCGGATATTCGCAAAATAACAAAAAAATGGACTAAGCCCGAGTTTTGTCAACTATATAAAGACCGTCTACGTTCCGTCTATATTAATTTAAAAAACCCGACTTTCTTAGACCTTGTCAAGAGTGGTGAAATTCAACCAGAACAACTCGCATTTATTACTCATCAAGAAATGAACCCCGAACGATGGAAACCCCTGATTGAAAACAAGATTAAGCGCGACCAATCGAAATATAACAATAATATTGAGGCATCCACTGATGTATTCACTTGTCGCAAATGTAAGTCAAATAGATGTGTTTATACAGCGGTTCAAGTGCGTAGCTCTGATGAACCAACAACCCTATTTGTATCTTGTCTAAACTGTGGAAAGAACTGGAAAGAAAATTAGGCTGCATATCATATACAAACGAACAATGAACAACAAACAACAAACATAAAAAATATATAAATATGAATTCTATATATTTTTATTTTTTAATGGGCTAGAAAGTTGACTAACATAATATTTCTAAGTCCTTTAATTTCCAGTATTCACACCCGCCATTTGGCATTGGGCGTTTAATAATAAAGGGTATTTTCTTTTCAGCCAATTCTTTAACAGCAATTAAATAACCATTAATAATATTGTCATCAACTTGAACAAATGGCTTAGCGCCTGCATTGATTTGCATTGCACGTTCACCTAGAATTCGCGCTTTTTCATATTTTGTTAAGAATGGGGGTGTAGTATGAAATGGGTCAATAATTTCATTATTTTCATTGCGAACAATTACACATAAAGCTTCTATTTCATCATAGTTATGTTGGTTTATTTCAGGATGGTATTGCTGGACAATATTTTTTTTAATGTTTTCATCTAGTTTCTTTAAATAATCTTCGTCTTCATCATAGTCATCATCAAATTCACCGTCTTTAATTTGTCTATCCAAATCCTCCAAATACATCTCTTCGTGCACTTCTGCATCATTTTTCTTGGTCTTCTTCTTTGGCTTTTTCTTTTTACCTGGTTCATCGGCATCATCTCCATCGCCGCCACCAAGAATTCCATCATCATCTTCATCATCGTCGCTATCATCACCATCTTCATCATCGTCGGCATCGTCATCATCTACATCTCCACCAGCAAAATCATCATTTGTTTCATCGCTGTCGCTATCACTATTCTCATCATCATCTCCGCCTTCTTGATTGCCATATCCAGCTTTTTTAATACCCAGTTTTAGTTGATTTTTCATTTCTTTCATTTCATCATCAAAATCGCTATTATCATCATCGTCATCTCCGCCAATAGAGTTATAATCTTCTTTATCGGACATTCTTTCTATAAATTGTATCTATAATTTAATTTATACTTATTTATACGTATATTAAAAATAAATATATATTTCTAAATCAATTTTCTACACTTTATTTATCGTTTGTTTTCCAATTTGTATCACATATTGTGCAAATATAGATATATTTCATATTTGCATCATCATATCGCATATAAACAACTTCTGGTTTGATATCATTTTCGATATTTGACTTGCAATTGGCATTCGGACATTTCACATTATATATACGCGGGAGAGTAGGATCATATTTGGTATATTTATTCACAATATGATTAAATGTTTGTTCGCCTTTTTGTAAATTAGTGCTCAATACACATAAACTATCATTCATCGTGTTATCATCGGTATTTCCGCAGTTGCGGCAGTAATATATCATTTTATTGCTATCATTGGCATTAATACTGATATAAAACATATTATCACAATTATTGCAAAACTTCATTCTTCTATTTACTGTTGATGATTATTATAAACTATTATATAGTATTTCTATATTATTTTACATAGGAAAATCATTTGAATTCAATTTTATGGAATATCACGCTTCACGGGGCGGGGCGGGGGTGTAATACTCACAACTGCATTTTTTGGAAAAAAATTGATTATTCTAGTGTGATTAGTCTCACTGTAATGTAAAAAATTGATTTAAAAAATCATATAAAAATATTATTCTATTATATCTAAATTAGCAAGTATTAAAGATGGAAACAATAAATGGTAATATGAGTAATATTAAAGCTAACAAAACTGGCGCTGCTAAACCAGGTGTATCAAATAATATAAATTATCTTGCTGAATTCTTAAAATCTAGAACAACTAAAAAAGAAAATACTGACAAACCGATTACTAATACACGCATTGGTAGTGAAGATGCTGGTATATATGGCGGCTCATATCACATTGGAGCAGATGAATATAACAAGTTCTTAGAGTTATATTATAAGCACGTGTTTGAGGCAAAAAATCCAGAATATATTACTGAAAAACAGTTGGAAAATGATGGACCGCTTCTAATTGATATTGATATGCGATTTCCATCAGATACCTCAATGCGAGTGTATACCACCGACCATATTCAAGATGCAATAGATGTTTATTTAGGTATACTAATGAATATATATCAGTTTGATGACGATCAAAAATTCAATGTCTATCTATTCGAGAAACCCAGTGTACGCAAAGACCCAAAATCAGGATTGGTCAAAGATGGTATTCATCTAATGTTTGGCTTAAAAGTTGACCGGTTGACCCAAAAATTCATTCGTGTCAAAGCAATGAAAGAGCTGGCTAATACGTGGGATCAGATGGGATTGGTGAATAGTTGGGAAGACATATTGGATGAAGGTATAACAAATGGCTCTGTAAATTGGCAGTTGATTGGTTCGACTAAACCGATGTGTGAGCCATATATATTGAGCCGTGTATTCGAAGTGTCATATGATAGTGATGATGAGAATTATAGTATGAAGCCTGTGAAAAATTTTGACTTGAAAAAGAATTTTCCGAAATTGTCTGCACGATATACCGAACATCCAATGCTGTTCTTTAAGACAGACTATATCCAAGAACGCGATGCAATGGTAAATAGTGGTGTTATCAGTGAGAAATCCCAGCGACAAACTGCGGCTATATCAGCGGTCAGGGTCCCATCATATAATCAGTTAAATATATTTAAAGTGAGAACTCACGCAGAGTTGCAAGTTATTATGAATGAATTTTTAGACACAATCAACGATAGTGTTTGTGATTATGAACTGAAAGAGGCATATGAATATACAATGACATTACCAGAGAGTTATTATGGTAGTGGGTCATATACTAAATGGATACGCGTTGGTTGGGCATTGCGAAATATAAGTGATCGTTTGTTTATTGTATGGATTGTGTTCAGTGCGCAGAGTTCGAGTTTCAGTTTCAGTGATATACCAGAGTTTTATGATATGTGGATGAAATTCGATATGAATAATAGTAATGGATTGCGAAAGGGGTCTATTATGCACTGGTCGCGGTTGGATGCACGTGAAAAATATAAGGTTGTCCGTGAAAATAGTATTGATTATTATATTGATTTGACCCTGAATAATATTGGGTTTAAAGATACCGGGCTTGACAGCAAATCTGGAAAAGGCTGCGGTGATTTTGATTTGGCAATGGTATTGTATCACTTATTTAAAGATGAGTTTGTTTGTGTGAGTGTAAAATCCAATATATGGTATACTTATAAGAAACATCGTTGGGAGGAAATCGACTCCGGCACAACATTAAGAAAGGCGATTTCAACGGAACTGCGCGAGGTCTATCGCAAGAAAATAACAAAATCATTTTCAGATACAACTACCGAGAAAAATGAGGCAACTGGCGAGAAAGATGATGCCCGTAGCGCAATGCGAGAAAAGACCGAGAAAATCCTCGATATATGTATTCGTCTGGGCCGCACCAATGATAAAAAGAATATAATGACAGAAGCCAAAGAGTTGTTTTATGACGGGTCGTTTTTGGAAAAACTCGATACAAATCCATATTTATTGTGTTTTAATAATGGTGTGGTTGATTTCAAGACCAAGACGTTCCGACGCGGATATCCGGAAGATTTTATTTCAAAATGCACGAATACTGATTACCGGCCTATCGACAGGGTGCGTGATAAAACTATAATACAGGAGCTGGAGAAATTTATGAGTGAGTTATTTCCAGTGCGCGAATTATATGATTATATGTGGGAACATTTGGCGTCTACCTTAATTGGTATATCGCGAAACCAGACATTTAATATGTATATTGGGGTTGGACAAAATGGTAAATCCGTATTGACAAAGCTAATGAAAGACATATTGGGCGAATATTTTGGAGAAGTACCATTGCCACTTATTACTGAAAAACGCGCTAAGATTGGTGGCGTAACTCCTGAAATAGTGCAACTAAAGGGTATTCGATATGCTGTATTGAATGAGCCGGATAAACACGAGCGCATTAATGTTGGTATTATGAAACAGTTGACGAGTGGTGTTGAAGAAATATCTGGGCGTGCACCATTTATGCCTCAGACCATTTCGTTTGTTCCACAGTTCAAAATGGTATTGTGTTCGAATGAATTTATGGAAATAAAGACAACTGACCACGGTACTTGGCGTCGTATTCGTGTTGTTGATTTCTTGTCTCTGTTCACTGAAAACCCGGTACAAGGCGATAAAGAAAAACCTTATCAGTTTAAAATAGATACGAATATGGAGGATAAATTCGCACGATGGAAAGATGTCTTTGCTGCATTGTTGGTGGAGAAAGCGTTTATTACTGACGGGTATGTGAAAGATTGTCCGACTGTTATGAAAGCCAGTAATAGCTATCGCCAGAGCCAGGATTATATCGCGGAGTTTATTTCTGATAAGATTTTGGTCGATGCACAGGGCACACTCACAAAGACCGAATTAACCAGTGAATTCTCATTGTGGTATCAGGGTATTTATGGAAAAGGCGGTCCAAGTCCTAAAGATGTGCAGGCGTATATGGATAAGAAATTCGGAAAATATGAGGTGCATAAATGTTGGCGCGGTTGTCGAATTAACTATAACCAGCCCGGAGCTGTAAGTGACGATGATGATGGTGGAGTAATGAATGAAAATGATGAAATAAGTGAAGATGATTTATAAAATGGGCGGGAGCCTATAATCAAAAACTAGAAAAAATAGAATATAGTAATTAGCATAAAAATACGAAAATAAAAACCAAATAATTTTATTTGTAATTTAGTATAATACAAATAAAACAATGTTATGCATCGCTTGTTGCATATTTTTTTATTTGTTTTTGCGAGGGCGTATGAGCCAGGTTATGCCATATTTTCATTATAGACCCCATCATACTGCATCAGTTCATTCAGTTCATTGTTTCTGTATTTTTCTTTTAACATCTCAACATATCCTTGTTTGTCTATTAATGTCAGTTTGGCTATATTTGTAATAACCTTTTCTATATTTTTAGTCTTATAATGTCCGATTGCGTGGCGGATGATTTCGATATCTTTTTCTTTACAGCTGGCGACCCCGTATTTCTCTTGTTCACGGAGGTCTTTTTCGGCCACGTTTTTCTTGTTGCGTTCACATATATCGAATATACATTTGCCTATGACTGATGTAGTTATTTTACCGATTACTTTACAGGCATCGCGGAACCATTT
>JACCEC011884302.1_pt1 | contig 10500 bp, 20 predicted proteins | sample 7450121 | NCBI WGS metagenome assembly JACCEC01 (sample SAMN15323455, study PRJNA562643) | freshwater metagenome | isolation source: river surface water | place: USA:Blue River Watershed | collected 2017-08-18 | reverse complement strand
GGCGATATCATTCTTACGACTATGATTGCAACTCTATTTTTCCCAACAAATTCAGCAGTAACAGACCTGTAAATGCCGTTTTCATAGATTGCTCCAAAACAATTAAAGTGAACAAACTCACCAAGACCACACATCATTGAATTTATGGTATCCAACCCAGCATCACCAATAGTAACAATTGAATTTTCAACAGTTGAGCCGTGAACACAAAAACATCTTAATTCGTACATATTGTTAACCTCTTGGTCTGAATAGCATTGCAACGGAATTGTAAATATCAATAAATTTTCTTGGTGCTTGTGTTGATGGGAATTTCTTGGCGTCCATCACTGAAACCTTATTTCCTCCTTCAACATTAACCGCACCATTCATCATTAACTCAGCCAGTGCAATATTAATAATCATCGCCTTGCCTGATTCGAAATCAGTCGGAAACGCATTCTTAACTAGTGTGTTTAGTTTTGATTTCTTTGATCTAAATACGGACTCAACAATTTTGCTTTTATAAACAGGCTTCGGAACTGTGGACCCTTTAAGTTTTATCGAAATTTTATCCTTTATCTCAGCCCACCTTGCATCGTAGCTGTTATCAGCTTCGTTAACGTTGGCGCGATATCTTAGCCAAACATCAAGAAACGACTCGCAAACAAACATGAACGACCAGTAAACATGCTCACGTTTTATCTTTCCGCCATCACCAACAGATAACACAGTGTAAACACGAGAAAGCAACTCAGCAGAACGGCGTGCGATACTGCCAATATCTTGATCGTTAACGTGCAGCTCGAACCTGTTATGACAATCCTCCGCCGCATCAATAGCTTGCTGGTCAAAGAATTGTGCCTTCCCAAATCTTTTATTTTTCAAGGCGCTAAGGTACTGCGATATTCTTTCATCAACTTTCACGGAATCTCGATTTATTCTGAACTCCATGCGGCTTACTTCTTCATCACCAACCACAACCAGCAAGCGACCAGATAAACCAGATTCAAAGTTTTTCGCAGAAAACAGTTGGCGCATATTGTCAGGCGTAGAGTAGCCGGACATTGCAAAGAATGGCATATTTATGCCGTTAAGTATTTTATTTAGCGTCAGGTCAACCTCTTCAATTCTTCTTTTATGCTCACCAGAGCCAAGAACAATGCCAGTATCTCTGCATTCTTTTTCTATCGCCTTTTTAGCCTCTTGAGCCTCTTTTTTTGCCTCTCTTTTTTCTAAAATATCAAAACTTCTGTCGTCATCTGTGTACAAATTCAGTATTGATCCACCAATCTCTTTTAAATACGCCGGAGACCTTGGATTATCAAGCGCATCAAAAAATTCATGAACCTCATCAAGCACATAAACAGCTACGCCATCACTATCAATTAACACCTTATTTATTGATTTTGCTGATGGTATTTTCTGGTAAACTGGAATTCCAATCGACTTTAGCGCCTTTTTTGTGTACTTCATTCCGATATCTTTACCGCTCGCAGTCGGCGCTATACCTACCGTGTAAAGACTGCTTTTACCGCCAAATGGCGTCCTTAATGACGGTGCACTGACGCAGCTCAAAATCTGCATAGCAGATAAAACACTAAGCCTTTTTTGATCGCGGAATGCCTGTCTGTTTATGTCATTCACAATAGCGCCAGCTACTCCGGGCGGGCGAGTGATGTCGTAATCAATATCTATGCCGTCTGTGATTGAATAAATGCTGTCAGTCATTATTGCGCCCTCACTATCAGCGTTTTATTTTCAACTGTCTTTGTCACGAATGACATTCCGCTAACCCTAGCATAAACATGCGCGGCAGCCTGAGCTCTCAACCCTAAACCCCCGCAAATAACAACAGCAGCACCAATACTCATGGATGAAAACGGCCACTTATACCGCCCACCCTGCGTAAAAATTGGCTCAATCGGTTCCGTTTTTTCTATCATTTCACGCAAATCAGCATCACTAAAAAACAGTAAAGACATACAAAAACCCTCCGTTTTAATTTCAGTATATATTAATAAAAACCATCACAACATGCAACTGTTGTCGCTGTTTTCTCCAATTTTTTTTCACGCTTTCTACAGAAAAAATAGAAGTGTAGAACGATTATAGAAGGGAAAGTTCTTTTAAATCATGCATATAAGTCACTTTTCTGCATTTCTTGTGTTCTTCCTTACTATAAATACAAATAGATAAATTTTGCACTCATATGGTGCAAACCTTATAGATAACTCTCTCATACATACGTATATAATGTAGAAATGTATAAATAATAAAAATACTAATATTAACTATTGATTCTATTGAGTTTTTTTTTCTACATTTCTTCTGCAATCGCGTTTTTTCTGCGGGAAAGTGCAGAAAAGATAAAAAATGATTGCTTGGTACTTGTAATAGTTAAATCACTGGCGTAGATTTAATGACAGGTGAGGCGCAATGGTGCGCGGCATGGCTAGACGAGTGGAGATACAAAATGACTAGTGAAGAAATGGATGAGTTGTTGTTTAGTTTGGCGTGGTGCTCGTGGAGTGCATACCATAACCAAAACGCAAAATTCTTACTTAAAAAACACTTTCCAGAGCTTGATGCAGAAAAGCAAATCAAGCGGTTTGAAAATATCATCACTAAAAAACCACAAGAAGGATCACCAAAATGACCTATGCAAACATCACAATCGGCGATTGTCTTGATACCTACATGTATGCAGTACGCCTTGCAGAACTTGAAGGCATCTTCTGTGACGCTGACAGCCAAGCGGTAGTGGTTGTATTCAATAGTTAACAGAAAGGCAAGCAAACGTATTACCAGCGTAAAGAAATAAAAACTAAACCGATTCAGCAAGCGTTAAAAATAGGAGTAAAATAATGAACTATGCAGAGATGAGTGATTTTGAGATTAATAAGGCCGTTTTCTTAAAATTAAAAATTTACTATGAGGATTTTGATTTAAATCCATTTCCAGATAATTGCACGTCATTCAGCTATGTAGATGGCTACAACTGGCATAAATTTGACGCATGCAACAATCCATCAGATGCATGGCCGATTATTGTTGAAAATGACATCATGCTAAATCCAAATTGTGCAGATTCATTATGGAAAGCTGAGCAAGGGTTTAGATTTAAACCGAGCGGTTTTTATGATGTTGCAACTGCTTATAACAAAAACCCACTACGCGCAGCAATGATTGTTTTCTTGATGATGAATAAGGATAAATAACATGTGCAACACAAACTTAACACGCGAACAGCTCATCAGCATCCTAAGCGATGCACAGCAATTGGTGCAGAATGCGCGGTCTGCTTTGACGCTCGAAGTGGCGTACAAAGGAACGAAAGAACCAGCGCTGTTTGGATTTTATGAGGATGAATGCAAGGCAGTGCATAAGCGCGTTGATGCGATACTGGAAGCGGCTGGAGTTGAACAGGTTGGTGATGAACAGGTTGGTGATGAGTTTCCTGTTTTTGATTTGCCATTTTGATTTGCCAGATAGTGAAAAGGATTTTGTCGAGTCATGATAGCCCCATCGCAAAAACACCGCTTCATCACGAAAAAAGAAGCGATTAACTGGCTTGATGACAACAAATTCAAGCCAGTTCGCGGCATGAAAGGTTATTATTTAAGCGACAAATACTCAGCAAATTTGCAACATATGCCATCTGGCGCATGGGTTGTGATTGTTGGGATTAGTGATAGATAACAAGGAGTTAAAGTATGTTAGTATTATGGATTATCTGCGCATTATTAACTGGCGCAATTGCAAGTGGTAAAGGTAAAAATTTCGGCACCTGGTGCGCTATAGGTTTTATGATTGGCGTATTGGGGCAGGTTGTTGCGGCATTCATGAAAGAAGAAAAAGGAGATACACAGTGCTAAAACTCAAGCAATCCTGCGGCGAGAAAATTGTGCTGAAAGATGCACAAACAAGGCATCATTTGATGACGATTACCACGATGTTGGCTGATGATGAGCAGTTGGCGATTTACAAAGCACCGCTAATTTGTCGCGTTGAGTACCCGGCAGGCAAGGATGGATTTATTCCGACTACTTACATGCCAATCCCACATACTGATTGGTTCGACTTCGGTAAGACATCATTCCGAATCACGAACCGCAAGCTGGCGACTGTTACGTATCGTTTTATGCAAGAAGAAGATGAAGTGCAAGTACTGCGTACTGATTTGATTCAGCGGAAAGATAACGAAAGCGCGGAATGGCAATATTTTTAATGTGATATAATTATCACAAATAAACAGGAGAATTTACATGCTTCAACTAACAGAAAACAGACAGCTTAACGACTATACGACACTGGCGCTAACAACGGCGCCGGTATTCAACACAGTGCAAACTGACGGTGTAGTGCAGATGACTATCACAGCGGTAGATGTCGGCGCGTACTTGGCAAGCCTGATAAGCACTGGAAAGCCGGTAATAATGACCAACGGCGCTATCAAAGTGGCTGTAACTGGCAATATCGACGGTTGCGTTGTTAATGGGCAACTAGTGCAGACGGTTTCGGAAATTTTGACGGAAACTAATTAGTAATAAATCGAGGAATTAAAAATGGATGTAATTAATTTAAACCAAAATAAAATAATTCTAGTTGATACTGACAAAAACGAATCAAATACCATTGATGATGGTTGTTACTGGGTTGAAGTAACAAACACAAACGGAGATAACAGCGTTAGCACGGTGGCAACTTGTGAGAATGGGATTTGGTTTTTGTCTGGATGTGAAAATCCAGAGACATATCAAAAACTAATAACAAGAAAACTATCACATAAGCTAATTAACCCAACAGAATCAATTCGCGACGAGTTTGAAAAGGTATGGGTGGCGTCAGGTGAGGGCGCAGAAAAGCTAATCCGTGATAAGTTTGGGTGCTACGATGACGAATCAGCATTCACCGCATACAATTGGTTTAAGATTGGTGCCGGAATAATGGATGTGTAACAGAATCTGTTCAGGGTTTTGCCTCGCACTTGCGGGGCTTTTTTATTTGTAAAGTATTTTAAAAACAGCTTGCACTCATACATGGTATATACTATTATTAGTTCATTGAAGCGGCACACATAAACAGCAATACCGAGGAGATACATCATGAACACATCAAGCAAAGAAGCATATGTAAGCTGGGATTTAGAAACAGAAGTCATGTTCGATGAGGATGGTTGTGAATACGACGGCGAGCAGTACGCAATTATCGAAAAAATCTGGGTTCCAGAATCAGACCGCGGTCAAGGTAAAGGCCGTAAAATATTAGAAGCCGCTATCGAAGAAATCAAAGCAGAACACGGAAAAATCACCATCAAAATTGCCGCCCTGCCTTTTGATAACGGCATGGATATGGCAGACTTAGTGGCTTTTTATGAAAGCATTGGCTTTGATGTTGAAGACACAAGCGGCCACGCAGTTATCATGAGTATGTAATAATGACCAAACAAACCCCCCAACAACGCCAAAACGAGAAACGCCGTGAATTACCACGGCTTTCTCCGATGTACTTGTCTGCGCTAGCTATGGCAAGACTGGATGAGCTTTCACAAGTTCACGGTAGCAAAAAAGCAGTGTTGGAATACTTGCTGCTCAACAGCCGCACTTAGCGGCTTTTTTATTGCTTCGCAGTTAACGACACTAAGCCGATAAACTGTTACAATTATCCGACTAATCGGTTAAAAAACGGTGATATTTATGGCTAAAAAAGGCACATTCTCAAGTGAGTACCAACCAGCGAATAAACGAGGAAAGTCAAGGTATAGCAAGCTAATTGATGCCCTAATATCAAAGGGTTACACAGAGCAAATGCTGTACGAAAAGATTGTCGAGGCCGCCATGATTGACGGTGATGTCACTATGCTTAAAGAAATAATGACGCGATTCTGTCCTCCTTCAAAACCATCTGCGCAGGAAATAACTTTCGAGTTTCCAGAGTCGGGCACTCCGGTTGAAAAGATCGATTCAGTAATTCTTGGCGTATCAACTGGCGATATTCCGGCTGACATCGGAAAACTGGTTGTCGATATGATCAAAACCAGCTTAGATGTTGAGGAAACAACAGAACTAGCTCAGCGCTTAGAAAAGCTAGAAACCATGATTTCACAAATGGCTAAGAATTAATGGCACGAAAACGTATAACCACGCAGTCAATAGAAAAGCTGGAAGCCGCACTCGATATAAATTTTGAGGCTGCAGAATCGGCTGTGTTTGGTGTGTGCGATATGCAGCGTAATGTCATTAAGCGCTTAAAGATGACCGCTACTGGCGTTTACGGAACAGATGAAGAACCGACGATTCTCATTCCTGAGCGGCTTGAAAAACTGCTATATCCAAAGCGCCTAAAAATAATTTACGGAGGGCGCGGTTCTGGTAAGACTCGAACAGTTACATCGATACTAACTGAGCGCTCAAGATTTCGCCGTGAGCGTATCGCTTGCTTTCGTGAAATACAGGGATCAATCAAAGAATCAAGCTATCAGGAAATTATTGACGAGATTGAGCGAAAAGGTGAGTTTGAAGAATTCAGGCAAGTAGAGGGCGAGATTAGCCACAAACTAACCCGCTCAAAGTTCTCATTTAAAGGGCTGTACCGCAACGTCACAACCGTAAAAGGTTTTGCTGGTGCGACAATTGCATGGGTTGAAGAGGCTGAAAATATCAGCCAATCATCAATCGACATCCTAGAGCCAACCATTCGCGCGGAAGGCTCAGAGATATGGCTAACATTCAACCCAAATAAGCCAACAGATGCTATATGGACTAATTTCGTAGAGCCATATCTGGATAAGATGAATGGCGGTATCTATGAGGATGATGACACGCTAATCATTGAAGTTAACTACACAGATAACCCTTGGTTCACGGCGGAACTAGAAGGAACTAGGTTAAAGGCGCAACGCACAGACATAGACCGATATAACTGGATATGGCTTGGAAAGTTCAACAAGCGAGCTGACGAACTAGTGCTTGGCGGTAAATATGCCGTGATGGACTTTACGCCACAAGCAGAATGGGATGGTCCATATTTAGGCGCTGACTTTGGTTTTGCGCAAGACCCGTCAACTTTAACTGTCTGCTGGGTGTTCGATAACACACTTTACGTTGAACATGAGGCCTATGGCGTAGGTGTTGAGATAGATAAGTTAGGCGATATGTATGAGCGAGCATATCCAAGAGTAAAAGAGTATGTGATACGCGCCGACTGCTCAAGACCTGAAACTATCAGCTACATAGCAAAGCGCGGATTCAGAATTGAAGGGTGCGACAAGTGGTCTGGCAGTGTTGAGGACGGCGTTACACACTTGAGAAGTTACGACCAGATTATTATTCACACTCGATGTGAACGCACAGCAGATGAGGCCAGCAGATATTCGTATAAGGTAGATAAAAACACTGGTGACGTTTTGCCGGATATTGTTGATAAGCACAACCACTGCATAGACTCGATTAGATACGGCATTGGCCCGCTAATCAAAAACGGTAAAGGATTTGGAGCATTCCGCCCATCAGGAAGAAGATAGCCGCGAAAGCGGCTAATCCCCCACATAATCCCCGGATTTCTTGCCTTCATAAACATCAGCAGATTGTCCTTTTGCATAAGCACGCATGCGCTCAACTTCTTGCTCAAGTAACTCATCCATAACTTTACGCTGCTTTTGTCTCTCAAGTTTTAGTGCCGCTTTGCGCTGACGCTCACGCTCCTGGTATTCTGGAGTGAAGAGTTCGCCTGACGCGATTGCAGCCAGAACTTCTTGTTTTGATGGCATGTTAATTCCCTGCTTTTGGTATTTGCCCTGACGGAGTAGCTTCGCATTTCATGCACCATTCCGCCCAATACGCTTGACCTGCGCGGAAATACTCCGACTCCTTTATTTCACGGCAGCGCATGCATTGCTTCATGCCTTTTTTAATCATCACTTAACCTCCTTATCTGGATAAAAGTCAGGCGTTAATATAGATGCACCCCACCCCCTAACGCTATCTCCATTTCTGCATATAACTAAGTTTGTTATAGTGTATTCGTAAACCCCGCCTTTATCCTTGCATGAAAAATCTTGTTTTGCCTTATCCATTAGTGATGGATTGCACCCGCATAGTGCAATTGATAATACGGCAATAAACATTCGCATCACTTAACCTCCTGAATAATCACCCTGTCACCTTGTGCGTTTTTCATGATTGTTACGTTGTGGCATTGGAATGAAACTGCATACGTGCTTAATCTCGAAAACGTATCATGATAAGTACTAACTCCAAAACCTACAGTTTTTTTATTGTTATCAACAAAAGTACAAGTAAACATAATCATTTCACTCCACATTCAGATTCAACCAACTTAACTAGCTTATGAATATAAGCTAGTGGTAACGCCTGCGACATCGCACCAACTAGAATCTTTCTGGTGCGCTCACCTTGAAAGCGTTTTAGCATGTGCCCACAAGCTTTGCGAACAGCCGTGTTCGGCTTGTCACGGTTTAACTCAGCAGCCAGTAAGCATGTCAGCAGCATTGAACGGAACTCTTCCGATTCTACGCGCTTCATTTCTGGTGTGTCGGCGGCGTAGGTTATTGGTAAGGCTAAATTAACCATTTGTAATGCTCCGCGCTTAAAATTCTATCTGTGATTGTGCTTATAAATTCATCGCTTGCCTGTCTTACTCTTTTTTCAAATAAGAAGATCATCCATTTTTCTCCTCTTCGCTTAATTGAGTGATTGGTTGCTCCATCTGATAGAGAAAAATCAACACCTTTGAACGAGTAATTTATTACAATTTTGAAAATATCACTAAAACCATAATCAATATCAAGTGACTTTATTTTTATATCTTCGCAGTCTATGTGCTCCTTTATATACTTCATCTCTAACTTTAAAACTTTGTTCATATGAGAAAGTAACACCATTGCTGTATCTCCATCTATTTAACTATTACATACATAGTATAGCCACTGATAACACCATGCAAGCCATATCACCACTAAAATGCTAAAATAAATTATTCCACATGGGAGCAAGAAAATGGACAAAAAGAGAAATCCGGCTGAAATCGTAGCCAATGCAAAGCAGATGCTGGTTGTCAATGCGCAACAATACACGCGCGCGACATTGCCTGGATGGTTACCAGGTCAAGACAATAAACACGACAGACTGTATAAGGTTTTTGGGCTGCCTGAGAAGCTGACATTTCAAGCGAAGAAAAATCTGTACGACCGTAACGGCTTCGTTAAAGGCGCGATTGATAAGCTGTGCGGTAAGGTATGGCAAGATAACCCTGAGATTGTCGAAGGTAGCGGGGAAGAAGAGAAAGACCGCAAGGAGACGCCAACCGAGAAGGAATTTTCCGCATTTGCAAAGCGAACAAAGCTGTGGCGCTGTTTTGCTATGGCCGATAAATACCGCATGGTTGGGAACTACTCCGCGCTTATCCTGCGTATTGCTGACGGTAAAGATTGGTCACTTCCAGTTGATGGTTTAACGCCTGACAAGATTGTTGGATTTTATCCTGTGTGGGAAGACCAACTAAAGGTATCTAGCACAGACACCGACCGCATGAGCGACACATACGGCGAGCCTTTGCTGTGGACGTATCACGAGCCGGTTATTCTCGATGAGTCAATGAATACGCGCGTCAAGCCGGTAGACATCACCATTCACCGTGACAGGGTTTTCTATCTTGGTGATGTATTCACTGACGGCCTGTCGTCAGAGGGCGGAAATAACCTTCTGGCATCGGCATACAATTCAGCATTTGCTTTGTTTAAGCTCAACCAATCAGGTGCTGAGGGTTTCGCCAAAAACTCTATGCGTCAGATTCATGCTAACTTCGACAAAGACGCTGATATGCGCAAAGTGGCGCAAGCATTAGGCGTCAAAGTAGAAGAAATCGGCGATGCATTTCAGTCGATGGGCGAAGACCTGAATACTTACCTGGATGCGTTCACTGTTACCCAAGGTGTAGATATGACGGCGCTGTCAGTCTCAATGCCAGCAATCGCAGAGTTCGCCCAATGGAACATGAACGAGTTCTGTGCGGCGTTAGGCGGTATTCCATCTACTGAGCTAACTGGTACGCTAACTGGCGACCGAGCAAGCACAGAGAACGGCAAGGTCATGGCAATGCTGGCGGACGGGCGCCGCAGTCAGGTTGCTAATAACGACATCTTGGATTTTGTCGCATTCCTGCAAGGCTTAGGATGCTGGACAGGTAAAGAGTTCGACATTTCATGGCCTGATTTGCTGGTTCCGTCACCGTTGGAAAAAGTGCAGCTAGCAGGCGCTATGGCTGACGCTAATGCCAAATCATTAACTGGTGCTGGCTTGTTGTTTGATGCTAATGAGATGCGCGTAGCGGGTGGGTATGAACCGGATGCTGATACATCGCTACAAAAAGAAGTGGACGACCTAAGCGCGGAAATGGACAAAGAAGAGTAAAAGTAAAGCCCCAAGGATGGGGCTAGTCTGCGATGAAGAATTTAATGGTCTTTCTCATGTCTCTTGATATCATCAATCCAGAATCAAT
>JACCEC012499991.1_pt1 | contig 10501 bp, 8 predicted proteins | sample 7450121 | NCBI WGS metagenome assembly JACCEC01 (sample SAMN15323455, study PRJNA562643) | freshwater metagenome | isolation source: river surface water | place: USA:Blue River Watershed | collected 2017-08-18 | reverse complement strand
CGGTGGATTAACACCATGGCGCAGCATCGTTACAGCCTCGCGGATAACATTACCGATCCTAAGCGTTACGACGACGATCGACGCAAGCTGTTTTACGAGCATCTTGAGATCATTCTTAAAGCTTGGGACAACGATACTTTTTCGCACAAGGGCGAGTTCTGGACTATTCCAGCGCCAAAAACCGCTTGGCCGGGGCAGCGGATGAGCCGTGAAATGGGTGGGCGTAGTTTAGACGCAGACGGAAATCTTGTCGAAGTTGGTGTCGCGCCGGCGATGTACAATCGCAAGCGCCCTTTGATGTTTGAGCCGTTCTCGGTGAGCCACAGTTCCATCGAAACGGCAGCGTCGAATGGCTTGGTTCCTATCGGGATCATGTGTGATCCCAAAATTGTGTCTGAACAGCTCGATGCGGCTCAGCGAGGATGGGAGAAGGCCGGGGTTAGCACTAAGCGAGGCGAAAAGGTCGGCTTTGCTCGTTACATGATTGTGGGCGAAACAGATGAAGAAGCGATGGAATTCGCTGAGCTTGCCATGTTTGAGTGGACCTATTTCTTCGCTCAATTCGGCTTCAACGCCGTGCTGGCCCGGGAAGGCGAAGACTGGAAGAGCATTCCGTCAACCATTCCGGAATTTATTAAGCGCGGCATTCTCTTCTGCGGCAGCCCGGACACCGTCAACAGGCAGCTCGAAGTTGCGCTGAAAAATATGCCGGTTGAGTACCTTTGGCTGTTTACGGCCAACGGCCTGCTCCCTCAGCATATGATGATGAAGCATCTCGATCTTATGTCGCGAAAGGTGTTGCCCAACTTTACGGACAAGATCGGTCCGAATGTGCACCGCAAAGCTGCCGCCTGACAGGAGCGACACTGATGGATTTCATGAGCCTGTGGAGCGATGTTTATCGCTCCGCATTCGAACAGGGCTATCTCGACGCCAATGGCATCAAGACTCGTTACATACGGGCAGGTGACAGGTCCAAGCCCAAGTTGATTTTCCTGCATGGAACGGGAGGGCATGCGGAAGCTTTTCTGCGTAACCTCGATGCGCATGCCGAGCATTTCGATACCGTCCTGATCGACTACTTGGGGCACGGCTGGACCGACAAGCCAGATGTCGCCTACGAGATGCCTGACTATTGCGATCATCTCGCTGCCACGATGGATGCCTTAGGATTTTCCAAAGCTTCCATCTGCGGGGAATCGATGGGTGGTTGGATTGCGGCCTGGTTCGCCATTCAAAATCCCGACCGAGTGGAACGGCTGGTCCTAAACACCATGGGCGGGGCCACGATGAACTCGCAGGTGATGCAAACCGTATATGAGAAGACCCTTGCAGCCGTGGAGCATCCGGAGACGCTTACCCGTCCTCGGCTCGAGTGGCTCATGGCAGATCCGTCGGTTGTTACGGATGATCTCGTTGCCTGCCGGACTCGGATTTATGCCCAGCCGGGCATGAAGGAAACGATGCGCAAAATCCTGTGTTTACAACAGGACGAGCCGCGCCGACGCAATCTCATGACACCCGACAATATGGGACAGATCAAGGCACCGACGCTGGTCATCTGGACCAGCAAGGATCCTACCGCCTCTGTCGAGACCGGACGAGAAATTGCCAGCTGGGTGCCAGGCTCGAAGTTCGCCGTCATGGAAAATTGCGGACATTGGCCTCAGTACGAAAAGCCGTATGAATATAACAAGCTATCTCTTGGCTTCTTGCTTGATGGCGACGTCCAGGGAGTAGCTTGATGCCTGCACAGGCTATCTGCATGGGGCATGGAGGCCTGATGAACTTCCATGAGCTCCTGTCAGGCGACGAAGACCAGGAGGTTCGCTCAGAGCTCGCCTATGCTCGCGAGCAGGTGGAAACCTATTCGCCTGACCTCGTGGTCAAATTCGGCAATGACCATAACAGCGGCTTCTCGCTCCGTTTGATGCCGGCCTTCCTTGTAGCCCTTAGGGCACGTACTCTCGGAGATTTCGGAACGACTGCCCAAAAACTGGCGGTTGATGAAACCATCGGGCGTGAGCTTGTGACCTTCCTTCACGAGGCTGGCGTAGACGTGGCAACATCCTATGATGCGCTCTTCGACCATGGCATGGTCATGGCGCTCGACAAGTTGTTCGAAGAACCAGCGCATGTGCCTGTTATTCCGGTTTTCACCAATTGCGGGGGCGACCTGCGACCCCCACTCAAGCGATCGAAGGAGCTGGGCAAGGTAATAGGGGCGTTCTTTCGCGACCATCATCCCGACCTCAAGGTCTTGTTTATCGGATCGGGAGGACTCTCCCACGACCCCCCTCTACCCATCTTCACAACCGCGCATGTAGATGTGCAACAGCGCATGATCGACGGGGTCCAGTGGTCGGACGAGACACTCGCCACTAGGACCGTGAACGTTATTGCAGCTGGCAAGGAGCACGGGCGAGGAGAAGGACCGCTGCAGCCGCTCAACCCCACTTGGGACAACTGGCTTCTCGACTGTTTCCAGATCGGAGACTTGGAAGCCGTGGTGGCGCTCAGCGACGACGAGGTTATTGCCCAAGGTGGCCGCGGCGGAAGCGAAATCCGGAACTGGATCGCTGCTCTGTCGGCGCTGGGTGAGTACGGGCGTGAGAGTTACGCGGTGGACCACCGCTTCTACCGTGCTTTACCCAGCTGGATAACGGGCTTCGGCCTTCTCCACGCACGTGCCAACTAAGTTATTCTGAAAGGCAAAAAATGTTTATTGATCCCGCAGCAAAGGCTTTCCTCGACAGCCTCGGCAATGGACCTCCGCCGCCTGCGGACATCAATGAGCAACGCGCTGGCTTCAGTGCACTGTGGCAGAGCATGGCGCCTGAGCCGCCGTCCGGCCCAGTCAGAATCACGAAAGAGGTCATGTCCGACGGGAGGCAGATCGAATGTCTGGTCTACCGACCAAATGAAGTCGAGGAAAACCTGCCCGTCCTCGTTTTCTATCATGGCGGCGGAGGCATCATGCTCTCGCCGGAGGATTTCGATGCAACCAGCCGAATGCTTGCCGAGCATGCATCCTGTATGGTTGTCGTGCCTCGATACCGGCAGGCACCGGAAAACCCGTTCCCCGCGCCGATTGACGATTGTCTGGCCGTTTACGCCTGGTTGACGAAAAATGCTTCTTCCTGGGGAGGCGATGCTTCTCGGATCGCGGTCAGTGGTGACAGTGCCGGCGGTTATCTCGCGGCTGCAGTGGCACAGGACGCCAAACGGAACGGCTTGTCACTGCCGATCGCCCAGGTTCTGCTCTATCCGATGCTCGATATGGCTAGCGCAGTCCCCAGCAGGTTCGATCGCGCGGCATTTACCAGCCACGAAGCTCTGGTTGGAACGGTCCAGCTTCACTTTGGCAACAATGTCCTTGATCCGCGCGCATCACCCTTGCGCGAGCCCGACCTTGTCGGACTTCCCCCTGCATTGATCATCGCGGTGGATACCGATCCACTCGTCGACGAAGCACGTGCCTACGTACATCGCCTAAGGGCTGCCGGAGTCTCAACCTCCTATTTTGTCTACGAGGGCCAAGTGCATGGCTTCTTCTCGTTTGGCGGTTTCATGGAGGAGGGAAACCGGTGCGTCCTGCACGTTGCCAGCTGGCTGTCCCATGCATTTACAAAGGCGCGGTAAGGCGGGATGAGTGAAGAGGTAGATTGCATCGTCATCGGTGCAGGTGTCGTTGGCCTCGCCTGCGGCGCCGCCTTGGCTGCTGCCGGGCGCGAAGTACTCATACTGGAAAAAGAAGGCCTGATTGGAAGCGAGACGAGCAGCCGCAACTCCGAGGTCATCCATGCGGGCATCTATTACCGGCCCAATTCACTTAAGGCCCGCCTTTGCCGTGAAGGCAAGGAACGGCTTTATGCATATTGCCTCGCCCGGGGTGTTCCACACAAGCGCCTGGGCAAGATCATTGTAGCTACCAGCGAGGATCAGTTCGGAAAATTAAAGGCGATTCATGCTAACGCCGCTGCGAACGGTGTGACTGACCTTACCTGGCTCTCGAGCTCGGAAGTCTGCTCGCTTGAGCCAGCTTTGACGTGCTCTAGTGCGCTATACTCCCCCTCAACGGGTATCATCGACAGTCATTCTTTCATGCAGGCGCTTGAGGGGGATTTGTCTACACATGGAGGCATGGTCGTCCTCAACGCTCCGGTAGAGCGGGGCGTCGTCGACAAAGCAGGCATCTCACTCTTTATCGGCGGAGGCGAGCCGATGGTGTTGCGGGCTCGGACGGTAATCAACTGTTCAGGTCTCCATGCACCCAAGCTCGCCGCCAGCCTCACAGGGTTGGATCAGCTGCACGTGCCGATCGCGCATTATGCCAAAGGACATTATTACAGGATGGCGGGGAAGGCCCCATTCAGCCATCTGATCTATCCGGTTCCTGAGGATGGGGGGCTCGGTGTTCACCTGACCCTGGATCTCGGAGGCCAGGCCAAGTTCGGGCCCGACGTACGCTGGATTTCCGAGATAGATTACGCGTTCGATGACAGCCGTAGGGATGACTTCATTGCGGCAGTGCGGAGCTATTTTCCTTCCCTCGACAGCGATCGGTTCGAGCCTGACTACACTGGCATCCGTCCCAAGCTCGCCGGCCCGGGCAGTGATGAGCAAGACTTCAAGATCGAAGGGGAGAGTTTGCATGGCATTCCGGGGCTCGTGAACCTTTTTGGTATCGAGTCCCCGGGCCTAACCGCCTCCCTTGCGATCGCGGACTATGTTGAGCGTCTGCTCAGGCGGTAAAATTGAGACTCAACCCTGGTCGAGGCCAGTGTGCCTTGACCAACTGCCCTTTCCCGGAAAGCGTCATGTAAGCGGTCTGCATGTCTGGACCTCCGAACGCGATATTCGTGGTGGCCGGGTCGCCAGTCTCAATTAGGCCGAGGTCTTCGCCGATCGGAGAGATGATCCTGATCCCACCGGTTGCAAGCGCGGCAACGCAGACGTTACCCGACGCCTCGACAGCCAGTGAATCGTAAAGCTCAAACCCTGGTGCGCCAAAGAGCAATGCTTGGGGGTTCAGCAAGCCCGCAGGGACTTCGACGCGTCCGGGCGCAACAACCTCATACTGCCAGACCCTGCCAGCCATCGTCTCCGAAACGTAGAGAGTGCTACCATCGGGAGAGAGGCCGATGCCGTTAGGGTGGCTGCGAGGGTAAACTTGTTCGGAGATGAAAGAGCCGTCGCAGGTTGCATAGTACACCGAGCCGACGTCCTCAGAGCGGGCATAGCGTTTGCCATTGTCCGTGAACCAGAAACCGCCTTGAGTATCGAACACTATGTCGTTCGGACCTTTCAAGGATACGCCATCGCACTGGGTGTAGAGGGTCTCGACTTCGCCAGTGGCAAGATCGACGCGCTGGATACTCCCTCCAGTGTAGTCGGGCGGGGTCAGTCCTGGCAGCAAGGCACCGTTGACTTCATGCCATTCAAAGCCGCCGTTGTTGCAGATATAAACCTTGCCGTCTGGACCTATGGCGGCCCCATTAGGACCTCCACCTGTATGCGCGACGACCTCGACCTGACCGTCTAAAGTCACCCTGCTTAGCGTGCCCCGGGCAGTTTCGACGACCAAGATGCTGCCGTCTTCCATGACTACCGGCCCTTCGGGAAATTTCAGGCCGGTCGCAATTACTTCAAGTTTCAGCATCACACTCTCCCGCTTGCTTTGAACCGGGAGATAGATTTGGAGTCGCGCAAAGGCACCCGCTGAAAGATAGGTGCCCTGCAAAGCTTTAGGGGCAACCTGACGCACTTAAAAGGGAGAAACGAAACTATGGCAAATCTGCTCACTGGAAAAGTCATCATCGTGACCGGAGCGGGCGGTGGCATAGGTCAGGCCGCAGCGGAATACTTTGCTGCTGAGGGTGCCAAGGTGGTGGCGGCCGGAAGAACCGAAGAAAGCGTGGTTCGTATCGCCAGCAGCATAACCGCCAATGGTGGCAATTGTATTCCAATTCGGGTCGACGTCACCGCAGCGGACGATTGCTTGGCAATGGTCGATCTTGCTTTGTCTTCATTCGGTAGATTGGATGGAGCATTCAATAATGCTGGCATTGATGGACCACTTGTTCCAGCAGCCGACTATCCCGAAGATGCTTTCGACGAGGTGATCGCGATCAACCTGAAGGGCGTCTGGAATTGCATGCGATACGAGATCCCGGCCATGCTAAAATCCGGAGGCGGAAGCATCGTTAACAACGCCTCCGGTCTGAGCGAGGTCGGCCAGTTCAATATGGTCGCATACTGTGGCGCTAAAGCAGGTGTTCTTGGCCTCACCCGCGGGGCTGCTCTCGATTACGGCGCTCAAGGAATCCGCGTGAATGCTCTTTCACCCGGCGTCATCGAGACGCCGATGATGGCGAACCAGATGGAGGCCTATCCGGAACTGCGCGCGATGCTGCTTGCGAGACACCCTATCGGACGCCTCGGCACCCCGATCGAAATGGCTAGGGCGGCTGGGTGGATGCTTTCCGATAACTCAACCTTCATGCTCGGGGCCAACATGTCTGTCGATGGCGGCTACGTCGCTCTCTGACTGATCGTAATGCTAAGAATTCAGAAGGATACCAGTGTGGCCAATGAAACGCTTTTCAGCCCGGTTAACCTTGGCACCCACGAGCTACCCAACCGGATCGTGATGGCTCCCATGACTAGGCTGCGGGCGCCGGGAAGCATGCCTAATGCACTTATGGCCCAATACTATGCGCAGCGAGCATCGGCCGGTCTTATCGTCACCGAATGTGTGATGGTTTCCGACACAAGCGCTGCCTACATGAACGCGCCAGGGATTTATGCCGACGAGTTCATCGAAGGGTGGCGTCTCGTCACTGACGCGGTCCACGAAGCTGGCGGTAAAATCTTCATCCAGTTGTGGCACTCCGGCCGGGTAGCGCATGTATCGTTGATGCCGGGCGGGCAGGCTCCGCTTGCACCAAGCGAGATTTCCGGCGTTGGCGAACTTCATACACCCACCGGCAAGCACCCCATGTCCATGCCGCGGGCGATTACGGCCGACGAAATCCGTGGACTTACGAAGGCATTCGGCAAGGCTGCAGATCGTGCCCGTAAGGCCGGTTTCGACGGGGTCGAGATCCACGGTGCGTTCGGCTACCTGATCGACCAGTTTCTCCGCGACGGCAGCAACAAGCGTGTGGACCTTTATGGCGGTTCTTTAGAAAATCGCGCGCGCTTCTTGCTTGGGGTGATTACTGCGGTCCAGCAATCATTCGGGCAGGACGTGGGCGTGAAGCTGTCTCCTGCAAGCCGGGCGCATGGAATGAGCGACAGCCGCACGGAAGGTACTTTTGCAGAGGTTCTCGGACTGCTCAACGAGGCTGATCTGGCTTATGTGCACATGATGGAGCCTCTTCAGGGTGACGAAATACCCTCGCTGCTGCTGTCCGATACGGTCGCCTTTGCGCGGCGCCATTATTCCGGAACGCTCATCGCCAATGGAGGATTTTCGCCAACTTCAGCGGATACGCTGGTCACCGAGGGAGGGGCCGACCTCGTTTCGTTTGGCCAGGCGTTTCTAGCCAACCCCGACCTCCCGGCGCGGATCCGTAGTGGAGAGCAGTTGGCCTTCCCGGACTTCAGTAAAGTCTACGGTATTCCCGGCCAGCCAATGGAGGACGGATACACAAATTATCCTTCACTCGGCGCATGACGGAACAAGCCAACCACGCGAGGGTCCTGTGGGAGAAGGACCAGCTAAAAAACCTGATCCTCGATTTCGGGTGGGCGCTCGATTCAGGGGATTGGGACCTGTATCGGTCTTGCCTGCATGATCGGGTTCTGATCGATTTCGAACGCCTGACCGGGTTCCCCGAGGTAGAAGTCAGCGCCGCAGACTGGACCGAATTTGCCCGGCATGCCCTGACCCCTGTCCGCAGGCACCACTCCTATACGAACTTTCGGATCGATGTGTTCGAAGAGACGGCTCGCGCACGCGTCCATATGGTTGCGCGGCATTTCCACTCCACGGACAATGGCGCTGCCGAGAACACTCAATACGGTTGGTATGAGTTTACTTTCACCCGGACGGCCGGTGGTGCCTGGAAAATCAGCCGCGTGCGTCATTCCTTCCAATGGGTGTCGGGCAACGCAGGCCTCTTCGACTTCTCTAAAGAGCCTGTCGCATCGGCCGCAGCGCGGGTCTTCCACCCCGGCAACCGCGTTAGCTGATCAGGCCGATCTGCCGAGCCTTGAAGACGGCTTCCGAACGCCGGTTTACGCCTAGCTTGCTGTAGATCTGCTGCAGGTACCATTTCACCGTACCTACAGTGAGGCCCGACTCTTCGGCGATCTGCGAGTTCATCAAGCCCATTGCCACCATGAGTAGAATCTCTGCTTCGCGTTCGTTCAAAGCCTGATACTGACCGCCCAGCTTTTCTAGATCGATCGTGGGACCGCGTGGTGGGGTCACGGCAGAGGTCAAAGAAGCGATCACTTGTTCGTGGTAGCGCCCGAGTTCGTCCCAGTGCCCCCCAATGCCCAGCTTCATCTGCTCGATCTGTGCGCGAACGGCACTATTGGCATCTGAGAACAGCCTAAGGAAGCCGCTCTGGGCGCCCGTCTGGATCGCTGATCTGAGCGTCCGATGACATGCCTTTGGATCACCGCTCAGTATCTGCACGTGCGCCAGTTGAAGCGCGAACCTGATATAAAGGCGAGCGAACTGGTGGGTTTCGAGAAAGCGCATCCAGCGGCGCAGGAGGACGTCTGCCTCTGAAAGACGGTTTTCGGCAATCGCAAGATATGAGGACGCGAGCGCGCGTCCGGCCATAGCAGTTGTCTGGCCCGGGCCCGGGCAGAACGTGTCGCCTGCATTCACAAAGTTATTGACGATCGAGACGCGCTTGAGCTCGCTGATGTCCCCCGCCGCCGAAAGGATGCGTAGTCTGTCGATGATAAGGAGCAGGTTCAGCCGATCGAAATCGCGCGAGAGGGCAAGCTCTGCCCCTTCATCGATAACATTGAGAGCTGCTTCTGACGAGATCAGGTTCGCCAAACGCACCTTGGTGTGGTAGCCCGCCACCAATTGGTCTACCAAGCCGATCCGCGTGGAAAGTGGCAGAAATTCCTCGACCAAGGCGTCAGCCTCGAGCGTGTGCCCCTGCTCGTATGCAAGCTCGGCGAGATGCAGTGCTGGCATTGCCGTGGTTGGGTTAGATCGGCCCACCACGCTGATTGCGGTCTTGAAAGCCTCGTTGAAGATGCTCCCGGCCTTTGTCAGCTGGCCCAATTGAACATATCCGGCACCAATGATGCAGTCGTGCCAGATCGTGCCCCAACGGTTGTCGTTGCTAACAAAGATCTCTCTCGCCTTGCCGGATGACCCAATGCTCTGGCTGTTGAACTGCTCTCGCTGGGCGTAAATCAGCGAGGTCTGGCTGACTGCATCTTCGAAGTAGGAGTATTCCCCCTCCATCGAGAGCCACTGGCGCGCCAAGGCCTCAGCCCGGACCATGTCGTCCTTCAGGATCGCCAGCTGCATTTCGCAGTAAACCTGCTTTCGAAGAACCCGCTCCATATCGAGGCCAAGTTCTGACCAATGCGTGGTGCGCTGGCTGCTGGTCAAAGCGGCCTTGACGTCGCGAAGTATCCGCTGGGCTTCGCTGAATTGCCAAGTCAACGTGAGCGTATAGGCCCGTTCCAGCTGAAGTTCCGGGAAGTCGATCAGGATATCCTGCGGAAGTTCAGCGGCATAGCGCAGCAACGTCCCTTCACGACCCGACTGCACGAGCTTTGACGCCACCTTGTCCAACAACTTCGCCGAGGCAACGGGGTCGCCGGCGGCAAAGATATGCTTCAGTGCCCTAGCTGGATAGCCGCGCTCACTGAACCATGCCGCGGCCTTTTGATGCAGGAACGATTTCCTATCTGGGTCTCTGCGTGTGACGATAGTTGAAATCGAGTCCGTGAAAATCTGGTGAAAGCGATACCACCCAGGATCGCCGACGCGCATGATAAAGAGCTGGAGCGTCTCGATCTGCTTGATCAGGGCGGCGCTATCGGACCTTCCCAGTACGAAGTCGCATAGTTCGGATGAAAATTCTCCCAAAATACCGGTGTCTGCAACGAAGTCCGCCAATCCATCGGGCAGGTTATCGATCACTTCATCCCTGAGGAATTCTTCGACAGCAGAGCCCGATGCCAGCTGCGGTAGGGCTCCGAAATCACCGTGTCCGGACGTCAGAGCGATCAGGCGTAGCCCGACAGGCCAGCCTTCGGTCCTGGCGTAGAGATTGTCGATTTGGGTGTCATCGAGCTGCTCCCCGCTAGCCTGCTCGAGAAACATCGTCGCTTCATGGCGATCGAACTTCAGCTCCTCGACGCTTATCTCACGCACAAGCCCCTGAGCACGAAGCTTGGCAAGCCGAAGCGGTGGAATGAAGCGGGAGCCAATCACGACGTGCAGGAAATCGCTTCGATAGTTCAACAGCTGCGAGATCGACTGCCAGACGTCCGCATTGCTAACGAAATG
>JACCEC010939957.1_pt1 | contig 10503 bp, 14 predicted proteins | sample 7450121 | NCBI WGS metagenome assembly JACCEC01 (sample SAMN15323455, study PRJNA562643) | freshwater metagenome | isolation source: river surface water | place: USA:Blue River Watershed | collected 2017-08-18 | reverse complement strand
TTATATGAAAAAGTGTGGCTAAATTTCTATAAAGAATATTGTAGTGCTATTGCTAAGATGAGTATTAATGGTGTTCCTTTTGATTTAAAAAAGGCTAAAGAATGGAAGCTAAAGAAAGAGGCTGAGCTACTAGAATTAACAGAGAAGTTATACTCTGACCCTAAGATTTTAGAAACGGAAGCTAGACTTAATGAAGCTAATTATAAGAAGGCATTAGAAGCATATCAAAAAAAATGTGAAGAAGCAGAGTCTAAAGGTAAAACTTTCTCAGGAAAGAAACCTAACCTAGAAGATGGTAAATATGTCTCTTATAGTTTTGATATTAAATTTAATCCAGCAAGTGCAGAGCATAAAAGAATGTTATTTTTCTCAGTTTTAGGTTTAAAATCTACTAAGGATACAGCAAAAGGTGCAACAAGTGTTGATTCAGAAACAGCTTTAAAATTATATAAAGAGAATCCTGATATAGAAGTATTAGGTTTATTTGATGGGATTGCCAAATATCAGAAAGAGCTTACATCATTCTATGAACCTTATATAGAATTAGCTGAGAACTCAAAAGATGGTAGAGTAAGGGGTAGTTATAGAATTAATGGAACATTATCTGGTAGGCTATCTCAGACAAGTCCAAACCTTTTACAGATTCCTAGTAAGAGTGATTTTAAATATTTAATTAGCACAAGTGAAGATAGTGATTATTATATTGTAGGTTCAGATGTTACAAACCTTGAAGGTAACATTGCAACAATGTTATCAGGAGATAAAGCATTATATGAAATTAAAGAATATGCTAATGGGGATGCACATAGTTATTTAGGAATTTCACTAAGAAACAAAGGCATTAAAAAGTTTATGGAATGTAAAGAGGACTATTTAGATAATACAAATGCTGAGCATATAAAATTATTTAAAGAGAAATACCCTAAGTTAAGGCATATTGCAAAAACTGCTAATTTTAGCTGTATCTTTGGGATAGGTGGGGGAGGCTTGGCTTCTGATTTAGGTATAACTTATGATGATGGAGTTCAAATTGTTGATGGGTTTTGGAATACACACTCTGGATTAAAAGAATATTTTGATAGTAAGGCTAATTTTGCCATAGAGAATGGTTATACTTATGTAGAGGATTTAGGCTTATGCTTATTAACACCTGATGCAGATGCTGATGATAAAGGTTTAGCTGGAGCTTCAGCTAGAACTTCTAATAACTTTAATATTCAAGCATATTCATTTATAACACATAAAGCTAATATTTGGTTAAATAAAAAGTTTGCTGAAGAAGGACTAAGAGCAAAAGTTATAGTAGAGATTCACGATGCCTGTTACTGCGAAGCCCATAAAGATGACCTTGCTAGAGTTTGTGTATTAACTGAGATGGCTATGTGTATGCCTTTTAAAGATAAACAGCCTTACTTATTAGAGTCTCCCTCTGAGATTTCTAGAAATATGAAAGGTGGATTTGAAATAAAAGCTAAAGAGGAATCTGCAAAAATAAAAATGGTAGAAGATTGGCTTAAAGAAAATTAATTACTTTAATTTTCTTTTAAGTAAACTTTAGCTATTATAAGAGAAAAAGTTAAGAAGGGGATTGATGGAAGAGATATGGATACCTATAAAAGAGTATATTGGAATATATGAGGTAAGTAATTTAGGTAATGTGAGAAATAATAGGGGGTTAATTTTAAAATTTTATATAATAAATTCAGGGTATAAGTGTCTAAAATTATATAAAGAAGGTAAACATAAAGCATACCTAATACACAGACTTGTTGCTGGGGCATTCCTTGAAAACACAGAGGGATATGTTGTAGTGAATCATAAAGATTCTGATAGGTTAAATAATAATTTAGAAAATTTAGAGTGGGTTACACATCAAGGAAATATTAGACACGCAATGGAAGCTGGAAATCATAGTAAAATGTACACTAATAAGAATAGTTTAGGTAAAAAACATTTAAAGAATACTTCCTCTAAGTATCATAATGTAACCTACTTAAAAGATAAGGGTACTTGGCAGGCTTATATAAATTTTGAAGGTATAAAAGCTAGAGTATTTGCCTCAGAAGTTGAGGCAGCTCAGTATATTAATTATCTTATTGATAAGTACAATATTGAGGGTAGAACTAAAAATGATGTTCCAGCTAGGGTAGAGTTTACTTTACCTAGTAGGAATAAATATGGGGTACAAATAGTTGATGTACATACACAAGAGATTATTAATTTTGTAAGTATTAAAGAGTGTGCAGAATATTTTGGAATATACCCTTCCAGTGTACAAAGTAAGCTTAGGTCAGGTAAGGAGTTAAATGGTTTTAAAATATTTAGAAATAAAATTGTACAGCAATGAAAAAGTCTAATCACTTCACAACCCAAACCAACAAATTATCAATAACCCTGCACGAGTATTCCCTCCTCAAAAAGTATATAGGGACTCACGCAGGAATTGTCCAAGCCTATGAAACCTTGATTACTAATAAAACAAATATTCATAGGCAGCTAGTATCAGAAAATTTACAAAATATATATTTAAAGGAGACACTATTGTCAAACATTTTCAATAAGATTCAAGCACCATTCAAAGATGTAGCACTTACAGACCTCCATATCACAAACTCTGGGGATAATCTTAAGAAGGGTAAAGAAGTTATAAAACATATAGATAACCTAATAGGGAAAGGTTATATAATTAATGCCTATTCTGATGTGGGGGAACAATCTGCAATGTTTGCTACATATTTAACAGAGCTACTAATAAAGAAATATAAAGGTAAGACTATAACAGGACTTACAATCAACTCTAAGTCAGTAGATTTTAATGATACTAATGCAATAAATGATTTCTTATCTGCTGATTTTTTAACTATATTTAATATTCAGTCAGTATTTGTAACAGATTTTAGACAGAACTTCTTAGATAATCTATACACACAAGCTAAATTAGATAGGAAGCCTTTGATTATTTCAAGTAAAACAGAAATGAAAAGTAAAGAATATAAAGTTATAAATATTAAGCTTAGTGAAAAATATAAGAATGAGATGGAACTTATTGAGATGTTATCTGATAAAGTTCCTGAAATAAAATAAAAACTTAAACCTAGATTGTAATTGTTAAAATTAAAGCAATTACAATCCTACTACAAAACCTTAAATATACATCATAACTACAATACCTGCAAATAAATATAAATAAACACTTTTAATCTAACTATAAGCTACAAAATAAACCTAACCTTAACCCTACACTATAACACAACCAAATTTACCTACATAATTTAATGTTACATTAAGTAAACTAATCATACAATACACTGTTAAATAAATAAAACAAGAAAGGAATTAAAATGTACATTTGTATAGGAACACGTAGAATAAATGTTGACCAGATTCAAACATATAGTTTTGAACAAAAGGCTGGAGTAATAATCATATTTTTCACTAATGAAAGTTTGATGAGATTTGATGGTAAGGAGTATGATTTAGACATCCTAATCTTAGAACTTGACAGAGTTTGTAATCCAAAAGTTTTGAAAGGGAAATTAGATGAATAAAGCTCTAACCCAAGCAAAATCCATATCATTTCTCACACTCCTTTCTTTGGATAATATTCCACTAAAAGACCTTAGAAGGATTTCTCCTGAATGGGTTTTGTGGCTACAAGATTATTACAAAGGTCAAGGCAAGGTTAAACTAGAAAACATTCCATTCTATGTTAATCTAAAACAGTTTGAATCAGTCTTTAAAAAGATTCTTGTGAAAGATGACTTGTCAAACTTTTCAACCCATTTAATTTCTGTGGAAGAATGTAATGAGTACTATACTGAGAGTGATTTTTTATATATCCCAGCAGATGTTAATGAATTGTATTTGTATAGTACATCATTGCGAGGTCATAAGCATAGCTATTTACCACAATCTATATCTAAGCGACTCAAAGTATTACCAAAAGGTTTGATTGTCATATTAGCCAAATATGAGGGCTTTATGCGAGTTCTAAGCTACTTAACTAGTAAAGAGTGGGTAGAAGGAAAGTTTGAGCAAAGTTTTAATGAAAGGGAGATTGCTGTGAATAAATTTTGTAGAGATAATTCTATGGAGAAGCTACAAGTATTTAGATGTAGAGCGGGGCAGAAAGTGCAGAAGGGATTTGTGCTGGGTGTTAGTGAGAATGTATTGGATATGAGGTGGGTTAGATGAAAACTTATTATGTATATTTCTACTATTTTTGGCATATGTGTTGGTACGAATTTACTAATGTAAAGGTGGCATTGAGATTTCTTAGAGAAGAAAGTAAAGATAAAGATGTTGCTGATGGTGAAATTACTCTTATGCAAGAAGGTAGCAGAGTTGAATATAAATTTGTGAATGGGAAGAGGGTTAAAGATGTGTAGGTTAAATTTATTAAAAGGGGGAATGTTGTGAAGGAAAAAAGTAAGGGGGTTATTGCACTACTCGACACATCTATAATTCTACATAATATTAGATTAGGTAAGAATGAAGCTAAGTTTGGAGCAGGGTTAATTGACTCATTAAGAGCATTAAAACTTGCAATAGGTGTTGATTATATATATTGTATAGGGGACAGTGGGCATAGCAGTTATAGAAAGAAACTATTAGAAAATTATAAAGGAGATAGAGCAGTTGCTAATAAAAAATTAGATGATAGGGCTTCTGCTAGACTTTCTGAGATGGGGCAGTTTAATAAGAACTTATCTAAATTTAATGACATTTTCTTTTATAGAAATATATACGAACTTGAATGTGATGATATACTTGGGATTTTGTATAGAGAATTAACAGAAGAAGGATATGAAGTTCTTATTTGTAGTGCTGATAAAGATTTATATACAGCTATACCTTATAGAAATTTGTTTGATACAAAATCGGGGAAACAATACGACTTTGAAAATAAACTTAAAGGGTTAAGTCAGACTAAATTTAAGATGTATCAATGTCTAAATGGAGATTCTGCAGACTCCATAATTGGGTTTACTGGAGAAAAAACCTCGCTAATGCTTGTTAATCATTTCAAAACATTTAAAGCAATGCAGGATTTTGATTTAAATAAAGTCTTAGAAATTGATGGAGCTACTACTAGAAATAAGCACCATATAATAAAAGCATTGACAGCAATAAAAGAGGATGTTGGTTTAGAAAAGATAAAGCTAAATTGGGAGCTTGTTTCTATATTCACAGATAGGAGTAAATTAACAGGAAAGCAAGAAAGGGAGTTTGAAAAGTTGAAGCAGGATTTATTAGGCTGGGAACCTAGTGGGGGGATAAGTGAGGGCTTAGAAATATATTTGTATGAAATTGGAGAGGCAGAATTAATGGAGGATTTAGAATGGGGGATTTAATGGAAGAAGAGGTAGTGAGGGATATGGCACCTAGGTTGGTTGGGGAGGTATATAGAAGATTTGCTACAGATAAAAGTACCCAAAAGACTACTTATGGTTTATTTGAGTGTCAGTATTGTGGAAAAGAATTTGAAACAAACTACAGTCATATTAAAAATGGTAATACAAAGAGCTGTGGTTGCTTACATGGCATTAAACACGGATTAACCTCCCATAAGTTCTATCATGCTAGATTAGCCTTAGTCCGTAGGTGTAATAATCCAAAAGATAAAAGTTATAAAAATTATGGTGGTAGAGGTATTACAGTTTGTGATGAGTGGATGGATGTTGCAAATTTTGTAGCTTGGTGTGATTTAACATATCCAAACATAGAGGGTTATACTTTAGATAGGATTGATAATAATAAAGGATACTCTCCCGAGAATTGTAGATGGGTTGATAAAACAACTCAAAATATAAATCAGAGGATGAAGAGTAGCAATACGTCTGGGTTTGTAGGAATATATTGGCATAAGAATGTAAAAAAGTGGATTAGTGCTATAAAATATCAAAAGAGCCATATTAATATAGGTTCATACCTAACAAAAGAAGAAGCAGTCCTCGCAAGGGATAATTATATAATTGAAAATAAGCTCCCACATAAGCTTTCAACAGAGTATAAGGGGGATAAATGAGTAATTTTACCACACTTTGCCTAGGTGATTTTCATATCAAAGATTTTCAACACAAGAACCAATACTTAGATAAATTTGAGTATGATGTGGTAATAGAATCTTTTAAAGTTATATATAAAATTATTGAAGATAATAATATTAGCAAGTTATTAATTCTAGGTGATTTTACGGATGTTGCCCCTCAAGCCGAAGCAATAGAGTTAGCTCACACTTTCCTGAAAGGATTACCTCAAAGGTTAGAAATAATCATTATAGATGGAAACCATGAACTAATTACAGGTAAAGCAAAGAAGCAGTATTATTGGTATGGGATTAAACAGAAAATGTTAGATAATTATAATGTGAAAGTTTATGATTATGTTGAGGTGGGTACTGCCTTATATTGTAATCATGGAAATATACACAAACTAGAAAAGTTGACTAAGAATTATGATATAGTATTTAGCCACTTTCGTAGTGGAATCTCAGCTATTGCATCAGATGAGATTGATGTTTCATTACTGAACCATAAAGCCCAGTTAGTGGTAGCCTCAGATATTCATACGAGGTTGAGTTTTGATAATATAGTTTATACTGGTAGTGTATTTGATACTCACTTCTCAAGTTCTAATGAGCTTCCAGACCACCAACCTAGTGTATTAATCTTAAACGAGGATACACTAGAATGGGATTGGAAGGATACACTCACAACCACTCACAGAAAATATAAGAGGGTTTATCCTTCTGTGAAAAAGTTCCTAGAAGAGGTTGAGGAATTAGAAATCAGAGCAAAAGAGTATAATTTATTTTATAAAATAGTAATACAGGATAAAAAAGCTAATCTAAAGCAGATTAATACAAATAACTATAAACATTTTGCTATATTTGAATTGAACCATATAGATTTAATGTTTGATAAGGAAAACAAGAAGATTGATAAACAGATTATAGCTAATTTATCAGCAAAGAATGTTAGCAACAACCTCTTGGATTTTATAATTAAGAATTGTGATAGGAAAGAGCTTATAGAGAATGTAAAAAAAATCTACCATATGTACGATGTGGGAAGTGCAAAGGAAGCAAATGATTAAAACTAAGTGGAACTATTATGTGGTACAAATATTTTTTCAAAATGAGTTTAAAGAGGCAAGTTATAAGAGCAAACTCTCTTTCAAAGATTTAGCATATAATTACATTATAGTAAATTATGGGGGTAAGGATAAGGTAGGTATTATTCTGGCTAAGGTGTCTGAGCCTAAGTATGAGTGTAAAGAAATAATAAAAGTATTGGAGTTATAATAAATGATTAAGATAATACAGATAAGTATAGATTCATTTAAGTTATTAAGTAATACGGAGTTAAATCTTGAAGGGAGAGCTGGTATAGTTTCCCTTCAAGGAATTAATTTAGATAATCCAAATTTTTCAGGAAACAGCGTCGGCAAATCCACCCTTGTAAATGTAATCTTACAAGGACTTTTTATGAAAAATATACAAGGAGATTCTATAGAAAGATTATCTAATGCTTATACTAAGGAAAAGCCATCTATCACAATTACTCTTGAAAAAGAAGGTGTAGAGTACACTATTGTGAATAATTATAAAGATGGAATTTGTAAAGTGTATAAAGAAGGCGTCTTACTAGATTTTGTGAGAAAGAAAGATATTAAAGATGAAATAGAGGAAATATTAGGTATCTCTTACTTTATATTTTCACAACTTATTTATATAAGTCCAAATAACCCATCACTATTTAGTAGTGTAAGTAATGATGCTCAGAATAAGTTTATTCAATCTCTTTTAAATATAGAATTTATTCAGGATATAAATAAGAAATCTTCAGCTGATTTAAAATCATTTAGAGGTGAGGTTACGCTTAAGGTAAAAGAGTTAAATTTACTCCAACAGCAGGTAGAGAGTTTAACTAAACAAATAAATCTTGTTCCAGTTTTTGAGGATATAGATTATTCAGAAGAGATTAACTCAATGGCTGCTGATATTTCAAGAAAAGAAGATTATCAAATAATTTTGAAAAAGAATTATGATAAAGCTAAGAAAGAATTAGAAGCAGAGAATAAGAGAGAGATTGAAATTAAGTCTGAAATAAAACATTTAGAAATTGCTTTAAGCAAAGAATTAGATTTGATTGCTAAGGGGGATTGTCCTACTTGTGGGCAATCTACAACTAAATTATCAACTAAAACTGACAAAAGTTTATTAAAAAACTTAAAAGAAAGTCATACAGAAAGCTTTGAGAAAGTCTTAGCAAAGAAGGCAGAGCTAAGAACTATTGAGGATGAATTGGCAGAAGTTTCTAGTGAAATAACTATTGCAAGAAATACCTTAAATGGGTTAAAGCATAAAAAAGAGGAACAATTAAAAGCTGAAAAGCATATATCTATTAAGAACTCTTTAGAGGAACAGAGAACATTGGCTATTACAAATTTAATTGAGGCTCAGAGTAGTTTAACTTTATTAGAAGATAAAGTATATATCTTAGAATTGATTACACAATGCACCTCAAGCAAAGGATTTATAAAGGAAAGGATTTCATTATTCCTACAATTATTTAATCAAGAGTTGCAAGAGCTAGGTAAGGAGTTATTAGGCTCAAACTACTTGATTGAAATTACTAAAAATAAGACTTTAGGGTATGAGCTTACAGTAAATGATGGCGAGATAGTGTTAAATTATAGTAGTCTAAGTTCTGGATACAAATCGCGTTTGGATTTGGTCATCGCTCTTGCCTTAAATAGCGCTATTAAGCTCCTAACAGGGATTGATATAAATGTTCTATTCTTAGATGAAATTCTATCAGCAGTTGATTCAGTAGGTATTGAATCTATTAATAAACTACTAAATAAGATTAAGCATAGATTCCCTGAAAAGATAATCTTTGTAGTATCTCATAATCAGATTCTGAAAGAAGTTTCTGATACACTAACCATAACAAGGCAAAACGATGCCTCAAAACTAAAATGGGAATCAGACTAAACCTCTGATTCACCCTCCCACAAAAATCACATAATTATATTTATGTTAAGCAATATGTAAGGAATCTTCTAGTAAGATTCCTGTTGAGATTATATTAGAAAGGAATTAGAAAATGAACAAGAGAAGAGAGCTTATTAATATCTGCTTATACAGGATATATGTTATGTCCTCAATTTAGTGAACTACACAAGTATATTGAAGAGGTGATGGGTGAGCCTATATTTACACATCAATTAGGTTCGGAAGAATTTAACAAAGTATTGAGAGATAAACTTAAACCTAAAATCTTAGAATTAATACAAGGAATTAGAAAATGACAAAAGAACAACTAGACCTGCCAATATATAGGGGCAAAAGTATAAAAACCAAGCAATATGTTGAAGGTTATTTAAAACCTTGCATAGACACTGGTGCAAATGTATATTGGATACAGACAAAAGATTGGATTGATTATCAGGTAGAACCAGAAACCTTAAGTATATCATTCCCAGATATGTTGGATAGTGAAAATACTAGAATCTTTGCCTCACTAACTAAATCAGGTAAAGGTGGTGATATAACTAAAACTAAAGACGGTTGGAAAGTTTATAAAAGAGTACATTTATTTTCCATAGACGGTACAAGGGCTGGGAAAGATTTAGATATAATGGAAATTTTAAGTAAAAAATATAACAGTGTGCTGGATATTAAAGTTATAGGAATTCAAGAATGAACAAAATATCAATAAGATTCACATTAGACAAACTAATGATAAATGAATCAAAGGAATTTCAAGCAAAGGTTTATGGAAGTACTGAGCAACTACTTTCTATATTAAGAGTTGAAGAGTTGAGTTATGAAACACTTGGCTTAATAGTTATGTTGGAGAAAATCAATGAAAATAAGTAAAGAATTGTTGGGTGAGGTTTTAGAGGAAGATGTAAGATTAGGTGAGTACACCACAGTAGAAAGTGATGAAGATGAATTAGTGCAACATATTATGAAAATAGAAATATATGGAAATAGAGTTTCTTATTGGAGGTATTATAAAGAATGGGATGATGGAAGTACTATGGTAAGGTGCCAAATCAATATTAGCGAGTTAGCTTTTAAAATAGAAGATTGGATTGAATCTAAAGATATAAATGTAATTAGAATTAAAGAAAACAAATTGTATGAGTTTTACATTAATGCTTATATTGATGAAGAAACAAATGAATTATTTTTTGAAAATTCAATTACATCTGAAACTAAAATAAAGGGAATTATTGCAGTAGGGGAATTTATCATAAAGGAAATCAATGAAAAACAGCTACAACATTAAATACTTCTACATTCTTGACTTCTATCAATTCACAGAATCCCTAGCAAGATTTCCTGAAGAAGAAGTTAGGCAGAAAGTCTTAACAGAGTATTTAACACAAGCTATGCAACATTCTCAGCTAAAGTATCTTATCTCAATTTACTTGAATCAACTTCTTTATGGGGAAACTTTTAAAGGAGGATTTCTTCAAGCTAATTTT
>JACCEC011630550.1_pt1 | contig 10504 bp, 8 predicted proteins | sample 7450121 | NCBI WGS metagenome assembly JACCEC01 (sample SAMN15323455, study PRJNA562643) | freshwater metagenome | isolation source: river surface water | place: USA:Blue River Watershed | collected 2017-08-18 | reverse complement strand
GTGGGCGGCCATCAACTAGTGCAACATTATTGATTCCAAAGCTGTCTTCCATTGGCGTAAATCTGTATAGAAGATCCAAAACTGTCTGAGGGTCAAATCCTGTTTTTAGTTCAATAACTAAACGGAGGCCATTTGTTCTATCTGTTAGATCTGTCACGTCAGCGATGCCCTGAAGTTTCTTTGAGTTCACCCCGTCCTTGATCTTTTCAATTACCTTCTCAGGACCCACAAGGTACGGCAACTCAGTGACTACAATCCCAAGTTTGCGCGGTGAAACACTTTCTATTGAAACGCGTGCGCGGGTCTTAAACACTCCGCGACCGGTGTCGTATGCCTCAATAACGCCGTCTAGCCCCATGACGATCCCACCATTTGGAAGATCTGGTCCTGGAACGTACTTCATCAGTTGTTTCGTTGTGGCGTCTGGGTTATTCAGAAGAAAAATCGCACCGTTTACTACCTCACGTAAGTTGTGTGGTGGCATGTTGGTTGCCATTCCAACAGCGATTCCAGATGCGCCGTTAACGAGCAAGTTAGGAAACGCGGCTGGAAGTACCTCGGGCTCCGTAAGTTGGGCATCGTAGTTTGGCTTGAAATCAACTACATCTTCGTCGAGCCCATCATTCATGAGCATGGATGCCTGTGAGAGTTTGGCTTCCGTATAACGAGCCGCTGCAGGGCCATCATCAAGACTTCCAAAGTTACCGTGGCCGTCAATTAGTGGAACGCGAAGTGAGAAAGGTTGTGCCATACGAACTAGCGCGTCATAAATTGCACTGTCGCCGTGCGGATGCAGTTTACCCATGACTTCGCCCACGACTCGAGCAGATTTCACGTGGCCTTTATCTGGCCTAAGCCCCATATCACCCATTTGATAGACGATGCGGCGGTGTACTGGCTTTAGTCCATCACGTGCATCAGGTAGGGCGCGAGCGTAAATTACGGAATAGGAATACTCGAGAAAGGAATCCTGCATTTCTTTTGACAAGTCGATGTCAACGATGCGTTCTTCGCTCTGGTTTTCCTTGGTCATTTACTTTCCCAAATTTAAAACGTGGTCACTTCTCAATACATGCACATTCCGCCTATGGCAGAATGACCCTATGATGCTACCTTCGGTTCCAAAATCCCTCGGGAGGCTATCCGATGTGTTCATTTCGGCTCTGGGAAGTATCACTGGATCAGAAAATCGCCTTGGCTTACCAAGAGTCAATAGTTCAGTTGTAGTACTGGTGGATGGCCTTGGGTCGGCAAACGTTCGCTACAGGGCGGGACATGCGCCCTTTCTGGCCAAGCGCTTAGAGCGTGATGGTTCGATAGCCGTTGGATTCCCAAGCACTACAGTGGCTAGTCTCGCAAGCTTCAGCACGGGCGTTAGAGCAGGTGAGCACGGGCTTGTCGGTTATCAAATTTTCGATCGTGCGCAAGGTAGAAACATCAATCTACTGACGGGCCTGGCAAACGAACAAGATGCAATTTCATACCAGCCAGTAAAGACTGTTAGCGAGTTAGCGAAGGACGCATCGGTTGATTGTTTTTTCATTGGACCTGACGAATACGAGAACTCAGGATTCACTCACGCCACAATGCGAGGAGCCCAGTATGTTCCGGCAAAGACTTTTGAGCAACGTGTGGAGGCAGCCAAGAACATTCTCAAGAGAAATTCCAAATCGCTGATTTATCTCTACGTACCTGAACTTGATCAAAGAGCACACGCTTACGGTTCTAAATCTGCTGAATGGGTTGAGAAATTCGAAGATCTAGATCTGGCAATCAGGCAGCTTACTGATTACCTTCCAAAGAACTGCGGAGTGCTGCTGACTGCTGACCACGGAATCGTTGATGTTGCGCATGATCGACAGATTTATCTTGATGAAATTGAACTCCCTGGCCTGATATCGGTTGGAGGAGACCCCAGGGTTCTATTCCTGTATTTCGAAGGCGCTGTGCAGGAGAGCACGATAAATCTTTTGGAAACCCATCTCGGAAAAAGAGCTTTCGTTGCCACCAAGGGAGCAATCATTGAAGCGGGTTGGTACGGCGAAACATCTGCTGTTGCACGAGAGCGCATGCCAGACATATTTTTAGTCGCAAATGGCGAGACAGCTTTGTATCACCGAGATTTCGCGAAGCCAAAAAGCCTAAGAATGGTAGGGCAACATGGTGCATTAAGCGATGATGAGCTTCTTGTGCCGCTTCTAAAGTTCGGTGCTTACTCGACGAAGTAGTTAGTCGTCTGCTTTAGTTCCGAATACGATTTCGTCCCAACTTGGCATTGTTGCTCTACCCTTTTTTGGAGCGTTGTTCGTAGTGGTGGTTGGCGACGGATCAGTCTCTTCGCCTACGGGTTCTAAAACTTGCTCCGGTGTTGCGTTCGTGACCTCGATGTCGATCACGCGAACAGAAGCGGAAGCCGGATGGCTTTGCAAATCGATAGTTTCTTCGCTTGTTTCTTCGCGTTCGGTGCGCTTCCGGCGCAGCGCCTCAAGCAAGTCAGCTGTTGCGCTAAGCGGTTCGGGTGCGGCTACTGGTGGTTGCACCGGTTTTAGAAATGCCGCTGGAGTACTAGGAACCGGATTTAGATTTTCATGTGAAGAGTCTTGAATACTGTTTTCGAAAGTGTCTGATGTAACTGGCGGAAGTTGCGCGATTGGGGTCTCAAGCTCAGCGGCTCGTCCGATAGGAATCACGTCAGGCATCACCACCGTCTCTGAACCGTTTGCGGTATCGACGGTACGAAGTTTAGGAATGACGGAGTTGTTGATTGTTTCTTGACTAGAAAGAGTTACTGCCGTTTCACTTTCTGGAGAAAGTGTGAGGCGGCGCGGATCAAAAGCCCAGGTAGCCGAACCTTGCGCGCCGTTAAGCGTGTAATTTGCAATTACGTGCCAACTGTTCGGTTCGATTTTCTTAGCAAGCCAATTGATTGCGTGGGCGCCGCTTGTAACAAGGCGTCCGTTGATGATTTCACCGAATTCAATCTGTGAGGTGTCGTTGTACCTGTCGCCGGCAATGGTCAGTCTGACGCTTAGTGCAGAGGAAACAATATGTTCAAGTTCAGCGATGACCGGGGCTGCAAATTTCTCTATGAATTCGAACGAGGCACCAGATTGAGACACTAGCTGGTCGATGCTCGCACCGTTTCGAATTTCTTCTTGGATTTCGCGGGGCGTGATGCTTATCGAATCGAGTGCAATTCGAGGTTCCTTCTTGATGGACGATCTAACGCCCTCATCAACCAGCAGCCTAAATTTTTGACCGTCCTGTGCTTCAAGAACGAGAAAATCCCCGTCTGTCTCAAACAGTCGAATGTCATCCATACAGCTTTGCCTCCTACGAGACAAAGTTTGCCATCGGATGTGTGGATTTGCGCTTCTATTCGTTGGTGTGCCGCGCGATGAATCTCCGAGATTTCTGCGTATACTCGGCGTTGCTGGTTTGCTATTGCTGGTTAGTTGTTGCAAACTATGCACATTCGGGCAGGATCCTTGACCGAACAATTGACAGCAAAGATGCTTTGAAGAAACGAGAGGAAGCCGAGTGGCAACCGACTACGACGCACCGAGAAAGAACGACGACGACACCGAGTCGATCGAGGCTATTAAGGAGCGCATCCCAGACAAACTCTCAGGAGTTGTCGATGTAGATGAAGAGCACGGTGAAGGCTTTGCCATTCCTGACGTTGTCTCAGAGGACCTTGACGTACTTGTTCTTCCACCTCAGGATGACGAATTTACGTGTTCGGAATGCTTTATCGTGAAGCATCACTCACTTTTGGCAGCCAAAAAGGGCAAACACGGAAAAGTTTGTATTGAGTGTGAAGGCTAACTAGCCTTTCTTAACTGCTCTAGAGCAGCAACAAATCCCTTGGGATCCCCAGTCGAAAAGAGCCAATAGGGCGTCGGGTCGTTCGCGTCCTTGATTTCGAGCTTGATTAGGCCTTTTCGAGAATTCTGCAGCGCTAAAAATGCTCTCGCGTCGAGACCTGGAATGCGAGAGGCGAGGCGATCACCGGGTGGTGCTATGTCAGCTCTACCAAGAAGTTTCACTGAAATCTGAGCGCTCCCGACCCTCAGAATCGACCCTTCGAGCCTAATTATTGGTGAGCTAAAAATCATGATCAAAACGGTGACGGCAGTCACAACAATCCCTGATACAGCTCCAACTAGTTCATTTATCGGAGCAAGAGTCAGCCAAAAAGTTGGGAAAATAAGCAAGATTGGCAGAAAACTCGTCCATTTAGGGATGACGCGTTCGAAATATATGACCTGATTTCTGGCGGAATTGCTCATGCTCTTAGATTACGCTCTAACCGTGAATAAGAATCTGCCTGTTTTGATTGTCGCCCAAGAGGGTTTTTTGCCTAGTTATGCTCAACCTGGTGACGCAGGTGCCGATTTGAGATCTCGAGTTGAAGCAACGGTCCCAGCTCGTGGCCGGGTTCTCGTTCCAACCGGTGTTTCGATAGCACTTCCAGATGGCTATGTTGGTCTAGTTCACCCAAGGTCAGGCCTTGCTCACAAGCACGGCATAACTGTCTTGAATACACCTGGCACCATCGACGCCGGATATCGCGGCGAGATCGCAGTGCATCTTTATAACACAACCGATGAAGACTTCTCGGTGGAAATTGGTGACCGAATTGCTCAACTCGTGATCCAACAGATCGAACAAGCTCAATTCATAGAAGTTCAGAAACTGCCAGAGAGCGATCGTGGCGAGGGTGGTCACGGCTCCACTGGAAAGAAATAATGGCTGACGCATACGCCTCAGATAAGTCGGCACCGGCTGACCGCAACACAGCGGGGCCTCTAGACATTTCTGAGATTCAGGGTGTCCGACCCTATATTGACTTCGGGTCGCTTCGCGTTCCTTCTCGAGACGAACTGCAGATGCGTTTGGAGGTAGAGGAATCTAGTCAGCGCATCGTCGCGGTGAGCATGGATTATCAGGGATCCTCGCTTCAACTGCAGGCTTTTGCGGCGCCAAAAAACGAGGGTATTTGGCATGAGATTCGTTCACAAATGCGCCAGAGTATTGTCGCCCAGGGAGGCGAGATTGAGGAGCGAGTGGGGTCATTTGGTCCGGAGTTGCTCGCCAAAATTCCATTAAATGATGAATCAGGCAATCGAACCGGGCATAGGCTAGCTCGCTTCATCGGTGTGGATGGCCCAAAGTGGTTTCTTCGCGGAGTGATTGGGGGAGCTGCGCTTAATGATGCGCGTGCGGCAGCAGACATCGATGACCTTTTCCGTTCTGTAGTAGTAGTTCGCGAAGATATTCCGCTACCGCCAAAAGATCTTCTGACTCTCACTATTCCAGGCGGAACTGTCGCGCCGCCAAGGGCGATTTAGAATATGTCGGAGCCAAACCTATCGGCCGCGAAACGCCTTGGACTTCACAACGAGTCAGGTGAGGTATTAATAACTAAGCAATCGGTGCTCGGTGCTGTCGGTGGTTGGCTAGGCATAATCGAATCAGTATTACCGGTCCTACTTTTTGTATCGATACTCGCAATTTTCAAAAACACACTTCTTGCCGTCTTGGTTGCAGCCTCTTCAAGTGCTGTTTTTCTGATAATTCAAATAATTCGAAGAAAACCCCTAACTCAAGCCATTGCAGGTGCACTCGGCATTGCCATTTCAGCGTTTTTGCCATTAAGAGACGGTGGGCACGCAGCTGATTATTTCTTGCAGGGCTTTTTCACAAACGCTATCTATCTAGCTGTTTTACTGGTTTCCACGTTGGTGCGATGGCCGATTATCGGTGTACTGATAGGGCTTTTATTGGGGGATACAAAGGGGTGGCGATCGGATAAGGCAAGGCTGAAGCGATATCAAATTGCCACGGGAATTTGGATTTCCCTTTTTGCTAGTCGTTTGCTTGTTCAGGTGCCGCTGTATTTCGCTGGAGAGACCGAATTGCTGGGAATCTTCCGAATTGCGATGGGTGTGCCTCTGTATGCGCTGTGTATTTGGTTCACCTGGCTACTGGTGCGTGGGTCACTAAATAAGCGCCAGTAGTGGTAATTTGTAAGAGCTAACAAAGAAAGTAAGGGTTGACAAGGATGTCCAAGGTAAACAGTTTCGGATCTGCAGATCTACTAAAGGTTGGTTCGAAAGAATATCGAATTTTCAAGTTAAATTCGGTGGATGCAAAGACTCTTCCTTACAGCTTAAAAATTCTTCTAGAAAACTTATTGCGTACCGAAGACGGTGCAAACATCACTGCTGAGCACATCAATGCTCTAGTTAATTGGGACCCAAAGGCCGAGCCTGACGTTGAAATTCAGTTCACTCCAGCTCGAGTAATTATGCAGGACTTCACCGGTGTTCCTTGCGTTGTAGACCTAGCAACTATGCGTGAGGCAGTGGCCGAACTTGGCGGTGACCCAAAGCGAATCAATCCTCTTGCACCAGCGGAATTGGTTATTGACCACTCGGTCCAAATCGATGTAGCTGGCTCTGCAGATGCGTTTGAGCGCAACGTTGAATTTGAATACAACCGCAACGGTGAGCGCTACCAATTCCTACGCTGGGGACAGACAGCTTTCGATGACTTCAAGGTTGTTCCACCTGGCACGGGAATCGTGCACCAGGTGAACATCGAATACTTGGCACGAACCGTAATGGCTCGTGAAGTGGCCGGGGTACTGCAGGCATACCCAGATAGCTGTGTTGGCACAGACTCCCACACCACCATGGTTAATGGACTTGGAGTTCTTGGTTGGGGTGTTGGCGGTATCGAAGCCGAAGCTGCGATGCTTGGTCAGCCAGTTTCAATGTTGATTCCAAAAGTTGTTGGATTCAAATTGACCGGTCAGATTTCTACAGGTGTAACAGCAACAGACGTTGTGCTGACGATCACCGAAATGTTGCGCAAGCACGGTGTAGTTGGCAAGTTCGTTGAATTCTATGGAGCAGGCGTTACTTCTGTACCACTTGCAAACCGAGCCACAATCGGCAACATGAGCCCAGAATTTGGTTCAACCGCCGCTATGTTCCCGATCGATGAAGTCACTCTTGACTATCTTCGCGTTACCGGTCGCGCCCAAGAGCAGATTGATCTGGTTGAGGCTTATGCAAAGGAACAGGGCCTTTGGCACGATCCAAGCATTGAGCCTCGTTTCAGCGAATACCTTGAACTTGACCTTGCGACTGTTGTTCCGTCCATTGCTGGGCCAAAGCGCCCGCAAGACCGAATTGTCTTGAGCAAGGCTAAGGAATCTTTCGAAGCTGTTCTGCCAACCTATTCGGCGACGGCCTCTAAGCCGACCGCCGTGAAGGGCAAAGAGTTTGCACTGGACAACGGTCACGTTGCAATTGCTTCGATTACTTCTTGCACCAACACTTCTAACCCTTCCGTGATGTTGGCAGCTGGTTTGGTGGCTCGTAAGGCCGTTGCTAAAGGCCTAAAGGCAAAACCATGGGTCAAGACTTCGTTGGCGCCCGGATCAAAGGTTGTCACTGAGTACTACAACAAGGCAGGACTGACTAAGGACCTTGACGCCCTTGGTTTTAATCTTGTTGGTTATGGTTGTGCAACGTGCATCGGAAACTCAGGACCACTTTCTGATGAAATTTCTCAAGCAATCAATGACAACGATCTTGCAGTGACAGCGGTGCTTTCAGGTAACCGCAACTTCGAAGGCCGCATTAGCCCTGACGTAAAGATGAACTACTTGGCTTCGCCACCGCTGGTAATCGCCTACGCTCTTGCGGGAACCATGGATTTTGATTTTGAAACCGACTCACTTGGTGAAGGCTCTGACGGCAACCCAGTGTTCCTGAAAGACATTTGGCCAACAGCTGAAGAGGTTCAAAAAACAATAGATGAGTCGATTAACTCGGATATGTTCAAGACCCAGTATGCAGGCGTATTTGAAGGTGACGCTCGATGGAAGTCACTCCCGACTCCAAAGGGCGCTGTCTTTGAATGGGACCCAAAATCAACCTACGTTCGCAAGCCGCCTTATTTCGAGGGCATGAAGAAGACTCCTGATGCCGTGAAAGACATCAAAGCTGCGCGTGTTCTCGCAAAGCTTGGTGACTCAGTAACAACTGACCACATCAGCCCAGCAGGTTCAATCAAGGTTGATTCACCGGCTGGTCAGTATTTGACAGAGCATGGTATCGCGCGGGTTGACTTCAACAGCTACGGGTCACGTCGCGGTAATCACGAGGTAATGATTCGCGGAACCTTCGCCAACATTCGTTTGCGCAACCAGCTTTTGACTGATGTTGAGGGTGGATATACTCGTGACTTCACAAAGGCTGACGGCCCCCAGTCGTTCATTTATGACGCATCTAGCAATTACCAGGCACAAGGAACACCTCTTGTTATTCTTGGTGGCAAGGAATACGGATCAGGATCTTCACGAGACTGGGCAGCTAAAGGAACTAGCTTGCTTGGCGTTCGTGCCGTAATCACTGAGAGTTTTGAACGAATTCACCGCAGTAACCTCATCGGTATGGGCGTCCTTCCGCTTCAGTTCCCGGTTGGGCAAACTGCAGACTCGTTGGGTCTAGATGGAACTGAAGAGTTCGAAATCACAGGCATCGAAGCGCTGAACGAAGGCACAACTCCGAAGACAGTGAAGGTAGTTGCTAAGCCGTCGGCACATTCAGCGGCAGGCAAGTCGGTTATCGAGTTTGATGCCGTAGTGCGCATTGATACACCTGGTGAGGCAGATTACTACCGCAACGGTGGAATTCTGCAATACGTTCTACGAAGTCTCGTCGCATAACTAGGAATAGCCCTCTGGGGCTTTAGGTTGAGGTTCTCATGAGCGTATTAGAAAACATCAATGGCCCAAGGGACCTTGATGGCTTAGGCGCTCCCGAACTCAAGCAGTTATGCTCTGAAATTCGCGGGTATCTAGTGTCTGCTGTAGCAAAAACAGGTGGCCACCTTGGACCAAACTTGGGTGTTGTAGAAACCACAGTCGCTATTCATCGAGTTTTTGATTCTCCCAATGATTCGGTAATTTTTGATACCGGACATCAGTCCTATGTGCACAAGATGCTTACCGGTCGACGCGACCTAAGCACACTTAGGCAAAAAGATGGGCTCGCTGGATATCCTCAACGCTCTGAATCACAGCACGACATTGTTGAAAGCTCTCACGCATCTTCATCGCTATCATGGGCTGACGGAATTGCCAAAGCCTACAAACTAACTGGTCAGAATGACCGATACGTAGTCGCGGTTGTTGGTGACGGGGCACTCACTGGTGGAATGGCTTGGGAAGCACTGAACAACATCTCAGATGACAATGATCGCAAATTGGTGATCATCGTCAACGACAACGGTCGGAGTTATGCACCGACTATCGGTGGGTTGGCTCGCTATCTAAACGACGTTCGCACCGATAAAAACTATCGACGTCTCTATAAGCTCAGCAAGAAGTTGTTCTACAAGTTTGGGCTTGTTGGTCGTTTGGTTTACTCTGCGGCACGCGGTGCAGGCAAAGGTTTGCTTTCCACTTTCGCACCAAAGGGTATGTTCCCTAATTTAGACATAAAGTACATCGGCCCAGTTGATGGTCATGACCTCGCTGCGATGGAGCAGGCCCTGCGCCAAGCAAAGAAGTATGCATCTCCTGTAATCGTTCACGCGATTACTCAAAAGGGTAAGGGCTTTGACCCAGCGATGTTGCACGAGGACGACCAATTCCACGCTGTTGGAAAAATTGACCCGAGCACCGGTGAATCGTTGGAGGATGCAAGTGGCGAGACCTGGACTGGCGCGTTCGGCGACGAAATCCTAAAAATCGCCGACAAGCGTGACGACGTGATAGGTATCACCGGCGCCATGTTGATCCCGGTTGGGCTAGACAAGTTTGCTAAGAAATATCCAACTCGTGTTTTTGATGTCGGTATTGCCGAGCAGCACGCCGTCACATCGGCAGCCGGAATGGCCTTTGGTGGTCTTCACCCGGTAGTTGCTGTTTACGCCACTTTCATGAACCGCGCATTTGACCAAGTGCTAATGGATGTTGCTCTTCACAAAGCTGGCGTGACCTTTGTGCTTGACCGCGCGGGAGTTACAGGCCCCGATGGTGCAAGCCATCATGGAATGTGGGACCTTTCGGTTCTACAGGTAATTCCTGGCATACGAATTGCAGCACCTCGAGACGCGGATACGCTGCGAGAGGAACTAAACGAAGCCGTTGCTGTGAGTGACGCACCAACGGTTTTGCGTTTTTCTAAAGGCACAGTCGGTTCTGGCATCAAGGCTGTTAAGCGCACAAATGATGGGGTCGACGTCCTGCTCCAGTCAGCCAGTAAAGATGTCTTGATTGTTACCGTGGGTGCAATGGCGTCGGTTGGACTACAGGTCGCTGAGTTATTAGCAGCCCAGGGGATAGGTTCAACTGTCGTTGATCCTCGTTGGGTTGTGCCTGTTGCAAAGTCAGTGATCGAGATGGCTTCTGAACATCGATTAGTCGTGACCATTGAAGACGGCATCAAAGTGGGTGGAATCGGAACTCGTGTGCGCCAAG
>JACCEC010641431.1_pt1 | contig 10505 bp, 13 predicted proteins | sample 7450121 | NCBI WGS metagenome assembly JACCEC01 (sample SAMN15323455, study PRJNA562643) | freshwater metagenome | isolation source: river surface water | place: USA:Blue River Watershed | collected 2017-08-18 | reverse complement strand
CCGACGAGTCTCAGATGGTCAAGGCCGATCTCGTCGAGAAGATCCTCACCTCCGACCCCACCTGCACCTCCATGCCCTCCACCGCCGACGCCTCCCGCGCCACCTTCGAGGCCTTCTCCGGCAAGGACGTCTACACCTCCATGTATTAAATATATGCATCATTTCCATATACACTCCGAATATGGAAACCTATAATAAATGAATAACAATACTCCACATGAAGACCTTGCTCAGGATCTCTATATACTCGGAGAGATGGTAAAGAATCTTGCAAAGGTTCAAGTTCTTATTGCAATTCCTACTGATCTTGAACATCACCTGAGAGACATGAATAATAATATCAATAACGATTCATATGGTCTCTATGCCCTTTACGGAAACGATAATGGAAGAATAGCGCTCAAAAATCTGATTGATTACGTAGAAAATAAGGCAGATGAGCTCGTTTATGAGACCACTAATGAACGTCGTAGAACTATTAGAGAGCTTGTTAAAATGATAATGAGGACAAGTCTCAACTTTGATGCTATTTATGTTCCTCCTGTGAACTTTTTCCAGATGAGAAGATCCCCAAGAAAGCCTAAGAAGAGTCTGAAGAGATCCAACAGGAAGCCTAAGAAGAGTGTCAAGAGATCCATTAAAAAGAGACGCTAAACCATACCTAATGAATTGAACCCATATATTGATAGCATGAACGTCTGCAACTTTATATCCCTCTCATCCCTGGTATTATCCTTTACCTTCTACCTATTTGCCCTAACAACGTCCTGCACGGATATATGCGGTCTTATTGGCCTTCTTTTTATAGTAGTATCCCTGCTCATATCTCTCTGTTCCTATTATCTGAGATCCGTGCATACCACGATGGTTGAGGCTTCCCTCCTTTCAAGAGTTCATGCGGAGCCTATCGCTCCTCCAAAGATTGTAGTCCATATTGAGAATCCTGACGATAGCCATGCTGTTGGAACAGCTGTATAATTCCATAGTGATTATGGAATTTAGAGCAGATGAATAAGCCTATTTGCAATCATTCGGACAACCGGATGGGATACTGCATTTCCAGCCAGCTTATACAGATGAGAATCTGCCATCTTGGGCAACTTGTACTCCTTAGGGAATCCTTGGAAATTGAAGCATTCCCTGGGTGTGAGCTTGCGGATGCCCTTGTCGTCCATTACAATGGGCACATTGTGGCCTCCCTCGCCCATATTTGCAGTAAGGGTGGGGCACTCGTTGTTCTTGTTCTCCCTCACATAGACACGCCTATACTGATACACCGTATCTTTGCTCTTAACCGCATCCTTCAGAAGACTCCATGTAGAAGATGACTCCGTATAATAATATTTAGTCTGAATATCACTCTCAAGCATCTCTGTAATATGCTTCTTGGGCACATCTTCAAAGTCAAGATTGAACGAATCAAATACACCCTTATCCTTCAGACAGACCATGTAGATCCTCTCCCTGTGCTGTGGAATGCCTGTAATTGACGATGTGTTTAGAACCTTGTAATGGATGTTGTATCCCTTCTCTTCAAGGTTTGATGTAATGGTCTCGAACGTCTTGCCTTCATCGTGGGATACCAGGTTTTTGACATTCTCGAGGATCACGCATTTGGGGCTGTGCCTTTCGATGATCTCAAGGATTTTCCAGAATACATTGGACCTCTTGTCTTCAAATCCAAGCTGTTTTCCCGCGATACTGAAGGGCTGGCAAGGGAATCCCGCAGTAAGGATATCATGTTCGGGGATGGACTCCACATCTACATCGTTCAGATCCTTGAGGTCCATCTTGTGGTCAAAGTTGAGATCATAAATATCCTTCGAATGGGGGTTCATATCGTTGGAATAGACGCATTGGACCTTTCCAGTGGACTGAAAAGCGTGGGTAAATGCACCCGTTCCGGCGAAGAGGTCAATCATGCGGAGTTTTCCTTCGGAGTTTATCTCCGGGCTTTTTGCGGTGAGTCTTTGGATGAGGTCTGCCTTTTTTCCTGTGGAGAGAAGACCTCTGGCTTTGCAGATCTTTTTGAGTTCGGCAAGTTTAAGTTCAGAGTAGTCTTCCTCCTCTTCCTCCTCTTCCTGTTCGTTTTCGAATATCTGATCAAAGGTTCCATCGAAGACCTTCTCTGCGTATGCTCCAAGGGATTCGTGAATGAGTCGGGGGTTTAGCCTAGGACGTCTCTTTTCGGTGCTTTGGTCTCCGAATGTTTGGGTCTTGTTGACCTTTAGAGTTGTGATAACATTCGATGTATTCTTGTGAGGCAGTCTCCATACCACAAAACGATCATTTGCACAATCCGTAGCATCAAGGAGATACAGGCTATCCCATACCTCATTGGGTCCAAAGGAGATGGGAGCATCGGACATATAGCACTTTACCTCAATCTGGCCTTCAGTATCCGAGTATAGATCACCCTTGCGTTTGGCATCCTTGCTCCACTTGCATGTAGTATCTCCGAGTATGTTTTTAATGACAAACTTTACAATATTTTCGCTGATATCCTCGGGGATTGTGGGGAGGCGGACAGGGAGGGTGGATTTGGTATTGAGACGATGGTGGATATAGGTCTTGAGTGCAGTATATTCGTTCTTCAAGACAGAAGAAGTGTACTTGTCAGGCATGTTTTTTGAATTCTATAGCTATAGTATAGAATGGTTCAGTTTTAGATTATTTGAGTTTGCTGATCTTGATTTTAACCTTGTGTTCAGGGGATCCTTTCATGGATTGCATGAGATCCTTGTAGGCCTTATCGGTATCTCTAACGCCCTGATTTCTGAGGGTCTCCTTGATGGATTCCTCTTTTTCGGACTTTTTGAGACGCCTGTGGGCTTCCTGATCTTTGGCTTCGATGCGCATGCCCTTGTATTTGAGGCCTGTCTGTTCTTTGGATTCCATGAAGGCAATGACTTCGGCTTCAAGGTCGGCTTTGCGCTTATTCAGCTTTTTAACCTGAGCTCTTAGAGACTGAAGTTCCTTCTGAATCGTAGCGAGCTCGTTGACGACACCGGTGATTGAACTCATTTATGAAGCACCTTTAGGTTTTTTAGATGTCCTCAATAAAAGAAATGGAACAGATCATTCCCATTCACGCATGGAATCCTGTATGGAAGTCGAATGCCATCAAGGCCGATACAGAAGCCCTTATGCCCACCTTTATGTTTAAGCCCACAATCGAGATTCTGGATCTACTCCAGCAGGGCGCCCTTCCCAACAATGTCATTGAGATTGATATTGCTGGAACCAACTCCCTTTACGATGGAATCCACAAGGTTATCATTGATCGTTCATCGATGATTGGAGGCGATCGTCCCAACTATTTTGCCACCAAGAACATCTACATAGCCACCCTCTACGAGAAGGACTGGTTCTCCTATCCTCCCGTCAACGGTGTCTTCAAGGTTAAGAGTGGCATCCTCAATGACTACAAGACCAACCCCGTCCCCGAGGAGAGGATGGTCCAGATCATCGACAAGCCCAAGATCACCGAGAAGTTTGAGGAGACCCCCGGATACGTCCCTCTACATACCATGCCCTCGCTTGGCGCCGTTGCCGCCGGAGTCTACGATTCCACAGCCCAGGCTGCCTACTCCTATGGAGTTCCTGTATCCTATATGTTCAACGAATATAGGGTACCTCCTTCGGCTATTACCGGTAATCCCAACGACAACACTGTCGAGTATAGGTCTTCCGGTGGAGTAGAAAATTTTGAGTTTACCGAGAACTACTGTGGTTGCAATGCCAAGTTCGCCCCTTACGTCCAGTCCTCCAGAAACTATGACCAGGACGCCAGTGTAGAGCGTTTCATGTTTGACAAGAGGTCATCTACAATGTCAACCACTAACGCCCTCTACCTCCTCTCCTTCTGTGCTCTTGTCTTTGGTCTCTTCTACATGGCTCTTAGACACGGAGAGAAATGATAACACTTTTTCAATATGATTTCCCTCTACAAATTGCTTGAGAGTAGAGTTGATTGCCGTAAACCTTCCCTCGATGATTCTCTTCTTGAGACACTCGAGATTGAACCATCCAACGCCGTTAGCGTCGTTGCCTCCGGGGGTATCCTGGACTACTGGGGTGCTCTCCTTTCCAAAATAGACAAAGTAATAGTGAGAACTGTTCCTGAGGTAAATCCTCTTTCCCATGATATCTTCCCTTGTAAGGGAGATTCCAGTTTCCTCTCTGAGCTCTCGGATGGCTGCAGACTCTATATCCTCTCCCTGTTCCATAGATCCCTTTGGGGGCCCCCAGAAGCGACCACAGGATTGGACGAGAAGGATCTTTCCAGAGTCCTTGTCATAGACGAAAACTCCGGCCTTCTTTCGTCGGACTCTCTTTTCCTCGTCTGATACGATAGTGGGAATCCACTTTCTGGTATAGGGCACAATGGCTGCCCTGCAACATCCGTTGGTACACATAGGTACAATTGACTGCTTCATGACTATATATTGAATACAGTTCTAGCTTTATAACCATATTAGTATGATATGGTTATTTTAATTATCCTCATCGTCAGATTCTTCTTCGTCCTCGCTTTCCGAGACAGCGTATACAAGGGTTACCTTGTGGCTCTTTTCAGATGCGAGTTTGTTCTTGAGTTCTTCTAGGATCTTGTGTTGGACGATCCACATAATACAGTCGTATCTGTCTGACTTGTAGTAGGTATCCTTGAAGCCGTTGAACACCTCGTTGTAGATACGCATGAGGATGTATTGGAGTCTCTGGATCAGCTCGGTGGAGCAGGTATGCTCGCATGCGATGACCATGTGGTAAACGTTTTCAAACTCGGTCTTGGAAGGCCATTGGTTGGCATCCCAACTGTCTACATAGTCGCCGATATCATCATAATTTTCAGCGTCAAACTCCTTATGTGTATACCTTGTGTCGAAAAGCTCGGAGGACCGCTCTCCAATACCTGGAGCAAAGAGAGACCTGATAAGATTAACTGCTTTCTTTGAAATTTCATAGGTAGTAGTAGTATATCCATACTGGGACTTCATGTTGGGCATATTCTGATTTTTGAATATGAAAAGGAAGCATAGATTCAGTTTTAAAGATCCTCTTCTTCCGTATATTCATCCTCGCTATTTTCGTCGTCGGAATTGGTGTAGGAGGGGGGAGGGAGCATTTGAGAGTCTCCAGGCATGTAGGTTATGTATATTGTTCTTATATTGCGGGTTTCATATTTAGGAGGTCTATATGATGTGTCCTTTACTGTATACTCCTTTTGTTCGACATTGGTTATAAAATATTTTCCATTTCTGTCCAGAAGAACTTCCTCTTCTTCTTGCACTCCGGATATAGTCATTATAGGGAGAATCTTGGACCCTGGAACAGCTGTAATCACGTATAGACAGCATGCGATATTCTTGCTCAAGTTTAGAAAGTCGTCTATGAGAATAGAAGAAATATCTGTTGTGGTAGACGTATAGGACTTGGAGTCTAATCTCTCTCTTTTCTGGCCCCTATACAGGATTAATGGCTTTTCAAGAGGAGGCGCTTCTAGAAATGCTTCGTCTATATTTTTAATATCATTTTCAATATCATTTCGTAATTCATCATCATCTTCATCATATAAGTTGCCCTCTCTCAAAAAGGTGTTTATATCCCTATACATAAGATGAGTATAATTACCAATAGAACTTATAATTCTGTATGGAAGACCCTCTACGTAGTCGACGTATAGCCGATCTACGTCTACGACTCTATATAGATTGAGTATCTCCGTAATAATACCTCTATGAATACCGAACTTAAGTTTTCCTCCTTGATTTTCATCTTCAATAAGTCTGAACTGAGCATGATTCCCCATTCTTGTATAGGAATTAGGGTCACGACCTTCATGTATATCTTCAGCTATGCTATAAAGTTCGGAGCCTTCTAAATTAACAGATTTGTCAATATACATTAGAAGCATAAATTTGGCAAGACTAAACCTGACATTTGAAGGGATATTATCATATGTATATTTGTCTATTATATGGGTCATTAGGTTGTGTATATTGCTGTCAATGAATCCTTGGGGCAAATAAAATTCTGAAGTTTCAGTCGGCATATCAGGGGAAAGAATCAAATCTTTAGTCTCAACTGGAATTGAATTGAAAAATTTATTCATAGAGTATCTGATGTTATGATATTTGAAGACAATGTCTGGTTCTTCAGAGCCTTTCATAAATACTTCAAGGAGATCACTGGGCTCATCAAGGGTTATATCATCTCGTATTAGAACTTCATTAATAGCGCTGATAACAAAGGGTCCAAATATAGACATATTGCTGTATATAGTGTCAAGATACAATATAACGTGATATAAGGTGTCATCACTTAATTTACGAATCCATGTAAGGTCAACGTCCATTTACTATATGCTTTGAAATTCATATTGTATTAATATGAATTGATATTTTACTCTTATTTAATTCTCCCTTTAATTCTTAGGGATGAATGCAAACCCGTAAATTTCGCCTTCTTCCTTGATTGTGTCCATGATGTGCTTGTATACCTTGTCCACAAGTTTCCAATAGGTAAGTCCCCATGAGAGGTCGTCCTGCATGTCGTCCATGGCGTTGAGGACGATGTCGCTGATGATGTCGATCTTCTCCTTTTCGAGAGTATAATGACGGGCCTTGAGGAGAACAGAATCCAGGTTTCCGCTAAACCTCTCGGTATCGTAGGAATACACATCATCCGTATCCTTGACGCTGGCTTCCAGTGAATCAAGGATGTCCTTATACACAGCATAGCACAGGTCCTCATGGACCACCATAGTAGTATCAATATACATATCATTGAATGATCTGCATTCCCTGAGATGAGCCCTCGACATTTCTTATTATATTCAATATTGAAGACGTTTTAATCAGTTTTAACCTGTAATTTATATTGTATTCTTAAGAGATGATTCTTCAATATAAAATGAACCCAGCTAATATTGGTATGTCTAGAAACGAACTTTCACAATTTGCTGCCGAGTATTTTGGAGACAACTCGGACGATCTTGTTGACGCTATGATGAAGGTGCAAACAGCTGTAAATAATGCAACATTCAACCCTCCGAGGGAGGGCCAGAATCCTGCTTTTGGACAGAGCATCATGAGGATGGTTTCCTCTATCATTATTTCTTCATTTACACCTCCTATTGTAACACCCAGGGAGGAGGCAGTTCCTACGCAGACTCTAACGCCGGAATCACTAAGGGCTTTTATGGACCAGGCTAGGCCCGGTGTGAGCTCTACAATGAACTTTTCTAGTCCTCTTCAGACCTTCATGGAAGCTCATCCTGAGCCCCTCTCTTCTCGAGATGAAGAGAACTCATTCAGAAATTCTATGAGCTCTATTATGAACCTTTCTATTCCTTTTTTCAATGTTGGGGATTGCGAACTGATGAACGATATAATGAGACTCCAAGAGATCTCACGACAGGAAGAGGCTTCTGAAGAACCCCCTGTCGATAACACTCGCTCCGATTAATATCCTAATATAGATGATTAGGATACTTTGAATTTACAGATACATCATAGCAGGAGGAGGCGAGGGCTCCGATGTAGGCTTCTTGTCCCTATTCATCTTATCCAGAGACGCCTGGATATCCTCCTTTGAAATAACCTTCTTCAGAGCGGGATCCTTTCCAAAAATCCTCTTTGAATGCTGGACCTTAACCAGTGTAATGAAGTTCTCCACACTGCCACCCATATCCTTGAAATGCACCTTGTTCTTCTTCAGAAGGGGAGACAGCCATTCCTTGTTGATGTCGGTATCCAGAGTCCATCCAAGCTCGCGAACCTTCATAGTAAACATATCGGCAAGCTCGTCCTCTGAATAGTTCTCAATCTTGTGATACCACATGAAACGACGCCTCAGTCCAGGATTCTGGCTAAAGAAGCACTCGTCAACCTCCTTCTCATAGCCTCCAATGATCATCATAAAGTCGCCCTTGTTCTCGCTCAGGACAAGGTTGATCGTATCAATAGCCTCCTTGGCAAATGAATCCCTTCCCTCCTTGCTTCCAAGACTGTAAATCTCATCGATAAACAGGACACCGCCTCGGGCAGCCTCCATCACAATGGCTGTCTTGATGGCTGTCTGTCCAAGGTATCCAGCGACCAGATCCTCCCTCCTCGCAGAGATAAACTTCTTGGTCTTCAGGACTCCCAGATTTGCAAAAATAAGACCCAGAATCTCCGCCACTGTGGTCTTTCCAGTACCAGGTCCACCATAAATACACGTATGCATATAATCATCCGATCCCTTATGAAGACCCTGGAGATAGTAGATAATCTGAGAGACAATAGTCTCCTTAAGAGACTTGAGACCGACCATATCTCGAAGCTCTTCAAGGTATTCCTTGATACGCCTGAGAGCCTTCATATCGATATTGGCATAGTCCTTCTTATCCGATGCAAGTTTAATCAAATCATCCAGACTGTCCACCGAACCCATAAAATCATCCTTCTCCTTTTCCTTCTCCTTGTCAAATTCCTCGGTCAGATTCCTGGCGACACGGGGCTTCTTGGACGGAGGCGTGGGGCTCGTGCTGGGAGTCTTGACAGGCTTGGGAGTCTCAAAATCGACATATTTAGAGTTCAACGTAATCTTCCTCTTGGGACGATCATTATTCAGGCTACCGCATTGGGCAATAAAAGACATTATTCTAACTTATTAAGTGAGCTGATTATTTTCTTTCATTTTTAGATGTTTCCAATATATATTGGAAACTTAGAATGCCGATACGGGTCTCTGCTGTTGCATCTTGGAGAGTCTGTTGTTATTGACGGTGTATTCCTGTCTGGGGGCGTAGGCCTGAGGGATGGCTGTCTTGATCTCTGCTCTCTGGGTCGCGTCGTAGAACGTCTTGTATTTTGTGCTGGTGTGAACCTGGGAATTGTCCATATTTCTGGAGATTTCGGAGGCTCTGTTGGTCTGCATCTCTGTGATAGGAGCCTTGAGATGAGTCTGAGGTCCCTGATCGTATTTCCACTGATGTCTGGTGGTCTGATCGGCCTTGGTAGCCTGCATGGAGAACGACTCAATGCGTCTCTCCGTGATGGGAACGGCCTTGTTCTCGACAGGCCTGTAATCGGAGGACACGTTGGTATTGGCGTCCTTGACCAGCAGAGGGTTTTCAATAATATACCTTCCAGGATCTATGTGGTGAGTCTCTCTTGTGAGGTCCCTGTATTGGGTGGGCATGGGGTTGATACTGTAGGAGAGATGCTCCTGGTTTACGCCTCCGGAAATGTGGATGGGACCCTCATAGTTGGTATTGTATCCAACCTTATTAGTCTTCATCTCGCCCTGAGTTGTGGTTTGGATGTATTGGGATCCGACAACGGGGACGATTTCAGCGGAAGTCTTCTCGGTGTATACCTTGCCGACGGTCATATTGGTGCGTAGGTTCTCCTGGTTGATGACCTTCTCAACATTCTGGCAATTTCTGTCCTGGATGAACTGCTTGTAGGAAGGATTGACCATTGTGCTGATATTGGTAAGACGCTGTTTGCTGACAGGCATCATATCAATGACAGAGATGGCAGGAGGCCTGAAGACATCAATCGAGTAAGGATTGCGAGCAGGCTGGGCAAGCGTTCCCTTGGGAGCATTGGGATTACCAATGTTGGAGTAGTTGACCTTGATCATATTATTCTGAGCTCTGGGGACATACTGAATATTCTCGGAGAGACGGTCGAGAGCGCCCTCCATCTGGTCTCTCTCAATCTGGGTATCGTGGGTCATCTGGCGTCTTCTGGTGAAACGGCCTTTGCGGGGCTCCTTCATAATGTTTGTATTGTTGTACCATCCTTCTACGGATACCATAGTGGTTCCTGCGCGTTTGGGGAACTGGATGTTCATTTATTACTACAGATCAACAATCTTCTATTATACCCTAGATTATCAAACCCTCTCTTTTTTTGGCAACTGCCCTCATCTCCCTTATCTGTGTATAATACATGCCTGCATACTCCACGATCGATGTATTTGTCGACGACACTGGATTTACCCTATGCCTTTGACATATAGTAGCGCAATCAATCTCCACCTCTATGCCCTCTTTGGGTATCTCCTCAATATCAAGAACAATCTCCACAAGCTGATTTATAATGGCCGACATGATCAACTTATTATAAGGAGTAGGTTCTCTTCCTACCTCCAGATGGAACGGGACACTGACCCTTATGTCCTCAATAAGATCCATGCTCCTAACCAGACGAATGACATACTTGCCATCCGTCCTTCTCCTCTGGATACATGGCCTGTTGCGATGGAAAGGAGTATTCTCGTCAAGATGATCTGCATATGTATACTGGACCATTTCAAGATCCTCATAGCACATCAAAGAAAATGGATCTGCATGGTTATCTACAGTTCCCTCTATACGGTATTTTTTCAGGGTTTCCAAAACAGATTCGTATTGTAATATCATGGTATGTTTTCAAACCCAACTTTACCTTTTTATATATAAATGAAGCCGATAGTCATCATCTCCTATGCTGTCTTCTTAGCTATTT
>JACCEC011860654.1_pt1 | contig 10507 bp, 9 predicted proteins | sample 7450121 | NCBI WGS metagenome assembly JACCEC01 (sample SAMN15323455, study PRJNA562643) | freshwater metagenome | isolation source: river surface water | place: USA:Blue River Watershed | collected 2017-08-18 | reverse complement strand
TCCAAGTCGGTGAAAATCGATGGCGACTTCTCAACCGCCGCCCTCCAGAAAGCCCTGAACGAAGCCGGCTTCAACGGAGCGATTAAGTAACCCTCTCGCACTCCTCTTCACGGGCGGGCCTCCACCATGGAGCCCGCCCGTTTTCTTTTCCAACAGGCCCCGATAACCCACCCCAACCGCCTGCCCAGCAAGATGCTTTGGCATTTCCCACGCGAGTCTGTTTTTGAACGAATCGCGCGGACGTTTCTTTCCCAGCAGTACTCTTGTGCATGCTAGGCGTCACACTCGCTCATCATCCCGTTTTCAAATCTTCAGCTATCGTTGCAAACTGTTCCAGTGCTGTCTCCAAATCTGCGGCAATATCCGCGGCGATCACCTCCGGGGCTGGCAGGTTGGCGCTTTCCTCCAATGCCTCATCCTTGAGCCAAAAAATGTCCAGGTTCACCTTGTCTCGTTTTGAGAGCTCCCCGTAGGTGAACGATTTGAAGCGTTCACTTTCGGTTCGCTCCTGCCGGTTCCTGGTGTTGTAGCACGCGACGAAGTCGTCAAGGTCGCTGCGTTTGAGTGCATTCTCCTTCAGTGTGAAGTGCAGGTTGGTACGCAAATCGTAAATCCACAGCTTCTGGGTCCACGGCGTTTCCTGCGCGGGCTTGCGATCAAAGAACAGCACATTCGCCTTTACCCCTTGGGCATAAAAAATTCCCGTCGGCAGCCGCAGCAGCGTATGCACATCTGCTTGTTTGAGCAGTTCGCGTCGGATCGTCTCACCAGCGCCCCCTTCAAACAACACATTATCCGGGAGAACCACGGCTGCCCGGCCATGCTGCCTCAAGATCGTGAAGATATGCTGCAAGAAGTTGAGCTGCTTGTTGCTCGTGCTCGCCCAGAAATCATCCCGGTTGATGATGAGCGACTCCTTCGATGTCTCCCCAGCGTCGTTGACGATGGTCACACTGCTCTTTTTCCCAAACGGCGGATTCGCGAGGACAATCTCGTATTCACCATGTTTGCCTGCCAACGCGTCCTTCGTGACTACGGGCAGTTCTGCATCCGATTCTCCACCGATTCCATGGAGTAACAGGTTCATCGCACACAGCCGGGTGACGCTGTCCACCAGCTCAATGCCAAAGAAGGTTCCTGTCCGGAGCCGCTTTTTCTGTTCGCGATCGAGTTGATAGTGCTTGGCCAGGTAATCGTGGGCCGCCAGCAAAAATCCTCCGGTCCCGCAGGATGGATCACAGATGGCCTGTCCCGGTTGGGGGGCAATCACATCCACCATTGCGGAAATCAGGGCGCGCGGCGTGAAGTATTGGCCCGCCCCGCCTTTGACATCCTCTGCGTTCTTTTGAAGCAGCCCCTCGTAGGCGTCCCCTTTGACATCGGCGGAAAGACTCGACCACTGCTCTTTGTCGATCAGGTCAACAATCAGCCTGCGCAGCTTCGCCGGATCCTGAATCTTGTTCTGCGCCTTGCGAAAAATCACCCCCAACATGCCCGTCCGCTTACCGAGTTCGGTCAGCGTGTGCCGGTAATGGATTTCCAATTCATCGCCATCCAATTTCAAAAGGGTGTCCCAACCAAAGCCGGCGGGGATAGGTGATGGTTTTTGAAACGGGGGCTTCGCCTGTTCGTCCGCCATTTTGAGGAACAGCAGAAAGGTAAGCTGTTCCACATAATCTCCATAGGAAAGCCCGTCATCCCGCAGGATGCTGCAGTAGTTCCAGAGTTTTTGAACAAGGGCGTTGGAATTCGACATGGAGAAAAGGAGTTCGGGCGGCTACCCGCTCGGAATGCGCTTATGGAGACGAGTCGCGGCGTTGAGGTTTGCAGCAAGCAGGTCAACATCAGTGGAGGGATTCCGGTCTCCCCCCGCATCGCGGTGGTATTTCCGACACCGTTCCGCATTGTCGATGGCCGTCTGGAGCTTTTCCAAAAACTCGGCACTAGGGATCTGGCCTTTGTTGTAACTCTTCCAGTGTTTCTTCAGTCGTTTGATGACGGCCTTGGAATCTGCAAAAGAAGCCGTCGTGAACTCCTCGTGCAACAACAGCCAGAATTCAAAGCTCGGGTCAGACTCTGCAAATTTAATGCCCTCGGCCTCCTTCAACGACATAGCCTGCTTCGCTTGTTCTCGGCGTGTGCTGTGCTTCTTCTCCAGATCAAAGACAACCCACACTTCGTCATAAGCCGCTTGAAAACCGGTTTGAGCTTCTTGCCGTCGAGTCTCACGAAGGACTACCGCCTCTTTCGTGAGTGTGATTGGATCCGTTCCCTCAGGGTGAAAAACCACCACGTCAGCGGAGGAAAGTCCCAGCCGTTTGCGGAGTGCTTCAAAATAGCAGGGCTCGGTCTTTTCCCCCTCGGTTACGATGAGAAAAGTGTTGCCAGCTTCCTCCGACAACTTTGCCCCGCGCGTGTAGGCAGAGGAAGTTCTGTCAAAGCGGCGCCTCGTTTTCATAGCTTCAGGCCTTCAGGCAAAAACGGTATCGCCCCGTAGCGTCCGGCCAAATAACCCTTGGCAAGCGCCTCGGTATTGCGTGGCTGGTAATCCGTAAGCGGATAAAGATGCGTCACCCCGGCAGGAGATTTCTCAGTAAACCACACCTGATCCCTCCGCAGCAGGGAACCGTCCAGTAAAATAGCGTTATGGGTTGAGAAGACTACCTGGGCGGCCTTGGGGTTAGTGGCCGTTTGAAATACCAATTTAAGCAACTCCTTGACTAGGACCGGATGTAAACTGGTTTCAATTTCATCCACAAAAACCGTGTAGCCCTGCTCCAAGATATCCGCCCATGGTCCGGCTAGCGCAAATAAGCGTTTGGTTCCGGCGGATTCTTCCTTATTGAAGTCTAATTCGATACTTCCTCCGCTCCCCGTTTTGTGAAGTAACTTAATTTCCATTCGCTTACCTGGCTGAAGCGGTCCCTCGTTTTCGAGTTCCGAAAGGAGTGCTGGAGGGATGTTTTTCCTTAAATCATCTACGGAAACATCCTCCTGCCTTAAATCAACCCCAGTCACTCCGGTGTCCGCGCTGGCAAGCAGACTGGTGATCTGGTCCACATGCCTGCCTTCCGAAATTAAATTCGTTGTAAATCCAGGCATAAACCGATTGTCGGTGCTTAAATGGAGGAACCGCACCCCTGTTTGAAACCAGTGAAAGACCTTCGTGAGCTGCGCATGATTGAACTGTGGACCGACCGACAGAAAAAGGCAGTTGTCTCGGGTCTTGGCTTCCAGACTTTTATCCCGTTTGAAGGCGGAGGAAGGTTTCGCCCAATTATAGACACCTTTTTCCACATCAAAGGTGCGGTGGAACCACCGCTGCGGGGCTCCTTTCGGATAGGCTACCAAGTATTCCTCCACAACCCGTTGGGGGGTGATGGAAAACCCGAATACAAACCGGGTGTTCTCCGCCACAAAAGTCATTTCAAATGACGAGGGCTCGTGGACGGACGCACTGTCCAGTTTGAACGGCTCCGCGCCCGTCGGGTCACCAGGCTGTAACTTGGTTGCAGAACGACGAACGAATTTCGCGGCGAATTCGATCGCCTTGATCACATTCGATTTCCCCGAAGCGTTGGGGCCGTAGATCGCAGCGCCCTTCAAGAAGCGGACTCCGGAAAGCCCGGGAAGTTCCTGCTCGATCACGCTTTCCGGGAGTTCCTTGTCCGCATTGGCAGCTACCAGCGAAAAGGTCTGCTCCTCGCGGATGGAACGGAAGTTGGCAACTTTGAATTCAATGAGCACAGAGGCAGGTTATGCAGACGAAGCGAAATCCAAAGCGATTTCTGCGGAAGTTTCGCAAAAAAAGCACCATTTTTGTCAGTGACAATGAAGTGGGGCCGTTGCTCACGAAGGGATGGCTAACTGCAATCCATCGGGGAGCGTCAGAAGACCCACCCTTCCCGACGCATCAGACCGAGCAAGTTGATGCATGGGACTCCCAGTTCGCGGCACACATCCGGAATAAAATGGGTCCGCCTCGGGTTTCGTTTCTCTGACGCCAAGGTCTCCTGAGTCACCACCACCCCTTTCCGCAATCTGGCAAGCGCGATCACATAGGCGTCCGCCTCCTCGTATTCCGCTTTGGGATCCTTGAGCCCGGGAAAACGCCCCTGAATCGATAAGCCCTCCTGAAGGACCGCTTCGAGGGGCACAAAAACCTGCGAGCGTTGTTTACTCCAGAGCGTCAGATCTGCGCTGCCCACGGACCCAAGCTCCTCCTCAACAAGCGAGGGAGCCAAAAAGCGTGACTCCGCGATCAGACCGTCAATTTTCGGAATGAGAGAGGCAAAGACATCGGTCGGAAAGTAACGCGCCTGCCAGTCCATCAGGACATTGGTGTCGATGGAGTAAACAGTTTGGAACGCCGCGTTACTAACGAGTCAACACCTCGGAAGGTCCCCCGGTTAAGCCGGACTTGAGCTTGTCAAAGTGCTCAAATTTCAACCCCAAATACCGCGAAGCATCCACAGAGGTGATCCGGTTCGCTGCCAAAGCCTCCAGAACCAACTTTGCATACGGCCGTCCGTTTCTGCCAAGGCTGATATCCACCGGGTGCGCGAAGCCGCCGGAACGCTGCGGCAGATGTGCGATCCACTCATTCCAGCGCTCTTTCCAGTCGCTGTAAGTCGACCAATCCATAAAACCAGAGGCCCGCAAACGAGTCGCCATCGCCAAGGGAGTAATCCGAAAGCGTCTTGCGAGTTGTTTGACGGCAGGAAGATCCCAGTCCGTGGAAGACCGCGAAATCAACGGAGCCAGTGCCTCCTCTGGGACAAGTGTATGGCTGGTCACGGATTCAGCAAACCGCTCTACCGCGTCCCATTCATCGGTGGTGCGATGCTCGGTAGAGGCGGGGGCTTCCTCCTTTCCGGAAGCCAGCATCAGGTGAACCACTTCGTGAATCAGGGTGTAGGTCTTTGGCTCGGGTTGTTCCTTGCTGTTGAGTCCCACCACTGGCAGCGGGAAATGCAGCAGGGAAAGCCCCCTGACTTCGTGCAGGTCCACCTTCGGAAATTGAAACACCAGGATATGGAGAGCCTCGACAGCTGCTCTCCATGCCCGCCAAGATTGCCATTCGTTCTGCCACGCAAACTGTGTTTCCACCGAGATTCCCAAAGCGGCCCGCAACCGAGCCGCGACCACGGGAGCGGCTTCATTCAAATGCGCCTCCAGCGCAAAGTCCTGCACGGTCTCGCCCAGTTCCTCAATGAGATCGATAGCGGTGTCACGCCGATTGATCATCTGGCGGAGGGCGAGACGAAGCTCCGGGGACTCTTGACCCGGCGTCACCCCCGGTAAGCGGCGGTATTCGGTGGCAAGGGGCGCAACCCGGGGCGGATTGGGAAGAAAAAAGAGGTTCAGCGGGCGGTGCAACAACTTCGCAAGCGCTTGAACCTGTCTCAAGGTGGGCGGCGCCTCGCCAGCTTCCCAAGCCTGAATCCGCTTGGGTTTGATATTCAGCCGCTTGGCGATGCTTTCAACCGGGTAACCGCTTTCGTTCCGTGCCCAGGATAGGACGGCGGGATTGATCGAAACTGGCAGGGGCGCGCGCATCGGAAACGTTGGGCAACTTAGCTCATTGAGAGACTTCTATCGAGATTTCCTTCGGCTACACGGTCCCGTGAAGAATAGCTAAGTCGCCTTTTGCTTCGCCTCGGCTGGAGATTCGGTGGTCGGTAAAAGGATTGAATTTATCCTTCCAAACAATCCTTTGAATTCGGCGAACTCATCCGGCTCCATCTCTGAGCTGCTATTTGCGAAATCAACCTTATTTCCTGAAATCTCGAACACGTTCGTTCCACGATAAATCGGGCCGCCCTTCATCTTCTTTGATTCCAACATGTCGTCACTAAAATAGTGTTCTATTGAAAGAAGCCTATGCGAAATAGATTCTGTGACAAAGTCAGCTCGACCCGATGGGACAGGCAGTAATATTGCGTGAATATTTTTTGACGGGTGGCGTTTGTGTTCCGAATCGCTGCCAGCCTCAAACTCGGGGTGCTTAAGCCCTTTAAATTGCCCTGCTCCTTCAGCATCGTTATCAAATAGAGCGATCAGGGGGCCCTCTAGAATTCTAGAGAGAAAAACGAGCGCTGAATTAAGCATCTTTGCACCCCCTGGCCGTTGTTCTCCGCCACAGTTCACGGGTTTGAAAGGAATCTCACTATGGGGATTTAATTTAGACCATGCAGTCTCAAGAATCGTCACATCAGTCGGTCCCTCAACCAACAGCACGGGCTTCGTCTCGTTTTTCGTTCGCTCCAGCAGTAAATCCTGAAACCGCCGCGTTTCGGTGAGTACATCGAATGCGTTCAAGAATTCCGAGTAGGACTCGGCGTTGATCGGGGTGCCACTCGGCATCTCAAGGGTAAGGAATCTACTCGAACCAAACTGTGATTCCATGCCCAAAACAACCAACGGTGAATGCACCGATAGGATGAACTGAATTTTTGGAAACAAACGAAGAAGCCGAGGCAGGGTTCGGTGCTGTAACGCCAAGTGAAGGTGAAGATCCGCTTCATCAATCAAAACGATCCCGGGCAATTCGGTGGTGTTGGCGAATGGAATCCCTGCCAAGTCTGCATCTAAGATGATGCCAGCAAACAGACAGAAAAGTGCACTTTCACCGGCGGACAGGCCTAATAAATCCCGTATCTCTTTCCGCACTGCACCACCTCTCGAGATTATCGCGCTAATAATCCTGGTGTGTCTGTCGCTATGCTTGAGTTCTATCTGATCCGATGGATCGTCAGCAACGATCTCTCTAAGCACCGATAGAATTGCTTTATATATCCCCGTGCTTGGCCCCGAAAAAGGAAGTTTCGCAGGAGCGAGGATCGGAATAGGGTGACCTTGCGGATGGAGTTGCACCTGAATATCCTGATTTTCATGCAATAGCATATCTAAACGCACTGAGGTCAACCACTCTAGCGTTGGCTTCAATCGGTTTCGTGAAAACATTCGCCGAGCTGTTTGCCCCTTCATCTTTGGAGGAATTGGCAACTTAAGCTCTGACGAAAGACTTTCGCTATTTTGCCAATCAGGCGGTTCAAAGCGGTCTGCAGAGAAAAATAGATAACAGTTCGTAGAAAGAACCCTTTCGAGTTTGTGGACCGGCATTAAGGCCCCATACTTAAGACTGTAGTAACTACTCTCGTGCCCTGGCATTTCAACCCAACTGGGATCTTGAGATGGAACTCCAACTTGGCTTTGAAAATCCTCCTTTGAGCAGTCTAATTGCCACTCGTTGAGCTGTACGCCCTCCTCAAAGACCAAATTTGCGTGGAAAAATCGCTTCCCCCCCTGAATGCCGAGAGCGGATCTAACTCTGTAAACTTTACCCTTTTCGATCTCAGTGTCGTCAAACACCTGTTGTTTCAGCCCAACCAGCGCATTGACGACAAACGAGAGCACGGTGGATTTGCCGCTCCCATTTCTCCCCACCAAAACCACTGGTTTCGGCAGTTCGTTTTCAAACGGAAGGTCCAACTTAAACTCTGTAATTGGGCCAGTGTTCTGTAGGTAAATCGATTTGAGGTACATAGACGTTAATCGCCTTACGAAACAAGCTCACCGGTGAAGGCCTTCTGCAAAACCGACTGCCGTAGCCGCGCCGCCCGCTTCAGGTTCGCCTCCACTGTTGCCTCGATTCCCTCGACCACGCTTAGACGCCTCTCCACTTCAACTACGATGCGAGTCTGCTCAGCAAGTGGGGGGATTTTCGTAGCAATCTGCCGTATGCGGTCTTGGCCAATGTTCCGCATGGATTCCTGGTTTCCTGTCGCCAAACGTTCAATTTCGGAGCGCCCAAACTCCGATCTTAACCAGTAGAGAACCCAACGAGGTTCTACCGTGGACGAAAACCGAAACCGTAAGATCTTATCACTAAGCATTACACGTAAGGTGACTTTTCGTGCGATTACGCAAGCGCCGATGAGTTCGATAGTGTTGGCCCGGCTAAACAGGAAGTCGTTAACGGACACGAGATAACGATCTTCAATCCGATGAGGGTCGAGGCAGGTTTTGCTCTCAAGTTCGTCGTATGTCCCCCAAGTCACTGCACTCACTTTGACCACACCGACTTCCGATCCCGTCGGTGGTCTTTCCTCACATTTGAAGCTCTTGCCAGTCTCAATTCCAACAAGAACATCTCGAAGGGTTGTCGCTTTCCAGTCTCCCTTCGTGGGCACGAGGCGTCCTTCGCAGGCGGCTTTGAGCACGGCGGCCCGGTAGCGTTTGAGGTTCGCCTGCACCCGTTGCAACGCCGCGACACCCGCCTCCAAACGCGTAAACTGCTTCTCGATCTCTGCCACAATCCGCCTCTGCTCGGGAAGCGGGGCGAGAGGGAATCGGAGATCCCTAATAATCTCCTGGCTTATGTTCGACTGCGCACCGCCTTTCCCCAACTCGACCAATTCTCGTCGTTTCGACTCAAGGAACCGATATGCGAAACGAGTATCTATTTCTTCTGGAAGAAAAATGCCGCAAACGGCCTGATTTGTAGCAGCATCGATGCCCAGAATCCCGAGTTTACCTACGGTCGCACCATAGAGCGCCACACACAGTGTTCCTCTTGGGAAAAGTTTTGCAGATGAAGCGGCTAAAGCCTCACGAGAAATCTTTTCTGCGGTTTCATAAACGGTACTGTCACCAAGCTCTCCAGATTTGACCCAAGGAATATCTCCTTGGTAATAAGCAGCGTTGCCACGCTTAGGAGTTCCTCCACTGGAGGTTTTCGCAAAGTCTCCGAGACGTACGATTCTCCACTGATTCGCTGCATCACTCATGCTGCTAGCACCTCGTTCAGTTCATCCAACAGCCTGGGGAGTTGTTTCCCGAAAAGCTGGTGCGCCTTGCCCAAACCTCCCTGTTGGCTGAAGGGCGCGTAATCGAAATCTTCCGGCTCAATACTCAGACTCGTGGCGATATGCCCCCGAATCAGGTTCAGCCAAGCCATCTGTTCCGGCGTGAACACGGTGCCCGACTTGGCCTTGTCCATCAGCCACTCATGGAAGCGTTCCGTGACCGAATCCGCAAACGGCGCAAGCACGGGCTGTTGCTCCAGCGCAAACCGGACCAGCGCGACCAAATCCGCAAAACGCCCCGCTTGGGAACGCCCCTTTACCCTGCCGGGAGCCGTGACCGCAAACGCTTCCCAAAGACGATCCTCCGTCCATGCCGCATGATTTTCGCGGAGTCGTTTCTCCAGCTCCTTGAGCATCCGCTCGGTGAGCCGCTGTTTATAAGGGCGGCTGTACAAAACCTGCAGGGCATCAATCTCCGCCTGATGTGTGACGAGGTAATCCCGAAACGCCTGAACCAGCCCGGCAGCCTTCTCTTTGGCCGCCTCATCAAAACCCTGACTCAAGACTTCGTCCGGAGTGTAAATATCCAAGGTCTGCTCTGTTTCCTTTTTCAAGGTTTCAAGGGTCCCCCGGAGCGCTGGTTTGTCAAAGGGGGCGCAGGCCGCAGCGATGAGTTGCTGACGCGTCGCCTCGTAATGCTCGGGCTCCACCTCCTGCGGTTCGGCACCCCTGCGGCCCGAGGCCTGTTCTGCAATCGCGTCCGGATCAAAGGCGCGGAGCAATGCGCCAGCGAGGGTCGCCGGCGTCTGCCCGCCCGAAACCGTGGCGATTTGCTGTCGTTGGGAGGGTTCCAGTTCGCGGTCGAGTCTGGCAAGGCGCGCGGCCAGTGTGGTGAGTGTGTCTTCATCCCTGCCGGCCGGAAAAAGCACCCGCTGGAGGAGCGTTTTGAGCGGCACGGTGGGCTGTCGGTCCAGGGGGCGGGACTCGGTTTTGTCGCTCTCACAAACCCCCACGGCATCCACCAGAATGAAGCGTGTTTTGGCGCGGGCATCTTCGCCGGAAACCGCTTGGAGATCGGTCGATGAAAGCACGCGGGTGCCCCTTCCCTTCATCTGTTCAAAATAGACGCGACTCCGGACATCGCGCAGGAAGATGAGAACTTCCAGCGGTTTGATGTCGGTGCCGGTGGCAATCATATCCACCGTAACTGCAACCCGGAGCGTGGGCGAAAGACAGAACTCCTTGATGAGTTCCTTGGCCTTGGCGGGTTTGCCGGTAACCGGGTGCTTCGCCTGATAGGTGATCTTTTTGCAGAAGTCGTTCCCTTTTCCGAACACCTCGCGGCAGAGATGCACGATGTCTTCGGCGTGGGAGTCGTCCTTGGCGAAGATGAGTGTCTTCGGCACGAGGGTACGGTTGGGAAAAAGCTCGGTAAAGACGGCATCCCGATAGGTGCGCAGGACGGTGCGGATCTGATCCGGCACGACGACGGAACGGTCGAGATCCGCGGGCGTGTAATCCAGATCATCCGCGAGGACCGCCTGACGGGCGGAACGGGAGGCCTTGCTGCGGTGGTCGATCAGGAAGCCCTTTTCCACCTTGCCCCCCGACTCGGTGACGCGGGTTTTGATTCGGTACACATCGTAGCCGACATTCACGCCATCCGTGACAGCACGTTCGTGGTTGTATTCCGCGAC
>JACCEC010638207.1_pt1 | contig 10507 bp, 9 predicted proteins | sample 7450121 | NCBI WGS metagenome assembly JACCEC01 (sample SAMN15323455, study PRJNA562643) | freshwater metagenome | isolation source: river surface water | place: USA:Blue River Watershed | collected 2017-08-18 | reverse complement strand
TGGCCCCGCCTTGATGGACGGCCAGTCGGTCGGGCTGCTCGATCGCATCAAGTACACCCTGGGTAACTGGATGGTGTACGGCCCGCTGCGCAACAACCTGGGTTTCAGCCGCGTGCGTGTGGCCTACACCGCCGGTGAAGCGATTGGTCCTGACCTGTTCACCTTCTACCGCTCGATCGGTGTGAACATCAAGCAGCTCTATGGCTCGACCGAGACGGCCGTGTTCGTGTGTCTGCAGCCCGACAACGAAGCACGTGCCGATACCGTGGGTGTGCCTTGCAAGGGCGTGGAAATCAAGGTCGCGGACAACGGCGAGATCCTGGTCAAGTCGCCAGGTTTGCTCAAGGGCTAGTACAAGAATCCGGCAGCCACTGCCGAAGTCTTGACCGCCGACGGCTGGTACCACACCAGCGATGCTGGCTTCATCGACAGCCACGGCCACCTCAAGATCATCGACCGCGTCAAGGATGTGGGCCGCATCATGGGTGGCCCCAACGACGGCGCCATGTTCGCGCCCAAGTACGTCGAGAACAAGCTCAAGTTCTTCCCCTTCATCAAGGAAGCCGTGGCTTTCGGTGACCGGCGCGAGAAGGTGTGTGCCTTCATCAACATCGACTTTGAAGCGGTGGGCAACTGGGCTGAAAAGCGCAACCTGCCCTACGCGGGCTACACCGACCTGGCCGGCAAGCCCGAGACCTACGAACTCATCCGCGATTGCGTGGAAAAGGTCAACGCCGACCTGGCCGAAGACGACAAGCTGGCCGGCAGCCAAGTCAGCCGATTCCTGGTGCTGCACAAGGAACTCGACGCCGACGACGGCGAGATGACCCGCACGCGCAAGGTCAAGCGCGGCTTCATCAACGACAAGTACCAGGTACTCGTTGATGCGATGTACGGCGGCAAGTCCGAGCAGTTCATCGAGACGCAGGTGAAGTTCGAGGACGGCCGCACCGGCCAGGTATCGGCCACGCTGAAGATCTCCGACGTCAAGACTTTCCCGTCCGTTCAGAAAGCCGCCTGAGTTTCACCATGTCAGACAAACGCATCGGCGACGTCATCCTCGACGTCAAGAACATCTCGCTGAGCTTTGGCGGCGTCAAGGCGCTCACCGACATCAGCTTCAATGTGCGCGAGCATGAGATCCGCGCCATCATCGGCCCCAACGGTGCCGGCAAGAGTTCGATGCTCAACTGCATCAACGGCGTGTACACGCCGCAGCAGGGCACGATCACCTTTCGGGGGCAGACCTTCGACCACATGAACTCGCGCCAGGTGGCCGAGATGGGGGTGGCCCGCACCTTCCAGAACCTCGCGCTCTTCAAGGGCATGAGCGTGATCGACAACATCATGACCGGCCGCAACCTGAAGATGAAGACCAACATCTTCCAGCAGGCCATTCGGATCGGCGCATCCGCCCGCGAGGAAGCCGAGCACCGCGAGTTCGTCGAACACATCATCGACTTCCTGGAGATCCAGGCTTTCCGCAAGACCCCAGTGGGCCGCCTGCCCTATGGCCTGCAAAAGCGCGTGGACCTGGGCCGCGCCCTGGCGATGGAGCCGCAGGTACTGCTGCTCGACGAACCGATGGCCGGCATGAACGTGGAAGAGAAGCAGGACATGTGCCGCTTCGTGCTGGATGTGAACGACGAGTTCGGCACCACCATCGTGCTGATCGAGCACGACATGGGCGTGGTGATGGACATCAGCGACCGCGTGGTGGTGCTGGACTACGGCAAGAAGATCGGTGACGGCGCACCTGACGAGGTACGCAAGAACGAGGACGTCATCAACGCCTACCTGGGCACCAGCCACTGAGGGCGCGCCGGAGCACATCATGGGATTTTTCATCGAAACACTGATCGGCGGCCTGATGACGGGCATGCTGTATTCGCTTGTGGCCCTCGGCTTCGTTCTCATCTTCAAGGCCTCGGGCGTCTTCAACTTTGCTCAAGGGGCCATGGTGCTGTTCGCCGCCCTGGCCATGGCGCGCTTCTCCGAGTGGTTCCCGCAGTGGCTGGGCCTGGACAGCAAGGTGGTGGCCAATGTTCTCGCCTTCGTGGCCGCGCTCGTGCTGATGGTGGCGGTGGCCTGGTTGATCGAAAGACTGGTGCTGGGCAAGCTGGTGAACCAGGAGGGCATCACGCTGCTGATGGCCACCTTGGGCATCACCTATTTCCTGGACGGTTTCGGCCAGACGCTGTTCGGCAGCGAGATCTACAAGATCGATGTCGGCCTACCGAAGGACCCGATGTTCGTGATGGAGACCATGTTCCAGGGCGGTGTCTTGGTGAACAAGGAAGACTTGTATGCCGCGGCCATCGCCGCTTCCCTGGTCGGTGCCCTGTCGCTGTTCTTCCAGTACACCTCCACCGGGCGCGCACTGCGTGCGGTGGCAGACGACCACCAGGCCGCACAGTCCATCGGTATCCCGCTCAACCGCATCTGGGTGATCGTCTGGAGCGTGGCCGGTTTCGTGGCACTGGTGGCCGGCATCATCTGGGGCTCCAAGCTGGGTGTGCAGTTCTCGCTTTCCCTGGTGGCCCTGAAGGCGCTTCCCGTGGTGATCCTGGGTGGCCTGACCTCGGTCCCCGGCGCCATCATCGGCGGGCTGGTCATCGGCGTGGGCGAAAAGGTCTCGGAGGTCTACCTGGGCCCGTTCCTGGGTGGTGGAATCGAGATCTGGTTCGGCTACGTCCTGGTGCTGTTCGTCCTGCTGGTACGCCCGCAGGGTCTGTTCGGCGAGAAGATCATTGATCGCGTCTGAGGAATCGATATGCTCTACCGCGAAAACGGCCAATTCAAGACCAGCTACGGCGCTGACCAACAGATCTTCCCCATCCGTCAGGATCGGGTCTTCATCTTGGGGCTGATCGCCGCGGCCGTTGTCTTGGTGCCCATGCTGGCTGATGAGTACATCTTTCGAGCCATTCTCATCCCCTTTCTCATCCTGTCCTTGGCGGCATTGGGGCTGAACATTCTGGTGGGCTACTGCGGCCAGGTGTCGCTGGGTACCGGCGCCTTTATGGCCGTGGGCGCATACGCGGCCTACAACTTCATGGTGCGTATCGACGGCATGCCGCTTCTGTTGGCCCTGCTGCTGGGCGGCGTGGCTGCCACGGTGGTCGGCGTGGCCTTTGGCATTCCTTCCCTGCGCATCAAGGGTCTGTACCTGGCCGTGGCCACGCTGGCGGCCCAGTTCTTCGTCGACTGGATGTTCCTGCGGGTGTCCTGGTTCACCAACAACAGCACCTCGGGCTCGGTGTCGGTGTCTGACCTCGATGTCTTCGGCATCGCGATCAACACCCCGCACGAGAAGTACCTGCTGTGCCTGGCCATCGTGGTGGTGTTCGCGCTCATGGCCAAGAACCTGGTTCGCAGCCACATCGGCCGCGAGTGGATGGCCATTCGCGACATGGACGTGGCGGCGTCCGTGATCGGCATTCGCCCCGTCTACGCCAAGCTCACCGCCTTTGCAGTTAGCTCGTTCATCGTCGGGGTGGCCGGTGCACTCTGGGCCTTCGTCCACCTGGGCTCCTGGGAGCCCGCAGCTTTCTCGATCGACCGCAGCTTCCAGTTGCTGTTCATGGTCATCATCGGCGGTCTGGGCTCCATCATGGGCAGCTTCTTTGGCGCCGCCTTCATCGTCGTGCTGCCGATCTTTCTCAATCAGTTCCTTCCAGCGGCCGGCGACCTGGTCGGCGTGGAAATCAGCACCGCGATGGTGGCCCATGCCGAGCTGATGATCTTCGGCGGGCTGATCGTTTTCTTTCTGATCGTGGAGCCCCACGGCCTGGCCCGTCTTTGGTCTACCGCCAAGGAGAAGCTGCGTCTGTGGCCCTTCCCGCATTGAACCCAATGCCCTCGCAGGCATCCAAGCAAAGCGTTTCAAGCAACGGCCGACGGGCCCTATCAACCCCAGTGCACTGACGAGTGCGTTCAGCAAAGTCCAAACGACAACGGAGGCAAGGATGAAATTCAAGTCCATCGCGATGGGGGCCGCACTGGCAGCCGCCAGCTTCAGTGCGGTGTTGGCCACACCTGAGGTGTTCGCCCAGTCCAAGGTTCAGTTCTTCCCCAGCCTGACAGGCCGAACCGGCCCGGTCGCGCCGAACGCGACCCCCTTCGCCAACGGCTACGCCGACTACATGAAGCTGGTCAACGTACGCGGCGGCATCAACGGTGTGCAGACCCTGGTCGAAGAGTGCGAGACCGCCTACGCCACCGACCGTGGTGTGGAGTGCTACGAGCGCCTGAAGGGCAAGCACGGCGGGGCCACGGTGTTCCAACCGCTGTCCACCGGCATCACCTTTGCGCTCACCGAGAAGGTCCCCAACGACAAGATCCCGATGATCACCTCCGGCTACGGCCGCAGCGACAGTCAGGACGGTGGCGTGTTCAAGTGGAACTTCCCGCTGATCGGTCACTACTGGGTCGCCGGCGACGTGGTGCTGCAGCAGATTGCCGCCAAGGAAGGCGGTTTCGACAAGCTCAAGGGCAAGAAGATCGCCGTGGTCTACCACGACAGCCCCTTCGGCAAGGAGTTGCTGCCCATCGTGGAAGAGCGCCGCAAGATGCATGGCTTCGAAGTGCAGCTCCTGCCGGTGCCCGCGCCTGGCGTGGAACAGAAGGCCGTGTGGCTGCAGGTGCGCCAGCAGCGCCCCGACTACGTGGTGATGCAGACCTGGGGCGTGATGACCGCCACGGCGATCAAGGAAGCGGTGGCCACCGCCTACCCGCGCGAAAAGATGTACGGCACCTGGTGGTCCGGTGCCGAGCCGGATCTGCGCGACATCGGCGCGGCAGCCAAGGGCTACAACGCCGTCATGATGCAGCACGGTGCCGAGCCAAACGCGCCGGTGGTCAAGGAGATTCTTGAAAAGGTGCACGGCAAGGGCCAAGGCACGGGACCGAAGGAAGAAGTCGGCTCGGTGCTGTACATGCGCGGCGTGGTGGGTGCCATGCTGGCGGTCGAAGGCGTTCGCGCCGCTCAGGAGCGCTTCGGCAAGGGCAAGGTCATGACCGGCGAGCAGGCCCGCTGGGGATACGAGAACCTGAACCTCACGCAGGCCAAGCTCGATGCACTGGGCTTCAAGGGCGTGATGCGTCCGGTTTCCACCAGCTGCGCCGACCACATGGGCTCTGCATGGGCACGCGTGCACACCTGGGATGGCGCCAAGTTCACCTGGTCGTCTGACTGGATGCAGGCTGACGAGCAGATCATCAAGCCGATGGTCCGCAGCTCGGCCGACCGTTACGCCACGGAGAAGAAGATCTCCCGCCGCGCCCCGGCGGATTGCCAGAGCTGATCAAGAGCCCCTGGCTGGGGGCTTTGGGCGCTCACCACGCCCAAAGCCCTCGTTCAAGCATCGGCTCACCCGGTGCTTGAACGAGGGGTCCAGCCGGCCCCCAAGACTGCGGAACGTCACCATGAGCGCCAACACCCTACTCAACGTCAACGGCATCGAGGTCATCTACAACCACGTCATCCTGGTTCTCAAGGGCGTGTCCCTGCAGGTGCCTGAGGGTTCGGTGGTGGCCCTGCTCGGCGGCAATGGCGCGGGCAAGACCACCACGCTGCGTGCGGTCAGCAACCTGCTGGCCGGCGAGCGCGGTGAAGTCACCAAAGGATCGATCGAGTTGCGCGGCGAGCGCATCGAGGCCCTGTCCACCGCGCAGATGGTCAACCGAGGCGTGATCCAGGTGATGGAGGGTCGACACTGCTTCGCCCACCTCACGATCGAGGAAAACCTCATGACCGGCGCCTACACCCGCAAGGACGGCAAGGCCGCGGTGAACGAGACGCTGGAGAAGGTCTACAACTACTTTCCCCGCCTGAAGACGCGTCGGACCTCACAGGCTGCCTACACCTCAGGTGGCGAACAGCAGATGTGCGCCATCGGCCGCGCCCTGATGGCCAACCCCAAGATGGTGTTGCTTGATGAGCCTTCGATGGGTCTGGCGCCGCAGATCGTTGAAGAGGTGTTCGAAATCGTCAAGGACCTCAACACCAAGGAAAAGGTGACCTTCCTGCTGGCCGAGCAGAACACCAACATGGCGCTGCGCTACGCCGACTACGGCTACATCCTCGAGAACGGCCGCATCGTGATGGACGGCGCCGCCAAGGACCTGCGCGAGAACGAGGACGTCAAGGAGTTCTACCTCGGCATGGGCGGTGGCGACCGCAAGAGCTTCAAGGACGTGAAGAGCTACAAGCGCCGCAAGCGCTGGCTGGCCTGATCCTGGGTGCTGGTGGTCCGTGAGCGACGACGACTGGTGCTTCGCCCTACCGGCGTTTAAGCCCGAAGAGGCTTTGCTGCGCCTGTCGCGCGATCTGCGTGAATTGGGGCTGAGCGAGCGGCAAGGTCGGTGGGAACGACGCGGGCTGTTGATTGCACAGCTTCAGTTGCAACCCGACCACATTCAAGCGGCGCGCGTGAAGCGCCCTTCTCGGTCCTCTCCCGAATGGCAAAGCTGCACGCTCCAGAGCAGTGCAGCGGTGCGCGACTTCGTGGCCGATCTCAAGAAACAACTCGCGCAGTGGAACGACGATGACTGATCACTTCGACAAATTGGAAACCCGCGTCCCCGAGCAACGCGAGGCCGAATTGATGGCGGCCCTGCCCGCCCTGGTGCGCCGCGCGCAGGAGCTGCCTGCCTTGGGCCAGGTGCTGGCCGGTGTGGATGCCGCCACCGTGACCAGCCGTGCGGCGCTGGCACGGTTGCCCGTTACCCGCAAAGGCGAGTTGCTCGACCGCCAGATGGCCAGCCGCAAGACCGATCCTTTCGGAGGCTTCTCCGCGATCGGGTGGCGTGGCATGAAGCGCAGCGGCGCGACCCGGGTGTACCAGTCGCCCGGCCCGATCTACGAACCACACGGGCAGAGCGCAGACTACTGGCGCGCCGGTCGCGCGCTCAAGGCCGCCGGATTCGAGGCGGGCGACCTGGTGCACAACAGCTTCAGCTACCACCTCACCCCCGGCGCGTGGATCATGGAAAGTGGTGCGCATGCGCTGGGCTGCACCGTGTTTCCTGGGGGTGTGGGCAACACCGAACTGCAGTTGCAGGCCATCGTCGACCTGCAACCCGATGCCTACTGCGGTACACCGAGCTTCCTGCGCATCCTGGTGGAAAAGGCTGCTGAGACCCACACACCCATCGCCTCCATCAAGAAAGCACTGGTCAGCGGAGAGGCCTTCCCGCCTTCGCTGCGCGATTGGTTGGGCGAGCGCGGCATCCAGGGCTACCAGGCCTACGCCACGGCAGACGCAGGCCTCATCGCGTATGAATCCGCTTCCCGCCAAGGGCTCATCGTGGACGAGAGCATCATCCTGGAGATCGTGCGGCCTGGCACCGGCGACCCGGTGGCCGATGGTGAGGTGGGCGAGGTGGTCGTCACCGTGCTCAATCACGACTACCCGCTGGTGCGCTTTGGCACTGGCGACCTTTCCGCAGTGCTGCCCGGCACCTGCCCCACCGGCCGCACGAACGTGCGCATCAAGGGCTGGATGGGCCGAGCCGACCAGACCACCAAGATCCGTGGCATGTTCGTGCACGCCAGCCAGGTGGCCGAGATCGTCAAGCGCCACCCGGAGGTGAGCAAGGCCCGCATCGTGGTGGAAGGCGAGATGGCCAACGACCGCATGACGGTCAAGGTGGAGGCTGCCGCCAGCAGCGCCTTGATCCAGGCGGTGGCTGCCAGCGTCAAGGACGTCACCAAGCTGCGCGCCGATCACGTGGAATTGGTGTTGCCCGGCAGCTTGCCCAACGATGGCAAGGTCATCGAAGACGCGCGGAGATACGACTGAGCCGCCTTGAATGACCACACGGTCTGCGGTACGTAATTTCCACGCGTCATGGGTGGCACAGGCTTCCTACGATTGCGGTTTGGGCACTCGCCCCTAACCCCTTTCGCAAGGATCGTCCATGAAACGTCTTCTGAGTCTCGTTGCCGCTTTGGGCCTGTCCGTGGGCCTGATGTCCAATGCCTTGGCCGCCTACCCCGACAAGCCGGTCACCATCGTCGTGCCGTTCGCCGCCGGCGGCCCCACCGACAAGGTGGCGCGTGACCTGGCCGAGGTGCTGCGCAAGGGCCTGAACAACCAGAGCGTGATCATCGAAAACGTTGGCGGCGCGGGAGGCACCCTGGGTGCCGCCAAGGTGGCCAAGGCCTCACCCGATGGCTACACCCTGCTGCTGCACCACATCGGCATGGCCACCGCGCCGGCCCTGTACCGCAAGCTGCCCTTCAACGTGATGGGCGACTTTGAATTCCTGGGCATGGTCAACGATGTGCCCATGACCATCGTGGGCCGCACCACGCTGCCGGCCAACAACTTCGCGGAACTGCGCAAGTGGGTCAACGACAACAAGGGCAAGATCAACCTGGCCAACGCGGGCCTGGGCGCTGCCTCACACCTGTGCGGCCTGCTGTTCCAGCAAAGCCTGGCCGTGGACATGACCACAGTGCCTTACAAGGGCACCGGCCCGGCCATGACCGACCTGATCGGTGGCCAGGTGGACCTGATGTGCGACCAGACCACCAACACCACCGCGCAGATTGAAGGTGGCAAGGTCAAGGCCTTCGCGGTCACCACGATGAAGCCCCTGACCACGCCAGCCCTGGCCAAGTTGCCCACCCTGGATTCCCAGGGCATGAAGGGCTTCAATGTGAGCATTTGGCACGGTCTTTATGCGCCCAAGGGCACGCCTAAGGCGGTTCAGGACCAGATCAACGCAGCCCTGCGCGCTGCACTGAAGGACCCCGAGTTCATCAAGCGCCAAGAGGCCCTGGGTGCTGTGGTCGTGTCCGACGATCGTCTGAACAGCGCCGAGCACCGCAAGTTCGTCGAGGCCGAAATCAACAAGTGGGGCCCCGCGATCAAGGCCGCCGGCCAGTACGCCGACTGATTGTTTGCTTCCGCTGCAAGTGGCCTGCATCCAGCGGGCCGCACCAACAAGCCGCTGCGGCCCACCAGGCCCAGCGGCTTGTCTCTTTTCAGATCAGGTCCTTGGGATCGCCGAAGTGGGCTTCGACATCCATGGGCAGCAGTTGAATGGTGGCGCGCAGCCCCGGAACGGCACTCATGAGCGCCTGTTCGACCGAGGTGCGCACCGCCGCGGCACGACCCAGCGTCCAGCCGGCCGGCATGTGCATGTGCAGGTCGACGAAACGCCGCTGCCCAGCCTGGCGCGTGACCACATGGTCAAAGCGAATGGCCTGGTGGCGGAAAACGTCCAGCGTACGCTCGATCTCGTCTCGCCACTTGGGTTCCAGGGCCCGGTCCATCAGGCCGTCTGCCGATCGCCGGATGAGGTGCAGCGCCTCGCGCAGGATGTTCAGCGCCACCGCGATCGCCATCACTGGGTCCAACCACAGCCACCCCGTGACGTGCACCGCCACCAGCCCCGCCACCACCCCAGCGGAGGTCCAAACATCGGTGATAAGGTGCCGGGCATCGGCCTCCAGCGCAATCGAATGACGTTCGCGTGCGGTGCGCAGCATGCCCCAGGCCAACACCCCATTGAGTGCCGAACTGAACACGGCCAGACCCAGCCCCAGGCCCAGCGCCTGCAAGGGCTGGGGATTGAACAGCCGGTGAACGGCAGCAGCCATGATGGCCACCGCCGCCACCAGGATCAGCACACCTTCGAAACCGCTGGAGAAGTATTCGGCCTTGTGGTGCCCGTAGGGATGGTCTTCGTCAGGGGGCTGGGCCGCCACCGTCACCATCGCCAGCGCAAACACCGCGCCGGCCAGATTCACCAGCGACTCCATCGCATCGGACAGCAGGCTCACCGAGTCGGTGAGCCACCAGGCACCGGTCTTGAGCAAGATGGTGGCCACCGCGGCGGCCACCGACAACTTCAGATAGGCGCTGACCGAAAGTTTCATGCCGGACCTTTTCAGGCCAGCGTCACCCGCGCGAACTTGCGCTTGCCCACCTGTACCACGAAGGTACCCGCGGGCAGCTTCAGCGCCTTGTCGCTGATCACGGTGCCGTCCACGCGCACCCCGCCCCCGTCGATGAGGCGGTTGGCCTCGCTGGAGGATGGCGCCAGGCCGGCGCTCTTGAGCAGCGCCCCGATGCCCAGGGGCGCGCCCGACAGGGCGACCTCGGGAATCTCATCGGGTACGCCGCCGCGCGATCGGTTGACGAAATCCTGCTCGGCCGCATCGGCCGCCGCCGCGCCGTGGAAGCGGGTCGTGATCTCGCGCGCGAGCATCACCTTCACTTCCTTGGGATTGCGGCCGGCCTGCACCTCCGCTCTCAAGCCGGCGATCTCGGATTCGGCGCGGAACGACAGCAGCGTGTACCAGCGCCACATCAGTTCGTCGGAAATCGACAAGACCTTGGCGAACATGGTGTTGGCCGGCTCGGTGATGCCGACATAGTTGTTCTTGCTCTTGGACATCTTGTCCACGCCATCCAGGCCCTCGAGCAGCGGCATGGTCAGGATGCACTGCGGCTCCTGTCCATATTCCTCCTGAAGGTGGCGGCCCATGAGC
>JACCEC013309353.1_pt1 | contig 10508 bp, 7 predicted proteins | sample 7450121 | NCBI WGS metagenome assembly JACCEC01 (sample SAMN15323455, study PRJNA562643) | freshwater metagenome | isolation source: river surface water | place: USA:Blue River Watershed | collected 2017-08-18 | reverse complement strand
TGCCAGCGTCGCCTGCCAATGAATTTAAGATCCGCCTGCATCGCTCAACTTATTCAAGTTGAGCTGCTTCGGCGTCGGTTTGGCCTGACTCAAATTCATGGCGGCTCCTTGCCAAATTTCCGATTCTTCAAGTGATTTCGGTATAACTCGAAAATTGCTATGGCACAATTAAAATATTTTCTTTTTTAACGGGTAGGCAAATGATTGGAGTTTTCTTGTGAATAAATCTTTTGTACTGATACTATCCCTCTATTTATTGAGAAATTATAGACTGCTCCATGATCAAAACATTTCGAAGGTTTCTTACATTCTTAACTTGTGCAGGCCTGCTTTCGATCGGATTTCTTTATGGATGTTTTCAGCGAGACTCTTCTCGGCCCACCTCTTATTTAGAACAGTGGATGCAGGATAACGGCAAGATCAAAGTGCTATCAACGACAGCCATCATTGATGATATCGTGAGGCAAGTCGGAGGAGACCGGATTGACCATATCTCATTAATTTGTGGTGAGATCGACCCGCATAGTTATGAATTGGTGAAGGGGGATGATGAAAAGCTATCAGCAGCACAGGTGATCTTTTACAATGGATTAGGTCTAGAGCATGGGGCTAGTTTGCGTTATCAGCTGGAACATCATGCCAATGCAATTTCCGTTGGTCAATCGATCCAAGAACGTTCCCCCGATCAGATCATTTATGATGGAGGTCAACTGGACCCCCATATTTGGATGGACATTGAACTATGGAGCATCATCATCGACCCGATCCTTCAATCTCTAAAGGAACTAGATCCTGCAGGCAGCGCAATCTTTGAAGAGAATGCTGACCGTTTACGCCAGGCGATGTTGCATGAGCATCAGGAGATCAAGTCAGATTTTCAACAAGTGCCGGCGGAAAGAAGATATTTGGTCACAAGCCACGACGCCTTTAATTATTTCACGCGAAGCTATCTGCGGTCCCCTGATGAGACAGAGCAGGCCCAATGGAGCAAACGGTTTGAAGCGCCTGAAGGCTTAGCTCCTGATGGACAATTGAGCACGACGGATATCCAAAAAATTATCGAACACTTGTGCGAATATCAGATCGAAGTTGTCTTTTCTGAGTCCAATGTGTCCAAAGATTCGCTTAAGAAAATTGTGCATGCTTGCCGACAAAAGGGACTGGAAGTGAGAATTTCGAACAAAGTGCTTTATGGCGATGCGATGGGGAGTTCTGACAGCGGCGCTGATACGTATCTTAAAATGATCCGGCAGAATGCAGATGCGATGATTTCTGCTTGGAAATACGAAGGAAGAACGCAGTGACAGAAAAGCAAAAAAAAAGCGCATTGCGCGTCGATCAACTGACCGTCAATTATGATAAAACGCCTGTCCTATGGGATATCCATTTCGAAATTCCTGCGGGAAAGCTGGTTGGAATCATTGGGCCGAACGGGGCTGGAAAGAGCACGTTGTTAAAGAGTCTTCTTGGAATGACAAAACCCCTTTCTGGGACCATCGAGTTTTACGGCAAGCCATTTAAAAAAGTACGTCATCAGATCGCTTACGTTCCTCAGCGTTCTTCAGTAGACTGGGACTTTCCAATTACTGCATTTGATCTTGTCTTAATGGGCAGGTACGGAAAGCTGGGCTATTTCAAGTGGCCTAAGGCTTCCGATAAGGAAGCTGCCAAGCGGGCGTTGGAAATGGTGGGCATGCTCCCTTTTGCGGACAGGCAGATCAGCCAGTTATCGGGCGGCCAGCAGCAGCGGCTTTTTATTGCCCGAGCTCTATTGCAAGATGCCGATTTTTACTTGATGGACGAGCCGTTTGCAGGAGTTGATATGGCAACAGAAAAAGCGATCATCGGCCTAATGGACATCCTTAAAGCCCAGGGTAGAACTTTATGTGTCGTCCACCACGATCTTGGCACTGTGGATACCTACTTTGATTGGGTCATTATGCTCAATACGTGTTTGATTGCAAGCGGTCCTGTTGCCGATGTATTCAATAAAGATACGATCATGCGCACCTATGGCAGGGGGGCCAATGTGCTTGATGAGGCCGTCAAGCTAACCCAGAACAAATCATCAGGATTTAACTGATCCATCAGATGAGTAAGTCTGCTTAAATATTTATAATGAGATTCAATGAAATTTTTGATGAGATTTTGCAGCAGAGGTGGAAGGCAATGTGTGAACACATGGCTGAGGGGGCTGACATATCGTGATAACTATTTAAGCGGGCTTATTTAAGGCGTATGACCTCGATACTTCAGTCATTTACAGATCCCGTGCTTCAAGCTCCAACGATCGGCAGTATGCTGATGTGTTTGGCATCCGCTTTGATCGGGGTAATCGTCTTTTTGCGAAAAAGGTCCTTGCTTGGCGAAGCGTTATCTCACGCTGCTTATCCAGGGGTTGTCGTCAGCGTTTTAATTATGGCTGTTCTTTTTCCCTCTTTTGAAGAAATTATGCCGGTTGCCATTTTAATCGGCGCTTTTGCAACGTCGTTCTTAGGTTTGTGGGTGATTGATCAATTAGAGAGGCGATTTTCTGTCAAAAGCGATGCAGCCCTCTGCTTGGTCCTATCGGTTTTTTTTGGCGTTGGCATTTTGATTGCAAGTCGCCTCCAGGTCACCCATGCATTGTGGTATAAGACTATTCAAATTTTTTTGTATGGACAGGCTGCGACACTGACTGATGTGCATATCGCCATTTATGCGGTTCTTGTCCTTATAACAATTGCGATCCTTATTGTCTTATATCGGCAAATCGAAATGGTCATTTTCGATCGCTCTTTCGCTAAATGCGTCGGTGTCAAGGTGTCGCTTGTCGACTCTCTGTTATTTGCACTGTTGATTTTAGCGATCGTTATTGGGATCCGCAGCGTTGGAGTTGTTTTGATGGCTGGGATGTTGATTGCTCCGGCAGTGGCGGCGCGGCAATTGACCAATCGGCTTTCTGTTATGTTGATCTTAGCAGCGATATTCGGTGCTGCCAGTGGATTTTTAGGCAATTATCTATCGGTTCTGATCCCTCAGTGGGGGCAGGAGAGGAGATTGGATTGGAAATTTTCCTTGCCGACTGGTCCGATGATTTTGTTGAGCGCCTCATTCATGAGCATCCTTGCTCTGTTATTTGCTTCGGACAATGGAGTGGTGTGCCGGTCGTGGCGCATCGCGGCGTTCCGTATGCAGTGCTTAGGTGAAAATTTTCTCAAATACTTTTGGAAGCAAGGGGAGGGTGGGGTTGTTACTGTTAAGGACCTCGATAAATGGCATGCATTAGGAACATGGAAAGTCAGATTTCTTTTGTGGAATTTGCAGAGGCAGGGTTGGGTGGAAAAGAAAGCGGCTGGGCATTTTTCTCTAACGCGTGATGGCTGGTTAAGAGGAGAAAGGATTATTCGCCTCCATCGTCTTTGGGAGGTGTATTTGGTCTATTTGGGCCAAGGGGTCGAAAAAGTGCATCGGAGCGCTGAAGAGATGGAGCACATCCTGACTCCCGAACTAGAAATGGAGCTAACAGAGCTTTTACAAGATCCTCGCCATGATCCGCATCATCAACCGATTCCGCGGTCGAAGGAGTTGTTATGATAGGGGCAAATCCTTATTGGGGGGCTGATTTCTGGGAGTTTTTTACCATTTTCTTTGAGCGTTTTTTCCAGATGATCCGAGGTAATCTCTCCACTGATCAGCTCGTATCTGATGAGATCCAAATCTTTGTATTGTCGCTGATCGGATGTGCATCTGCTCTTGTTGGGTCGTTCTTAGTGCTCAAAAAAATGACGATGTTGGCCAACTCATTGTCCCATACAGTTCTATTAGGGATCGTCATCGCTTACCTTATCCTGATCCCTTTTGCTCCGGCCGGAGGAGAAAACTTGCATGGAATCAGTGTGCAGGCACTTCTTATTGCATCCCTTGTTACGGCGATGCTCACCACGGTGTTAACGCAAGGGTTGACCCATTTCATGAAGCTACAAGAAGATGCGAGCATCGGTTTGGTCTTTACGACGCTATTTGCCTTGAGTATTGTTCTCGTCACCTGCTTTACGCGCAATACCCACATAGGGACAGAGACAATTATGGGAAATGTGGATGCCTTGCATCTGCATGACATGAAGCTTGCATTGTGGATTGCGGTTTTCGACTTTTTCTTGGTGGTTCTCCTCTTTAAAGAGTTCAAGATCGTCACTTTTGACAGCAGCCTTGCTTCCTCCTTAGGGTTTTCAGCAGCGTTCTTTAACTACCTTCTGATGGTAATGACGGCAGCAACTTCGATCGGCGCTTTTCGAGCGGTCGGTGTCCTTCTGGTCTTGGCATTTCTTGTTGGGCCGGTATTAACTGCACGCTTATATACCCATCACTTAAAAAGAATGATCGTATTGAGCGTTGTAATTGCAGTGGCGTGCTCATGGATGGCTGTTGCTTTGGGACGCCACCTGCTTTCTGTCTATCAAGTGCCCCTTTCTACTTCAGGTCTTCTGGTGACGATCATTGGAGCTGTGTTTTTTGTTTCGCTTATTGTCGTCCCCAAACAAGGTATTCTAGCAAAAATGCGATCGCGTTCTGTATGCTGAAACAACTTAAAAAATGGGGGGGGCAAGGAGGTGTCTTCAATTTAAGTCAAGCGATGTTGTCGTCAAAGCAGCTGAACTCAAATAACCTGAATAATGGGTTTAGTTTATGGGGAATTGTTGCAGGTCGGGAGGCAATTTTCCGGAGATTTTCGCACGTTCAATAGCTGAAAGCACCTATGCACGTGCCAAAATCTTCGAAAAGTGCTCGCAAGATGCGGTAAGGTTCTATGCAGTAAACCCATTATTCAGGTAAATAAGTTGGGTGATGTAGGCGCGTTCAAACTTAGTGACTGTCTGATGCAGTCAACAATCAATTTTTAAGTTGTTTTAGTAAAAAAACAAGGGTCATTCCATGGTTAGAAGAATTGCAGTCCTCGGCAGCACAGGGTCTATCGGTAAAAACGCATTGAAGGTTGCTGCAAATCTCAAAGGGCACATTGAGGTCATTGCGCTTGCAGCACGGTCCAATATCGACCTTCTTGAAGAACAGGCAAGGGAATACAGTCCCCAAGTGGTCGCTGTGTTTGACAAAGAAAAAGCCAGGATCTTACAGAAGAGAATCCCCCATATCCGTGTGTTAGGGGGGGTGGAAGGATTATGCGAAGCGGCTGCAATGGCTGATGTCGACACAGTCGTTTCAGCATGTGTTGGAGCTTCTGGACTCTTACCAACCGCTGCGGCGATCGAAGCTGGAAAAGAGATAGCCCTTGCAAACAAGGAGGTCCTAGTCGCAGCTGGAGCTTATATTATTCCTCTTGCAAAAAAGCATGGTGTTGCTCTGATCCCGGTCGATAGCGAACACAACGCGGTCTTTCAATGTCTTGATCAGGAAGACCCAGCAACCGTGCGCCGCCTGATTTTGACGAGCTCCGGAGGGCCGTTTCGAGGGTGGACGGCAGAGCAACTCAAAGAGGTCACTCCAGAAAAAGCTTTAAAGCATCCGAATTTTTCGATGGGGGCAAAAATCACCATCGATTCTTCAACCCTAATGAACAAAGGGCTTGAGGTGATCGAAGCCTATTGGCTCTTCGGTGTGCAGCTCGAGCAGATCGAAGTGCTCATTCATCCGCAGCAGAAGATTCATAGTATGGTGGAGTTCATTGACGGATCGATCATGGCCCAGATGAGCGAGCCCGATATGCTCCTGCCGATCCAATACGCGATCACCTATCCAGAGCGCTGCCCAGGAATGCTTGAACCCTATGATTTTATCTGCAATAACCGGCTCGACTTTCTTCAGCCGGAGCGGAGCATCTTCCGTTGCTTGGATTTGGCGTATGCAGCTCTCAAAGAGGGGGGAACGCTTCCCTGTTACATGAATGCGGTCAACGAGGTTTTGGTCGCTAAGTTCCTGAATCGCGAGATTGGATGGACCGATATCAGTACGAAGCTTGAGACATTGATGGCCTCCCACCAAAACTCCCACAATCTTGACCTGTCTACAATCCTCGCCGTCGATCAAATGGCTCGGGAACAAGCATGTAAATGTTGAGTTGGCTTGTGTATTTCTCTATGGTATGGTAGTTTGTTCTTTCATTGAACTTAAAAAAATGGCTTACGTCTGATGTTTAGTCTGCTTTACCTCGTTTTAGCTGCTTTTGCCTTGGGTTTTCTTATTTTTATCCATGAATTGGGACACTATTGGATCGCGCGCAGAGAAGGGATGACCGTTGAGGCGTTTTCCATCGGCTTCGGCAAACCGCTCTACGTCTGGGAGCGCAAAGGGGTGAAGTGGCAATTTTGCTGGCTCCCGTTTGGCGGCTATGTGCGGATTGCAGGAATGGAAAAAAAAGGGAGCCTAGAGCCTTATCAGATTCCTGATGGATTTTACGGGAAGAAGCCATGGTCGCGGATCAAAGTGGCCTTGATGGGACCTATTGTTAATATTGTTTTTGCATTTGTCGCATTCTCAATCATTTGGATAGGAGGCGGCCGCTTAAAATCATTTTCTGATTATACCCATATTCTGGGAGGTGTTGATTCCGGTTCACCCCTCTATGTAGCTGGAATCAGAGAAGGGGATGAGGTCTCAACAGTTAATGGCAAGCCTTTTAAGGGTTTTAATGATTTCCTGTATGCTGTGATGTTTGATGATTCGAACCTTCAAATGAATGGGATGGAAGTCAATTATTTTGCTCAAAGCAAAAAACCCTATTCCTACACTTTTAAGTTCAATTCTAACGAAGAGGGAATGCAGAGGGCGAACAGCCTGATGTCGATGATGGCTCCAGCGGAGTATCTGGTCTATGAACCGTTGCCTAACAGAATAAACAATCCTATGCCGCCAGATTCCCCGATGAAAGAGAGTGGAATTGAATATGGCGATCGGATCGTTTGGGCTGATGGGGAGTTGATCTTTTCTAAAAACCAGCTTGTTTCCACAATTAATGAACCTAAGGCGCTTGTCACTGTAAAAAGGGGAAACGAGACGTTCATCACACGCATTCCTCGTGTCAAAATCAGCGATCTTAGGATCAACGCTCAACAAAAAGCAGAACTGGATGACTGGCAATATGAAGCATCGATCCAAGGCAAGCTTTCTGATTTGTATTATATCCCTTATAATCTAACGACGGACAATATCATTGAAGGACCAATCTCGTATTTAAATGATCGCTCGGAAGAACAGCTACCTATGAATGGAAATTTTCGCAATAGTCCGGAAGCGCAGCTTCAAGCAGGAGATCAAATTCTGGCCTTAGATGGGATACCGATCAAGTTTTCTTACGAACTGTTCAACCAAGTGCAAACCAGACATGTTCAGTTGATCGTCAATCAAGAAGATCGCTCCTTTCCGATTAACTGGAAGGATGCGGACAAGGCGTTTGTAAACAGCGTCGATTGGGTTGCTCTTTCTCAAATGGTGTCTGCGATTGGAACAGACCAAGTGATCAAACAAAATGGGAAACTGAAACTGTTAAATCCGGTCACTCCAAAGCCTTTTCAAAGCTTTTCGCTTCCTGATGCAGTCAATGCTCGCTTTGCCAACGAATTTCTTTCCCAAAAGAAAGAGATCGAAAAGATCGACAATCCTCAAGAGCGTGAAAAAGCGTTGCAGATTCTAGAAGAGAATCGCAATAAGTTGATGCTTGGGATTACGTTGATCAATCGACAAGTCTCCTATAATCCTACCCCCTTTGTCCAATTTGGCGATGTTTTTAACGAAGTCTACCGGACAATAAGTGCATTAGTGACAGGTTACGCCAGTCCAAAGTGGATGGCAGGTCCTGTTGGCATTGTTCAGGTGATGCACCATGGATGGATGATCAGCTTTAAAGAAGCCTTATTTTGGATGGGGATGATCAGTTTGAACCTCGGAATATTAAACCTTCTTCCAGTTCCTGTTTTAGACGGCGGGCACATTTGCTTTGCATTGTGGGAGTCCATTACTAAGAAGCCGATCAAAGCAAAAACGATGGAACGGTTGATCCTTCCTTTTGTCGTGCTCCTCATCACTTTTTTCATCTATCTGACTTATCACGACCTCATGCGGTTGTTTGGCCGCTTTTTCTAATGTGAAAGGTTGCTTTTCATTACGAACCTGAATAATGGATTTAGTTTATAGGGAATTGTTGGAGGTTGCGAGGCAATTTTCCGGAGATTTTGGCACGTTCAATAGCTGAAAGTACCTATGGACGCGCCAAATCCTCGAGAAGTGCTCGCAAGATGCGGCAAGGTTCTATGAAATAAACCGATTATTCAGGTTACGGAGGTCTAGTGGCTCTTCGTAATGAGGAGTAGGTGAAGTGACCTTCGCCGCACGAGTTGATACGCTGAGATTTCCTCTTGTGGACGAAGGGTAGGTAAGCTTGGAGCGCTTGGCGGTCCAATGTGGCTCGTTTTGGGCCATTTCTATTTCTTTAGCATTTTTCAATTGCTCAATGATATTCTTCCAGTAGGACTTCAAGACAGTTTCATTTGCATCTAGATACTGCTGTTTCTTGGCCTTTTCGTAAGCAATCATCTGTTCAATAAGATTGCCGCCAGTGGGCGAGATATGTGGAGTCAAGATACTTGCTAAGTAGCGAGGATTATTTTCGCCGATCGACGTCCCATCATTGGGAGCATCCCGCATTTTTCTCTCAATCTTAATGAAGTAATCGAGTATATCAAGAACGTCTTTGGGAAGTGTTGCTATAGATCGGTCAATGGCATTCTTTGCGGAACTAGGATCTTTGATGAGTTGATTGAGTTCCTCAAGATTTCTTATGAATTGATTGGAAGCGCTGACTTGTGATTTGGCGGCAACGATTAGGCTGTCAATAGAGGGAAAAAGATGGAATAAACTCGGTGCGATTCCAGAATGGGATGAAAAGGCAGGCGATTGTGCTTGCTGCGTTCGGATGCTGTAGTGATGGATGTAGCTCGTGTATGTCGAGCCTCTAGGGTTGCCTAAGATGTCATCGATCTCTTCTTCCGATAAGCATCGTACGTTGTCATCATTGAGTTGAAACCAGCTGCCTTGAATTTTGCGGTAGGAGATATAATGCCCGCAGTCATATTCACCGTTATGGACAATAAAGAAATCGAGATCATAAATGGGCTGCTTGCCAGCTTTTATAGCTTCTTGAGGAAGAGCAAAGGCTCTTGGAACGGTCAATGGAGTTGTAATTTTAAAAGCTATTGATGCTTCTCGATTAAAGCCAAAGCGTTTAATGGTGAGGACAAGTTCTTCCGGAATTGTTTCGAACTGGCGACGTTCACTTTTTAATTTAAAGTCTTGGATTTGATCGTCAGGGCGGAGATAGACTCCTGGTTCTCCTTCCTGGCTTTCAGAGCAGAAATAGGTTTTAACGAGGTCGTTAAAGCAGAGGTGGGATTGATTTTGCAGGTCAAGGAAGATTTGGTAGTCTAGATTGCTTAAAGAGGATGTTAGATCGGGGGGAAGCCTTGTATAGGCATCGGGGGCATCAGGGTTTTGTTTTGTTTGTTTGAGCTTGAAAGGATCTGCAGCTCGAGGAAGTCCTTCTGCTTCATAGATCCTTTTGGTTTTCATGAGTCTATAGAGGGAGGGAGTACGGGATAGAATCTCTTCCTTAGCGATCTCTTGATATTTTCCCATCAGCAGTTGCATCGCGTCATAGGCATCTTCGTTGCATTTTGAAGACAAGCTAATCGTCGGAAAAAAGTGGTTCATTGCAACGCGCACGGTTTGGCTGACTTGAGAGGGAACAGCCTTGCCTTTACGTAATCGAGAATCATAATTTAGCAACGCTCTTACCATTGCAGATCCATGCCTCTTGTTGAGAGGGTTGTTTCGATCATTCATATAATGGTAACCGATGAACTCATAGGCGGTGCGAATGCTAGGAAGGTGGATAACCATCTGCAATAAGCAGTTGCACCAGCAGTTGCTGTCTTGTCGTTTGAATCCTATTGCTGGAACAGGTGTTGAGATTGAAGAGATTGGCTGACCTAAAAAAGTTCTGCCTGTCGACGTGGAATCAATTAATCGAGAAGTTGTTAATCCTAAAGAACTTTGCTTTATTTGTTCATATTTAGCTTGGATCTGTGCAATCTGACTTGAGACGCGTCTCCTGATTTGTTCTGCTTCAGCTTCTGACACGGCTGTGCTTGTGAACGATTTGCTGAGAATACCTGTTGAAGGAGTTGGAACTGTTTTTTCCCAGAGGAAACCAATGAGAGTTTGTTGTTCTAGATTAGCTAGTGTAATGATGTTTTTAAGACATTTAATATCAGTTGTTTCGGTTGCAAAATCAGCGAAAATTTCGATTTGGTTTTGTAGAAAGGTGATCGGTGGAGTAGACTGTGTTTTCATAGTAATTTTTTTAAATTTGAGGGTTACTTAGAAATAATATTTAATAACCTGAATAATGGGTTTATTTCATAGAACCTTGCCGCATCTTGCAAGCACTTTTCGAAGATTTTGGCACGTCCATAGGTGCTTTCAGCTATTGAACGTGCCAAAATCTCCGGAAAATTGCC
>JACCEC010602570.1_pt1 | contig 10512 bp, 22 predicted proteins | sample 7450121 | NCBI WGS metagenome assembly JACCEC01 (sample SAMN15323455, study PRJNA562643) | freshwater metagenome | isolation source: river surface water | place: USA:Blue River Watershed | collected 2017-08-18 | reverse complement strand
GTCCAGATGCAGCTCTACATGCATGGCACCGAGATCGACCGCGCCTTGTACCTGGCCGTCTGCAAGGACGACGACCGCATCTACACCGAGCGTGTGCGCTATGAGAAGGATGTGGCCGAGCGCTACATCGAGCGAGGCCGCAGGCTGGCGCTGGAGGACCGCATGCCGCCTCCAATCAGCACCGACCCGAGCTGGTACCAGTGCAAATTCTGCGATGCGCACGAGTTCTGCCACGAGACCAAGACCACCAAGCACGTCAACTGCCGCACCTGTGCGCACAGCACGGCCAAGGATGACAGCACCTGGCGCTGCGAGCGCCACGATGCCGATGGCATTCCGGTGGAGTTCCAGCGCCAGGCTTGCGACAGCCACGTTTTGCACCCTGACCTGGTGCCCTGGGAGCGCAAGGACGGCCTGGACCAGTGGACGGCCGTCTACTTCATCGAAGGCCGCGATGTGGCCAACGGTGAAGGCGATGCCCACGTCTACACCAGCCGCGAGATTCTAGTGAACCCAAAGATGTGCAGCCTGGGGGACGAGTATGTGGAGAAGCTGCGCGAGACCTTTGACGCGAGGATTGTGGGATGAGAAGCGCATCAATTGAACGCGCACGCGCCATTGCTGACAAGGTGCGTCAGCGCAATCAGCGTACCTGGGATGAAGTTGACCGCGAGGTTGTGTTCGCCATTGACGCATTGGTTGCCCATGCAGAGTGGCTTTACATGCGCAATGAACAAGTGGCCGCTGCCGAGCGCGAGGCGTGTGCGAAGGTGTGCGAGGCCCGGTACATGGGTGACAACAACCGCGAAGACATGGAGGCGCGTCGATGCGCCGCCGCCATCCGCGCAAGGGGGCAAGCATGACCACACAACCCGAAGCCCTGCGGCTGGCTGATGCGCTTGAGTCGTGCAGTCTGCACGTCGGCGATCAAGAACAAGCACAAGCCGCCGCCGAACTGCGCCGCCTGCACGCAGAGATCGAGCGTCTGTCCAGCCTGTGCTACGACTACATCGGTCAACTCACGGCTCTGCGCGCTGCAAAGCAGATGCAGCAGCAGATTGACGAGCTAAAGGCAATGAACGGAGGACGCAGTGCTCCGTGACTACCAACAGCGAACCATCGACCAGCTTTATGCGTGGTTCGAGGCAGGCCATGCAGGCAATCCCTGCCTGGTGCTGCCCACCGGGTCCGGCAAGAGCCACATCGTGGCCGCGCTGTGCAAGGACGCGCTGCAGAACTGGCCAGAGACCGTGGTGCTGATGCTGACGCACGTCAAGGAGCTGATCGAGCAGAATGCCGAGAAGATGCGCCAGCACTGGCCTGGCGCTCCGATGGGCATCTACAGCGCCAGCATCGGCAAGAAGCAGCTCGGTGAGCCGATCACCTTTGCCGGCATCCAGTCCATCCGCACCAAGGCCAAGCAGATCGGCCACGTCGACCTGGTGATCATCGACGAGTGCCATCTGGTCAACCACAAGGACGAAGGCGGGTATCGCCAGTTCCTGGCCGACCTGAAGGCCATCAACCCTGCGCTGCGTGTCATCGGTTTGACGGCCACGCCTTACCGCCTGGGGCACGGCCTGATCACCGACAAGCCTGCGCTGTTCGATGATCTGATTGAGCCGGTCAGCATCGAGGAGCTGGTGTTCAAGGGATACCTGGCCACGCTGCGCAGCAAAGTCACCAGGGCCAAGCTGGACACCACTGGCGTCCACAAGCGTGGTGGCGAGTTCATCGAGTCCGAGCTGCAGGCCGCCGTCGACACCGACGACAACAACCAGAAGGTGGTGCGCGAGATCATCGAGCTGGCAGGCGACCGCAAGGCCTGGCTGCTCTTTTGCACTGGCGTCAAGCACGCGCACCATGTGGCCGAAGTCCTGCGCCAGCGTGGCGTGGCCGCGGAGTGCGTGACTGGCGAGACGCCCAAGAAGGAGCGCGAGCGCCTGCTGGCTGAGTTCAAAGCCGGCCGGCTGCGCGCCCTGACCAATGCTAACGTGCTGACCACTGGGTTTGACTACCCTGACATCGATCTGATTGCCATGCTGCGCCCGACAATGTCGGCCAGCCTGTACGTCCAGATGGCCGGCCGCGGCATGCGAGTCAAAAGCCACATCGACCACTGCCTGGTGCTGGACTTCGCTGGAGTGGTGGCCACGCATGGGCCGATCACCGCAGTGCAGCCGCCCAAGAAGGCAGGCGATGGCAATGGCGAGGCACCAGTCAAGGTTTGCGACAACTGTGGCGAGCTGTGCGCCATCGCCGTGGCCATCTGCCCTGCGTGCCTGACGCCATTCCCAGAGCCGGAGCGCAAGAAGCTGGAGCTGCGCAACGACGACATCATGGGCCTGGAAGGCAGCGACCTGGAGGTCACGTCTTGGAGCTGGCGCAAGCACGTCAGCCGCGCGTCAGGCAAGGAGATGCTGTCCTGCACCTACTATGGCAGCCTGTCGGACAAGCCGATCACCGAGTACCTGCCGGTGCTCCATGAAGGGTATGCCGGCCAGCGTGCGCTGCAGCAGCTCTTCAACATGGCCAACTCGTCAGGCGCGCACCTGGCCGAGGCCGAGCGCATGAGTGACAGCGAAGGCTTGGAGTACCTGGCCGCGCAGATGAGCAGCAGCAGGCCGCCCAAGGCCATCGAGTACCGCATGGATGGGAAATTTCACCGAGTCATCAAGAGGAGCTGGGCATGAGCCGAGGCCGCGCCCTGCCGCACTACGGCAAGATCGGTGTGGCCAGCCTGTCCAGTGAGGTCAAGGCCATCTGGTACAGCCGCCACATCGAGCCAGAGCCGTGCGAGCCGGTGGACACCTACTGGCCGACATGCACCGATCCTGACCTGGTGCTGCGCCAGGACTTCGCTAGGCGTCTGGTGGCCATCACGCCACTGACCGAGATCGAGGAGTGGGCTGTGGCGCTGTGCGTGCTGGACAACTGCACGCTGCGTGAGGCAGGCCAGGAGATGGACCGGACGCAGGAGCGTGTTCGCCAGATTCTGATGAAGGCCATGCGCAAGTTTCGGACGTGCCAGGCCACGCTGACTGGCGTGCCTGGGCATGAAGTGGACACCAGGGACATGACCTGGTCTTTTTGGAAGTGGGAACAAAGGAGAAGCAGATGAGCTGGTCAGAGATCGAGTTGAAGGTCATCAGGTGGGCCGAGGACAGGCGCATCATTCCAAACGCCACGCCAGTGAGCCAGTTGCTCAAGGCCGTGAGCGAGATGGGTGAGCTGGCCGATGCCGAAGGCAAGCGTGACCGCGCCGCCATCGAGGACGCCGTGGGGGATGTGCTGGTGTGCCTGATCAACTATTGCGCACTGCGCGACCTGGACATGACGCGCTGCCTGGCCGGTGCCTACGATCAGATCAAGAACCGCCGAGGAACACTGATGCCAGATGGCACGTTTGTGAAGGAGCAGGCATGAGTCGAGATTGCCAACACGGCCGCCAGACAGGCAAGTGCTCTGAGTGCGATGTGGAAGAACTGGAGCACGAGAACCGACTGCTGCGCGCCAGGAACGAGCGATTGGAGCGTGAGACTGCCATTGCCATCGGACCGTTCTTTCTGAAGCGCTACGACGATGACAGCCTGTGGCTTGGCCACGAGAGTGGAGAAGGCATGCAGGTGCGCAACCATCGCGTGCTGGAGGTTTTCAACGAACTGTGGAAGGAGTTTTGAGCATGACCACCAGACCACCAGAGCCAGAGTTCCTGATCCAGTGGCGTGAATGGGACCGGGCCGGGCCACCCAAGTGCTGCCACACCTGTGAGCACTACGGGGTCGACGGCCTGTGCACCGAGTTCTTCATGACGCCACCGGAAGACTTCGCATCCAGCATCGATGCCTGCGACAAGTGGGAACGGGAGATTCCATTTTGACCGCCGACCGCATCCCTCTTGAACACGAAGAGCAGCGCGAGGTGGTGCGCTGGTTCAGGCAGACCTGGCCAGGCGTGCGCATCCATGCCATCCCCAATGGTGGCGCGCGCAGCAAGGCCACTGCCGGCCGCCTGAAGGCCGAAGGCGTGGTTTCTGGCGTGCCTGACCTGTTCGTGCCGGCCTGGCGCTTGTGGGTCGAGATGAAGCGCAGCAAAGGTGGAAGCCTCAGCGCAGAGCAGAAGGACTGGATCAAATACTTGGAAGGTGTGGGATATTGGGTTATAGTGGGAAAAGGTGCGAATCATGCCAAACAGCAGATCAGCGCCTTTTTCACCACCAACCAAGGAACCCAATGAGCACTCGCATCTACCTGGTCACCGACACGGAGACCAACAAGCACCGCCTGATCCGCGCTGCCAACCAGGCGCAGGCCATCCGGCATGCTGCCCAGACCCGATTCGACATCGAGGTGGCTGGCCAGGACGACCTGGTCGGCCTTCTGACGCATGGCATCCCTGTTGAGCTGGCCGGTGGTCCTGCCACCGCCGATATGTTTGAGGAGGCTGCTATCGCCAACCCAGGGATGACCGACTGATGAAAGCGCCGACCATTCCCAAGTCGTCGGCCTCGGCTGTCAAGGATCGATACCTGACGATCCGCGTGCCGCCAGAGGTCGAGCTGGCGCTGCGCCGCCAGGCTGACGCAGACACCAGGACGCTGGCCGCCCAGGTGCTGCACTACATCAAGCAGGGGCTGGCCAAGAGCCAGGAGGAGGCTGCCGCATGAAGCTGCGTCCTCGCCTCGCCGTGCAGTGGTTTCCTCGCCGCTGGCCGTACTTCGCCATCGGGTTTGACCGTGGCGAGTTCAACCTGTACTTGTGGATCGTCGAGATCGAGGTCTGGAGGTCGTACTGATGGCTGCAGACAGCTCGAACGACAAGCGCCACATCCTGGTGGCGCTGCTGCGGCCTGCACCGATCAGCCTGGCCGCGTGCCAGGTCATCGGTGGGCCGCGGCCTCCGACCATTGCCGTGTTCCTGGATCGTGAGCAGGGCACCATCAGCCTGGTGGACGTGGTCGCGCCATGAAGAAGTCAGGCAAGCGCAAGCCGGCTGGCCGGCCGGTGACATACACCCACTGGGACGAGCTGATGGCCAGCGCCAGCGAGCCGCTGCCACAGGATCAGCGCACCTACCAGCTCACGCGCATGTACCAGGGGCTGCACGCCCTGGAGACGGCTGCCGAGCCTGGCAAGGAGGACTGGCGAGTCGTCAGCGATGCCGTCAACATGCTGGAGACCCTGGTGGTCGAGATGCAGGTCTGCGAGGACGCCAGCGGTCTGCTGATGGACGCCATCCGCGGCCTGGCAGTGGCCGGCCAGCGCCACAAGCGAGAAGGCAAGCCCATCAGGCTGGACGGTCCTGGCATCCAGGCTGTGCGCACCGTCCTGGCCAACTATGGGGAGTTGCTGGACATGCTGCCGGCACGCACCATGATCAGATGTCACCGCCTGACCGAGAAGCGCATCCACGCCATCCTGGACGGCCGCAAGCAGCCGCACGATGTCGAGGTGGTCTAGGGGTTTTCACTTACTTGCGTCCATCGTGGGAAATCGTGGTAAGATGTGGCCATCGCAACCAACCAGCAAGGAGCTGACCGTGAATGCAACCACTACCATCATGAAGCAAGTCGAGCCTCTGTTCGCAGAGCAAGACGCCAAGATCGCTGACAGCGATGTGGCATGGGCACTGGATCGTGCTCGCGCTTTGCGCGAGTACAAGACCAGCGATGCCTACCGTGAAATCGCCAAGAAGGGTGCCTGGGGTGGCATGTACACCAAGCTGTTCGACATCTGTGGTGGCAAGACCTGGTACAACATTTTCAATGGCAACAGCAATGCAGGCATCGAGGCCTTCATGCGCAAAAACGCTGCCGCCATCGCCCAAAAGCGCAATGCAAAGATCGCATCTAAGTTGGCCAAGGCTGGCGTCGAGTCGGTGGACAGCGCAGAAGTCGCATATTGCACCGATGGGTTCAATGGCCTCTTCCGCATCAATGGTGAGCGCATCGTCAAGATCGAGTCGATCTTGGCTGGTGGCTACAACATCCAGCGCCTTCATCAGCGAGTGTTGTGCAGCGTCAAGTGATCAAACCAGCGCCCTACGGGGCGCTCCAACAACCACCAAGGAGAACACCATGAACAAGACCCAGAAGCGCGAGATCGAGAAGGCGCGCGACTTCCACAGCCTCGGCCACCACGAGACGGCCGCGCGCATCTTGGCCACCTGCCAGCGCTGCGCTTTGACCAAGCGCGCACAGCAGGCCATCATTGAGGTGGCGCAGGAGCTGGACCTGATGCGCTTCATGCGCATTGAGAACGGCTGCCTCGTGACAGACTGAAGGAGATCACCATGCAACTCAAGCGCTACCACGTCATCCTGGGCCTGATCGGCCTGGTGATCGCAATGGGCATCGTCGGCCAGTCCGACTTCGAGGAGGCCGAGCGCCAGCAGGCCGAATACTGCGAGATGGTCAAGCTGTGGAAGCAGACCAAAGGCCAGGCCGGCTGGCCGGCCTACAACGGTGAAGGCATGTGCCGGTGAGCTGCAACCAGAACTGCCGCCAGGGCCGGTCCTGCAACTGTGCAGGCTGGCATGTGGTGCCACTGCATGACTTGCGCGAGCACGAAGTCAATGGCTCGTGCTGGTGCAGGCCTACGCTGGACGAAGGCGTCTGGCTGCACCACTCGATGGATGGCCGGGAGGCTTTCGAGACTGGCGAGCGCCAGCCTTCCTGATCAGCGCTTCATGGCGCTGGCGATGCTTGGTGCGATCTTCTCGACGCTGCGGCCGACCACATAGCCGCCCAGGCCGAACTCGATGATGGACCACAGCTTGAGGTACTCGGCCTCGCTGAGGTTCGGAGCCACCCAGCCCATCCACCTGGCCACGATCAGCGCCGTGAACGTGATCATGGTCAATGGCCTCCAGTTGGCCGCCAGCCAGTGCGTGCTGGCTGCTTCGGTCTGGATGATCTTGGCCGCTGCCTGCTCGATCTCGCCCTGGTGCTCCAGGAGCTGCCGCAAGGCCTCTGCCTCGGCCTTGGCGCGCTCCGCAGGGTCTGGGAATAGGTTGGCCACCACCTTGCCGACAATCGGTGCCAGGGCTGGAATCAGGGCTTGGATCATGGCTCGTTCTCCTATGCCAGCTCGAAGTGGGGACCGTCAATAAAAGGCCGTTGGCCCATCTTCCTGCGGGTGTCGATGTAGTGCATCATGGCCGACTCCATTGTCCCGTTCCACTGACGAATGTCAGGCACGTTCCACGCAGCACCCCAGCGCAGTCCTACATTGACCTCAAGCGCAGACAGACGCATGGCATCGGCAATGTCGTCGTATAGGTTCAACTCCCACGAGATGCGATCACCGAGGTATGCCACCACGTCGACGGCTCGGCCGGCCACATGCGTGCCACCTTCCTTCACCTGGCTGGCACCCTTGGCAAACAGCTCGCGCTGGCGCTCTGGCGTGCGCAGTCCCTCAGTGACTGCAAAGTCTACTTTGGTCAGCTCAATGGCGCGCTTGACAACACGAACCAGATCAGGATTGACACCTTCCAGGCGTGCTATCGAGCGCGCGCTGAGTTTGAACATGGTCAGTGCTTCCAGAGGCTGATGATGTAGCCGACGATGACCGAGATGCCAGACACGATGCTCATGCCGAACCACAGGCCACCCTTGCCCTTGTTGGCCAGGGCAAGCAGCTCTTCAATGTTGCGCTCCAGCTTGTCGACTTTCTTGTCCATCTCCTGGACCTTCTGCCAGAGCACACCGTACTTGACCAGGTCAATGCCTTCTTGTTGTTCCTGCAGCATCGTGTCCGACTCCATCAGAGACCTTCGCCAGGGGTCATGTAGACCGTCGAGGCAGCACCGGCTGCTCCGCTGAAGTACAGACCAGCAGAAAAGCGCAGGATTTCAACAGCGCCAGCCACCAGCGGGATGCTGGGGGCCGGGTTGCCTGCAGTGGCTGCCACAGCGTTGGCCTGAGCCTCGGCAGCGGTCGGACCATAACCAAGGTGGACCGTGTTGGCGCTGGCGTTGACGATGCGCATCTGGCCAGCCACATGATCAGAGAACTTTTGGTAGACCGGAACCTGGACGCCAAGTGGAGGTGCGACAGCAGCAGCGATGACAACGGTCTCGCCTTGCGGGTTGAATGCGATTTGCGAATTGGTAGCCATGATTTCTCCTTAAAGTGCAGCGATTACAAAAGCCAGCAGTTCTTCATACCGAACACCAAGTCTTGTGACCTTGACCGCGCCTGGGCTGTCTTCGGTGTACGGGATGCGACCCTCATCGGCAGGCTTGCCATCGACTTCATACCACGAGTCAGAGCAGAAAATCCCGTAGTTTTCGGCATTCAATCCATGCGCCGCAAAGGCCGCTTGGACATCTTGCGCAATCACGCCGACATGGATGCGAGCCTTGTCTCCCTTGAGCGCCACAGCATCGTTGAACTTGAAGGTTCTGATCAGCGACTTGATGGAGGCCGCAACAGCGCGCTCTTGGTCAGTGAGGTCTGCAATCTGCTGCTTGTGATTTGCGTCCGATGTGTTGATCGTCGGAGTACCCGCGTAAACGACAGACCACCGCTGTCCAGCAAGCCCACAAGACGAGACGTTGTCGTTATGTGGCTGCACAGACCCATAAGTCGTGACGCCGCTGTATGGTGTTGGAGTTACTCCTGGAATGACACTCCCATTGTCGTCAGTCACATCCAAAGACGACCACGTTCTTGCTGCCAGACTATTGGTAATGTTCCAAAACCTGACTGACGAGGCTTTTCCGCCAAAGAAATTTCTGTACTGCAAGGCAACATCACTTGCTGGCGATCCAGCGCTTCCCGCGTTGACGTGGCTTTTGTCATACGACTTGATTGTCAACATCGTGCCTGCACCTTTTGGCGCGAGGTTAATGTTGATGTCAGTGCTGGTTCCATCAGCCGTGATGTTGTTCGAGGCAATGGTCAGCCCTGACGCAAGATCACTGGTCTCGTATGTCGGGCCGCTGGCTGTGCCAGTGAACGAGACATTCACGCCATTGAGGTCTGCGCCGCCTTCGACGCGCTGCCAGACAGAGCCGTTGAAAGCAGCCCAGTCACCGACACCCCAGTTGCTGATGCCATCCAGCGATGTCGTACCAGCCACGCTGACAACATAGTAGTCGCCCTTGGTGCCTACACCAGAAGCCAGCGCAGGGCTGTTGGTGCTGGCATTCCAGGTGCCCTTGTAGTTCAACGCACCGATGGCGTTGGTGATGCTTGAGACTGTTTTCAACATGATCAGCAGTCCTCTGCGCCTGCAAACTCAGGCAGCGTTTTCAGGTGGTCATAAGCCTGCGCAATGTGGTTTTCTGCGCCAGCAGCGACAGAAGGCACAAAGCGGAAGTCGGCATTTCCAAGCATTTCAGACTTGTCTTCTGTGAAATAGATCACAGAGCAGACGGCCTGATTTTTGATGGTGTTGACGCGCTCCACTCGCGCGTAAGACATAGCAGAAACAGCAGGAAAGCCAGCGAGCTGCTTGGTGTATTTGATCTTGAGAGCCATGATTTATTCCTTTCAGGTTGGGTTCAGGAGACTGTAACGGATGGAATAGAGGCCGCCATATGCTGCCGTGCCTCCACTGGTGTTGCCTTTTATCTGCAAGTCGCCACCAGAGAGTTGCACAAACCCAGCACCAGTTCCAGTGAACGTCAGCGCAGGTGGCGTTCCGTTGTGCGCATAAATCGTGCCGAAGCAAACAACACGGTCTCCTATGCCGACTTGAATTTGTGCAGCGATTGATGCATCGGCCGGAATAGAAAGCACAGTGACAAAGGAGTCTCCAACTTGGCCAGACTGCGTGAACTCGTTTGACGCCTTCCCGATGAAGTATGGGGACAGAGTTGATGCGCCAGCCTGATCAGAGAACTGACGCTGAACCATCAGAGCAGACTTCGTCGTAGATGTTGCGACACCGTTGGCGTAGTAGGTGTTGCCTTCCATTACCGCCAAAGCAGCACCTGACAAGTTGGTGAACCCAGCAGAGAAGTTGCCTTGGTCCCACTCGTTGTTGGTCAGAACGATGCGGTCTGAAGCCGTTGGAGTGCCAGCGTTGAACTGGACAGCGTTGTAGCCCAGGTTGTTCAGGTTAAAAACTGTCAGTCGGTTGTTGGACACATAGACATCTTCAGACGAATAGCCGCCAGTGTCCGTCCCCATGTTGATCTCGATACAGCCCTGGTTGCAGGTGCTAATCATGTTGTTGGAGATGCGAAGCTGGCGCGAGGTGCCTGTGTTGATGCCGATGCCGACACCAAAAATGTTGTTTCCATCAATGACGACTTGACCTTGGTTGCCGTAATTTGACCCTGTAATCCCTACGTTGTTGCCGATTCGCATACCCAGGCCAGTCTTGGAAATCGTGTTCCCAGAGACTGTGATGTTGCGGCAGAACACATTGTTGTAAAGCTGAGCGTCTGCAACAGCAGCAGCAATCTGAGCAGGCGTCGCGTTCTCATCCCACTCGATGCTGATGCCTGTGGACAGGCCAAGGATCACTGTGTCAGTCGCCATGTTGTAGACGCTGTTGCC
>JACCEC010503604.1_pt1 | contig 10517 bp, 7 predicted proteins | sample 7450121 | NCBI WGS metagenome assembly JACCEC01 (sample SAMN15323455, study PRJNA562643) | freshwater metagenome | isolation source: river surface water | place: USA:Blue River Watershed | collected 2017-08-18 | reverse complement strand
TTGGCGGCGATCAGCTCGACGAACTCAGCGGTGTTCCGGAAGGAGCGCCCGTCGCGGAGTTGGCCGGAAGCGTCGACGTCGGGGCCGAGCCTATATTCGACCTTCCAGTCCGTACGGCCTTTTTCGGCAGGCAGGTCGCCCTGGCCGTTGGAGCGATACCGTGCGCGCAGTCCGCCCACCGGGTCGAAGGCCTCGAGCGCGAAGCCTGGGGCGTCGATCTTGGCATGGCATGCGGCGCAGTTCGGGTCGGTGCGATGCTTCGTCAGCTGCTCGCGGATCGTCGTCGCGCCGCGCGTGTCGGGGTCGACCGCGGAGATGCCCGGCGGCGGGGGCGGGGCCGGCGAGTCGAGCAGGCGATCCGAGACCCACACGCCGCGTTTGACGGGCGAGGTGGTGGTCCCGTTGGCTGTTAGTTTGTGAATGGCCGCCTGTCCCAGCAGGCCGCCGCGCAGGCTGTTTGCGGGCAGCAGGACTTTGCGCGTCTCGACGCCGCTGACGTCGGGGACGCCGTAGTGTTCGGCCAGCCTTTGCGTCAGCATCGCGAAACCCGGCTTGATCAGCGCACGCGCGGGCAGGTCGTAGGTGATCAGTTCGCGGAGGAAGGCCGGGGGCTCCTCGGCGACGCCTTGCCCAAGCTGGAAGCGATACTCGGGGTAGAGGAGCGGGTCGGGGTTGGTCTCGTCCAGTCGGTCCAGCGCAAGCCACTGACGGGCGAAGTCTCGGATGAAGCGTTCGGAGCGTGGGTCGGTGAGCAATCGGTCGACCTGCGCGCGGAGAACCTCCGGGCGATGCAGCGAGCGGTCACGGGCGACGGCGAGCAGGGTTTCGTCCGGCGGTCCGTTCCAGAGCCAATAGGCGAGACGGGAGGCAAGGGCCTCATCGTTCGTCGGCTTGGCGAGGAAGAGGAATTCCGGGGAGGTCAGCGCCGCGACGTAGACGCGGCGCATCGCGTCTTCGAAGCAGTCCTTGGCGGCGAGGCGGGTTTCCAGGAGCTTCAGGTAGGGTTCGATCTCCGTCGCGGATACGTCGCGACGGAAGGCGCGCGGGAGGAAGTCGGACAAGAGCTTGCGGGCGTCGCCGATCGGGTCGTCCGACTGGACGGTTTCGAGCTTCGGGTCGCGCTCCGCCGGCGTGAGGTCGAGATACATGCTCGGCAGGTAGCCGCCTAGGCTGCGGATCTTCTCGCGGCGCGGAGGTGCGATGTCGGGTGCGGCGGCGAAGGGCTTGATCGGGAGTTTTCCGAAGAGGCGGGTGTGGCTGGCCGGCGGCCAGACCGGATTCAGAGGGCCTTCGATCTCGAACCAATCGAGAGCCACGCCCGGACCGACGTGCTTGGCCGCGCGACCTGCGACCTGCCCGATGCGCAGTCCGTTCCAGGGAACCGAGACTGGGTCGAAGACGATGGACTCATGGGCATCGAGCCACGCGACGATTTCGCCTTCCTTCGACTCCATGGAGGGAGCCGTGAAGGCGGAGAGCAGGCGACCGCCTTCCTGTTGCTTGCCTTCCTCGTGCGCGCGTAAGACCGCCGCTTGCGGAGCCACGCATGGGTTGGGCCGGCCGTTCGACCAACGGAAGCCCCAGATTGACAGACGCAGGCGATAATTGCCGGCGTAGATGGGTGAGACGTTCATCGCGGCCTCGTAGCCGGCCAGATTGGGGTTGAGCAGCCCGACGGCGCTCCGGCTCTGGGCGACGGCCGGGCTCTTCACCCGCTCGTTGCGCTCAGCGAGGTCTGGGCCGTCGTGCCCGACATGGCCTTTTTTATCCTCGAAACCGCCGCGGACGGGTAGGGCTGGGTCTGGCTGTTTGTCTTTCAGCAACACGAACTGTCCGTGGGCGAGGTTGGCGCCGAACTTGAAAAGCCCGGCGGGGTAGATGCGTTGCTTGTACACGCGCGGCGCGGTGCTCTGGGTGGCTATCGCGAGGTCTAAGGCCCTTTCCACGGCTTCTTGGTAGGCCGCCAGATGTCCGGGGGACAGGTCGAGTCCGCTGCCAATCTTGTCGTAGCCCGCCACGCGACCGTCGGCCGGGAGCAGGTACGTGATGTCTAGACGAGGGAGCGCGAGCAGGTCTTTGAGCGAATTCTCGAACTCCAGGCGCGCCAGCCGACGCAGGCCGATGCGATGCGGGCGGGAGGCTCCGATGTCATTCGCGAGCTGGGTGCCGAGTTCGGCGACGAAGGCGGCGCGTTCGGCGGGCCTGGGCTGCGACTTCTTCTTCGCCGGGGGCATCTCGCCGTCGGCGACGGCGTCATGCATCTGGACCCACTTCTCCGGCTTGGCGGCGTCGTAACGAAGCGTGGTCAGGTCGAGCCCGCCCTTCTTCGTTTCCGCGTCATGGCATTCGAAGCAATGCTTCTCCAGGAAAGCGCGTGGTTCCGCGGCCAGGGGCGCGGCAGCCAAGAAAACGAGCAGAAAGAGGGTGGCGAAAGATCTCATCGCGGAGACGTGCCGTGGAGACGTTTGATCTCGGTCTGACGGTTGCCCTCCTCGATCCGCGCGCGCACGCCCGTGGCCATGGCCTCAAGCAGGCTGGCATCCATCCGGCCGTCGGTGGGGTCGTGAAGGTACCACCCGTATCGGGATAGGTGGAAGCTCACATGGATGGCGTCGTCGACGATGGGCTGAAGGACGGTGGATTCGCCGACTGGCTTCCCGTCGATGGCGAAGCTGACCGGAATCCGGAAGGTCAGCGCTCCGTCCTGCATCAGCGGCCTTCGCAACGAATCGTCAAGATGGGTCAGTTTCGTCGTGCCCATGGTCACGCGCAGGATTCTGCCATCCGCGGACTCGGACTGACCGACCGACTCGCTGCGGAGGATTCTGCCGTCCCTGAGGATTTCAAAGCGGGAGATCCGGGGGGCGCGGAAAAAGTGCGACTCGGGATAGGCGTTGCTTGTCAGATTGGGGGCCGGGCCGAAGCTCACCTGGGTGCTCAGCACCAAGCCTAGGCAGAGCAGTATGAGCGGCCAGTTCCTCATTTCGTCATGGCCTCGACGGCGACCTTCAGCTTGGCGGCGAAGACCTCATACCCGGCGAGGTTCAGGTGCAGGTGTTTGTCGGAATAAAGTTCGCTCTTCAACGAGCCGTCGGCCTGGGTGAAGTCGGCGGTGAGGTCGAGGATGCGTACCTTGGGGTCGGCGTCCAGCTTCAGGGTGTCGAGGGCGGCGTTGACTTCACGCACCTTGGCCCCGACTTCTTTGGCCGGGTCGAAGGCCGGCAGGATCTTGACAACGATGACCTGCGACTGGGGGCAGCGGAGGCGGAGGTTCTCGACGCAAAGCCTGATGCCGTGGGCGGCGGCGGCGACCGGCACGCCGTTGCCCTGGATGAGCGGGACGTTGTTGACGCCGATCTTCAGGACGACGACCTTGGGCGAGGCGCCGTCGAGGGCTCCGTGGTCGAGACGCCAGAGGATGTGTTCCATGCGATCGCCGCCGATGCCGAGGTTCACGGTCTTGAGTCCGGCGAAGTGCTTCTGCCAAGCGGCGTTGAAGGGCGTGCCGTCGAAGCCGCCGCCCCAGCCTTGGGTGATGCTGTCGCCGATCAACGCGATATCGATGGCGCCTGCCGCCTTCACGTTCGCGATGTTCTGGGCGTGGTGGGCGAGCCAGGCGTTGCCGTAGGTCGCATCCTTGCCGCTCCAGTGGCCGGCGGTCGGCGTCACGAACCACATCTCGGGCAGATGCTTGCTGACCTCATGGCCTGGTTTGCGCGTGTATTCCTCTTTGTTGACCCAAGCCATCTCGGCTTCGTTTAGCGGCCAGCCGTCAAGCTGCGGGTCGAGTTTCCCTTCATTGTAGGGGGCGTAGGGATACAGCAGGGACTTTCCGTCGGCGGTCCGGGGCGTCGGTCCGGCAGTCGTGGCCGGTTTTTCCTCGGCTGGCGCGGACGGCTTGGCCGGAGCCTCCTTGTTCGGCAGCACCACGGCTGAGCCGAGTCCCTTGCCGCCAAGGGCGGGGTCCAGCAACGGCTTCAGCCGGGCGGCGTAGACTTCGTAGCCGGCGAGGGAAAGGTGGATGTTGTCCGGCGTGAAGAGCGCCGGCTTGATCGTGCCGTCGGCGTTGAGGAAGTCCTTGGTCAGGTCGAGCACCTTGACCTTCGGGTCGGCGTCGAGCCTGAGTTTGTCGATCTCGGCATTGGTGAGCAGGATATCTTCGTAGAAGCGGACCTTCGGGGCGTGACAGGGCAGGATCTTGGCGACGACTACGTTGGCCTCCGGGAACTTCTCTCGCAGATTGTCCAGGCAGGCCTTGACGCCTTGGGCGGCGGCAGCGACGCCGGTCTCGGGCGTGAAGAACATGTTGTTGTTGCCGATCATCAAGACGATCGCGCGGGGCTTGAGGCCGTCGACGCCGCCATGGTCGAGCCGCCAGAGTAAGTTCTGGGCCTTGTCGCCGCCGATGCCGAGGTTGATCGTCTTGGCCTTCGGGAAGGCTTTGAGCCAGGCGGCGTTCAGGACGCCTTTGTCGAGCGGGCTGCCCCATTGCTGGGTGATCGAGTCGCCGACGAGCAGGACGTCGCACGGGCCCGGGTTGGCTTGGACATAGGCGACCAGCTTCGCGTGGGTGTCGACCCAGCTCGTGCCTCCCCAGGTGCCGGCGGAAGGGACGGACGGCCACAGGTGGGGCAGGTGCTGGTTATTTTCGCGACCCGGTCGTCGTTCATACTCCGGCTTGGCGATGAAGGCGGCTTCCTCGGCCGTCAGCGGCCAGCCTGTCGGCTGCGGGTCGGCTGACTTATGGGCGTATTCGAGGGCGGGGAGGGCGGAGCCGAGCAGTAGGGCGACTAGGGTGAGGCGTAGGTTCATGGGCGATGGTAAAGGCTTTGCGCAATCTGAAGGGTGATGCCGCCGAGAAACAGGAAGGCTCCGAATGCGATCCGGAAGCGCCGTTGATTCTCCGGGGGCAGGTGTAGTTCCCGGAGAATGTCGACCTGTCCGCCGCAGGCAATCAGCGCGCCGACAAAGGTGGCTTCTTGCTCGAGTATCCAAACCTGCAGTATGTTCGCAGCAATCGCCATGAACAAGGCCAGGAACGCATAGATCCAGATCGCCCGCCTGATGAGCGGGCTTAACGGCGGGGCGAGCGGTGGTCTTTTCATTTCCAGGAGCTGATTCGTGTTTGTGCTCGAACGATTCAGCGAACCGCGACCTCAGTCTTTGATTGGCGCGTGTGCATTGTCAGCCGGATGTCATCGGCGAATTGTTCGCCAAGCGTGGGAGAAGGCTCGCCGGGTTTACCTGCGCTGCCTGCCCCAATCTGGATAACCATATATCCTGCGGTTGGTGGTAGTACGCAACGAGTTGAAATCGTCTTCCATTCGCGTGGTTTAAGTCCCGAACTTACGTAGAACTGGGCGCCACTTGCCAGAACCTGGTCGGGCTGCGGTGGCCAATTCTTTATGATTTCATGAGGTGAGCCTTCAAAAACGTATACCTTGGCGATGAAACGAACGGCTTTTCCTCTTTTAATCCTTCCGTCGAGCACGTTGGCCTGCAGTTCTACGTATGCCTCGCTGGAGGTCGCCAAACTTTTTTTGACCGATTTCAGGTCGATGATCTGAAATACATCGCAAGACTGGGAAGGGCTGTTGGGTATGTTGGGCTCTCCCGCGGCCTCCAGAAAGCGCAGGACGTGGTTGTGGTCTGTGGTTGTGATGATTTCGCTAGGATCACCTCCCCAGGTGAATGTCTCTGTTGGGAAGCCTTCCGGTAGGTGGCCTCTGATGATGTCAAACCCTCCGTCATTTATGCCGAGAGGCCGGATTTCGGGGTAGTCAGCACGGGCCGAAAGCAGCCAGCCCAAGGAAACGAAAAGTAAGCCAAAGGCCAGCAGCATGGTGACGTGGCTAAACCTTTCGCTGTGTACCCTTGGGGCCACTGCTTTGTTGGCCGCTTTGTCCATGTTGATTTCGTCTAGCGCTATGTGTAGTTCCCCTACCAGACGGGCTGAATCGAGAAAGCGGGCGCGAGCTTCCGGCGATGTGCGCAGCATGCTGCTGAGTTCGGCCGCTTCGGAAAGGGTTAGCCGTGATTCGGACCAAGCTTCGGCGAGGTCATCTAGGCGTTCTCGGTTCATGTAGGTTGGGAGGTTGCGATGGCCCGATTGATGCATGCTCGTAGAGACTGCCGCGTCCGGGTCAGGGCGACTCTGACAGCGTTAGGCGTCCATCCGATCCCTGTAGCGATATCCTCGGGCATTTCTCCGAGATAGTAGCGGCGTCTTATGATGTCGGCAGCCTTCGGAGCAAGCTGCGTCAGGCAGGACTTTAAGGCTAAATAGCGTTTTCCGAGAGCTTCCGTAGCAGGTTCTTCGCCGCCATAAAGCATCTCCATGACATCGTCATCGATTCTTGCGGCCGCCTGCTTTTGAGCGCGTTTGAATTGTAAGGCCTGATACCTTGCTATGGTGCAGGCCCAAGCTGGAAAGTTTGAACCAATCGTGTAGGTCTCCGCTTTCCGGCTTACGGTCAAAAAGGTCTCCTGGACGATGTCTTGGGCCTCACCAAGGTTAGGTTCAATCGATAGGACGTAAAATAGCACAACTCGCTGGTGCTGCACGAAAAGCCTTTGCACTTGGAGGGTGTGATCGGAAGGGGGTGTGGGATTGTTTCCCATATATAAGACAACATCTTCCCTCTGGGAGTTAGCAAACACCCCTAAAATTTCGGTGGTGGGTCGGTAAATGCTTGCGCGCTAAAATCGTCCGGGTAAATTGGCAGAGTTGGCGGATAACTTGTCCGCAAACTGTCCGCAAAAAACCTCGGTCGTTGAACTACAACTACTTAGAGACGCGGAAATTTCCTTCGAATCCCATCCTCTCCGCCACTTTAACGCCCTTTAAGGCGGTTGGGCGGGCTTTGCGTGTGTTTGTGCTTTGGGGTGGGATGAGGGGGACTTGTGATGGGTATGTCCTAGGTGCCTCCATATCGCAGGCGGGGTATGTATCCCGCTCATTCCCATCCTAATCGCACGCCCGGTTCCGTCACTTTCGACGGGGGCATCAAGGTCTGCCCGCGCCGCGAGACCGCCGGTAGCTGGCAGGTTTCCTGGCTTTCGGCCGGAGTCCGTCGGTACCGAACGTTCCGTATCCGGGCGGACGCCATGGCCTATGCCGAGGGGCTGTGCCACGAGGTCATACGCAAGGGCCACGTCTCTGCGGTGAACGAACTGACTCCCGGGGGGCTGGAGATGTGGCGTCAGTTTCGAGCGGAGACCAAGCGGGCGCCGCTCGCCGAGATCTTGGCGGTCTGGAAGGCGCACCAGCAGTTGGTCCAGGGGATGCCGATCGGGGAGATGTGGGGGCGTTTCCTGGCGGCACGTCGGCAGGAGGACTCGTCGCCGAACATGGATCTTTGGCTGCGGAACTACGTCGGGCGTTTCCTCGAAGGACGAGACCTATCGCTGGCCGCGAACCTCCTCACGCCACAGGACGTGCGTGATTGGCTGGAAGCCTTGGCCCTCAAGGGGCTGGCCCGGGCCACGGTCCATCATCACATCCGCACGCTGTCCATGTTCTTCAACCGCTGCGTGGCCGAAGGGTGGATGAACCGCAATCCGTGCGCCGCTGTCCGGTTCCGCCGTCGGCAGCGCGAGGAAATCGAAGTGCTTTCGTTGGAAGACGCCCGCAAGGTCTTCCAGTCGGCGGAAGGCACCCGCATGGCCGGCATGATCGCGCTGGAGGCTTTCGGCGGACTGCGGGCCTCGAGCGCGTTCCGGGTGGCCTTCGCCGACATCAACTTCGAGGAGCGGACCATCTTGCTTCCGGCCGCGAAGCATAAGACCGGCCGTCGCTACCTACAGGAGAAACTGCCCGACAACTTGTGGGCTTGGCTCGAGCAGGCTAAGCGGATTCCGGGTTCCTTCGGCTGTAGCTCTCCGGTGTACTCCAAGGAGAAGGCGGCATTGTTCGCGAGGGCAGGGGTTCGGAATCCCGGTAATGTCCTACGCCATTCCTTCTGCTCTTTCCATATCGCGTTGTACGGCGATGCAGGTCGGACGGCTTTGCTCATGCAGCATGCTGGGCAACATATGCTTTACCGTCACTACCGAGGCCTCGCCAAGCATGCCGACGCGGAGGAGTATTTCCGGATCGTGCCCGACCCCTTGGCTCCGCCGAAGCTTTCGCTGCGAAGCCGTTATTCGGATACGATAGGCAAGGTCATCCGCGTGCGCGGTCCTAGCAGGAAGACCCTCGCACGTCCCAAGCCGCAATGGCCCTAAGCCGTCCGGGCTTTTCCTGGTCCGACATCCTTGCTGGGTAGGATGTGCTCCGGCAGGTCATGGCACGCCTAGTGCTTAGAATGACGTTCCTTAATCTACGCAAATTTGCGTAGATTAGGGCCCGCTAATCTACGCACGCAGTGGGTTGGGCCGTCGTCTACGACGGGTTTCTGGTTAATCAGGCCGTTCTCCATGAGTCGACTCAGCCGGCCGCTAAGGATGGTGGTGTCCTTCTGGTTGGGCTTAAACAGCGAGAGCTCTCGTAAAGGAAGGGGAATGAAAGTCTAGCGTGTGGCTAATCATCTTAACATCACCTTGGAATAACCTGAATGATCGAGGATAGAATGTTACTTTAAGGGTTTTAAAATAATATTCATAGACAGAGCCCTAGGGAGGGGTAAACTGTCTGCAATGAACCCCAAGTTTACCCCAAGTTCTCTCCTTTTCCTTTTGGCGGCTTCTTCGCTCTGCGCCCAAGTCGGGACTGAAGGCGTCCTGCCGGCTTCGGTGAACGCTGCGGACGTCGCCCAGCTCGTCGGCAACGACGAAAGCAAAGCCGGCTTGGAGAAAGCTGCAGCACGTCTGCAGGCTCGTCTGAAGGATGATGGCTACTTCTTGGCGACCGTGATCGTCGATAAGCTCAAGGACGGCCGGATGGGTCTTCGCATCTTCCCCGGAGTCTTTGATGGTCAGGCCGCCAAGGTTTCCGGCAAGGGACTGCGGGTGTCCCCGGCCTTGGTTCAGTCAATCGCGTTTCCCGTGACCTCTTCCGGCGAGCCGGTTACCGCTGACCAGATGGCTAGCGTGACCCGTCGGCTCAACTCTTTGCCGGGTTTGGCCGCCAAGGCCCAGGTGGGCCCCGGTTCGAAGGAAGGCACCGCGCAACTGACCATCGGCGTGGCCGAGGAAGATGCCCGCGTATACCGTTTTTCTGCCGATAACTACGGCACGCAAGCTCTGGGCGAAAACCGCCTCACCGCGAAGGCCGAGTTCAACGGAGACGCTGGTCGCTTCGACGTGCGCGGTACGGTCTCGGACGCTAGCTACGTCTCGGGCAACCTAGGCTACAGGTGGGCGGCCGGCACCGAAGGGGCCGTCTCCCGTATTGGCCTCTCCGCCAGCCGTTATACCACCGATGAAGCGTCGCCGATCAAGGGGGATTCCATCACGTTGGATGGCGGCCGCTCCAGTTTCCTGACCGTGGGTGCCAAGGGGGCGATCAAGCTGTTGACCGATTGGTCTCTGCGCCGCACCACGGCGACCGGTGTCTCCAGCGGCGCGCGCCTCGACGGCGCCGAAACCGCCAGTTTCACCTTGGGTTTCGACGCCGACCGCAAGGATTCGTTGCTTGGCGGCGGCACGAACTTGCTTTCCGTCTCCGCTACCGGCGGGTACACCCATTCGGACAACGCCCTGATCGACGGTGGCTTCGCCCGCTATAACTATAGCCTTGGTCGCTACCAGCGTCTCCCTGCCGGTCTTCTGTTGGGCCTGAGTCTCAGCGGCCAGCAGTCGTCTTCGATTTTGGAGAGCGGCGAGCAGTTCTCGGTCGGTGGTCCCTCCGGTGTCCGCTCCTACACGTCGAATGTCGCCGCTGGCGACAAGGCCTATCTCTTCACGGTCGATTTGAGCCGCGAGCTCGCCGACCTTCGCGCTTGGGGCGTGTTGGAGGCCACGGTCTTCTTTGACCAAGGCAAGGTCACGGGCGATCGGTTTGCCAGTACCGTCGATGGCTCCAATCTCGTCAAGTCGGCCGGTATCGGCCTGTCCATCGTGGATAGCAATCGCTTCAAGGCCTCCTTGCAATGGGCTCGTCGCGTCGGCACCCCGACCTCCACTGTCGGCGCCGAAGAGAAGACTTCCCGCGTCTGGGCCAACGCCCAGTTCTCCTTCTGATTTCCCCACCCCACCAACATATGAAAACTCCCATCCTGATGGTCACGATGCTCGCGGCGGTTTCCCTGTTCGCCAGCCGAGCTGATGATGCGCGCGAGGCTGCCGCCAAGGCGGCCGGCGAGAAGGCGGAAGCACGCGAAAGCGTGAAGACGGAAATCCGTGACGCGGTTAAGGCCGAAGTCCGCGAATCGGTCAAGTCAGAGGTCAAGTCGGAGGCTCGTCTGGAATTGGCCAAGAAGCTCCGCGAAGCCGCCTCCGAAGAAGCGAAGAACCTGGCCGAAGCCAAGTACGAGGCGCAGAAGAATGCCGCAGAAGCCAAGTACGAAGCCGCGAAGAAACTCCGTGAAGCGAAGAAGGAGGCCGCCGAGAAGGAGAATGAGGTTGAAATCGAGGAC